>QGNH01000453.1_pt1 | contig 34265 bp, 58 predicted proteins | sample 1735481 | NCBI WGS metagenome assembly QGNH01 (sample SAMN09239004, study PRJNA386568) | Viral metagenome, whole genome shotgun sequencing project. | reverse complement strand
CGTAAAATCATTCATCATCACCTTCTGGGCAATATTTTGGTTTGTCATAGTTATGGATCATGGATTGTATTTTGTCTTTTAATTTTTCAGGACGAAAGCTTGGATGAACATGATTGTCTCGCCACAAAATGCCGTCTAATATTATTTCTAACTCTTCTTTCGTGAAGTCATTCATTTACTATGATCCAGTCAGTGGCTAAGAAGTCATTAAATTGTGGGATGAATGGAAAACCTTCCATGGTTCTTAATATAAGAATCTTCTCTGAGCGATCAAGATATATATATGTGTCCTTCCATGACTCAAGTTTGGCAGTAGATCCTTCTAACAACAGCCCTATAATGTCGCAAAATTTATATGTTTTTGCACTTGCATCAACTATCCATCCATCAGAAACCATGATGTCTTCTGTATATCCATATTGACGCAATACAGGCTGGAATGAATAAACAGTGTTATCCTTCATTAGAAAATATACTGTCTCTTTCCAAATAGTTCGGGTGACTTTTTTTCCTGCTTTGATTGCCGTTGTTGCATCGCTAAAATTCATGGTTTCACCCTTGTATACATGATGTTCGTTCTAAATAGCTTAGCTAACTGCATTGACCGCTTATGCTTAAATGTCTCATGTGACATATGCGTCGTTTGGTCTTCAAGAATAAAACCCCATAATGGAGGCTTTATTCTCATTCCGCATAAATCCAAGTATAACTTGCACTGCTGGATTAGCTCTTTTACTTCCTCCTCCAACCTGGTCCGTGCTTTCTCTTCTAAAGGCTGCGGTGAAGCATGAATTATTTTGTCAGCATCCATGTAGGGATATGAATCATTTATCCGCTTGCCTAGGCGTTTTACCGCATCGTAGAAAACGCGGTATTCTGTTGGATTAAAGTCCATTTTGTTATCCTAAAATGTTGGCAAATCATCGTCTTCGAAGGGATCGTGTTCTTCTAGTTTTAATAATAGCTTCTGGTCTTCTTTCTTAACGTATTCATCAATTTTATTTTTTGCTGGGTATTTGGTACCAAATGGCTTGCCTTGTAGCTTGTCTATTGCTATTTCGCTTCCTTCTTCTATGCTCACCTTAACGCGCACGTTATGGTCTATAGCTACTTCTGAGCATAGCTTGCCTTCCTCGTATTCTTTCAGCAATCCCGCACTGTTTGCGAACATGATCACCTTCCACATCATGGATTTCGTAAACACCATGAAGTCTCTCACGTTGTGCGGTGTGCCCTGTTCGTCGTAAACATGTAGGGTTATATCCATCATTGGGTTTCCAGAGCTTGCAGATACCTTATCTTCGCTTTTGGCTATTACTGCGTCGTACTCGCCTGGCTTTAGTAGTTGGAAACGTTCTTGATTTGCTTCCGATTCTGTCATAGCTGAATACATGAACATTATTTAATCTCCTTTATGATTTTTTGCAGTTTTCTTATGCTCCACCATTTACCACAAGCAACACATCTAAGTCCTTTCCTGCCTATCCATGACAAGCACGGAATAGCATTGTGATAAGTCTCAAATGGTGTTCCTCTTTGGTTGTAAAAAGAAAAGCATACTCCTAGTTCTTTGTATTCCATCATTTAATCTCTAGTTTAACTTTACGTCTAATTGATGCGCCAGGAACTTCTATTCCTTCGCTTAATACTTCTTTTAACTTTATCTTGTCTACGGATTTAACAAGTTTTTCACGCCAGAATACATCGGGTATAAGGCATTCATCCAGCACGTCAATGGATGGCGGACATTGTTTAAGTTTAATTTTAAAATAAGGCGATGTTTTTATCTCATTGATTGACAACAAAGTCATATTGTATTGTAAATAATCGCTTAATGATTGCACTTTCTTTGTCAACTTATATTTTCGAATCTTCATATCATTAATCGCATTGGTAATGGCTATCTCTTCCGCTTCAAGGTTTTTGATATAACTAGCTACGGCAATAGCCTTTTCTTCGAAGTCGTCGCTTAAGGCGCTCATAGTCTCTTCCATGACGGGTGTTAATTCACCATCCTCATCAAGTTGTTCAAATAGGAATTTAAATTCGTTGGTTATTTCATAAAGCTTCATTATTAGCTTCCTTCGTTATAGTTTTTTATTTGGTTAATTATTTCGTTTAAATCGTTATCAATGCACAATTCATCAAAACAACCCATAGGGCTTTTTGCCATGTGTTGGCTGTCATTATTGGTAATGAACTTGTATTTATTATCTATGACGGCAGATTGAAATATAAAAGTGAACGAACCTTCAATTATATTGTAGTCATCTATCATTTTTCCTATGGTACGGGGCTTGAATCTTCCCAGTTTATCCACTTCCACATGCATGGTAAGAATACAGTTTAAATCATCTCGCAAGCCTCTTAGAGAGCTTATTATTTCCCATGCATTACGTCCTATATCGACAAACTTATTAAATCCAGTCTCACGTGAACGTCTCATAAATGTGTTAGTAATAGTAAACCCGAAGTCATCTATTATTAGATTGGTTATTTCAGGACGTTTTTTATCAACTAGATTAATTATTCTTGTTATTTTGTCGTGATCATCACTTTCATAATAATTGCCTGTTAAACCATCAGAAGATAATTTAGTGTATTTAGACTTGTAACCACGAAATGGCAAAGGCTTATCAAGAACATTAATAATCAATGTTTTTTCATGATCAAGATTTCTGAAACTGGTTGACTTGCCAGTTCCTGATTCACCTAGTATTAAAATCGCGTTGCTCATTTTTTATCTCCTTAGTACTTCAACCAGTGAATTTCGCCCGTTTCAGAATCTTGATTCTCGAATAAGCCCCGCTCTCCGGTTGTGAATTGTAACCAGCTATAGCACGCATCGTTTATTACTTCCTGTAACGAGTTTGCGTAGTACGTGATGATGTTCTTGCGGGTTACTTCGGCGAAATGGTGGCGTGTCTCGTAGCAATCGTTTTGTAGCATGTCCAATAGTGCGCACGTGTAGTCATTCTCGACGGTGAAATCATCACCATTTACACATTCGGTGACTTCGCGTCCTGTGGACTCTATGAATAACCTTGCTAGCTCGTTTTGATCGTATTCTGATAGGTTATATAGTGATAGGTCATATTGGCCTCTTCTGAATGTTGCGTTGTTCGATACTAGCTCTTCTGCGAAGTCTTTTAGGTCCTTGTTATGGTCTTGTGGCTTCATTGTCTTTACGTCCTTGAATGTTCCCTTTAGGTCAAATGGATCATCTTTCCATGATTGTTGTTGTTGTGCTATGCTTTGGCTGTTCATATTTACTCTCCGTGCAGGATTTTGGGTATGTTCACTGGGATTAGGTCTTACCACCTTTTCCCAGACTCTTTTCTATCTACTCATACCCACAATTATACATCTATATGTTTCTGTGTCAACTTTTTTTCTACTTTTTTTCTATATTGCGTTAAACAATCTATTACTATGTCTGTCATATATATTTCACGTTCTGCGGCGTTTGTCTTTAGGAACACCCACAGGTCTTTTTCCATACGTATGTTGAATATCTTTATGTTATCAGGGATATCTCTGCTCATTTGTGGGTTTCCTTGTTGGTGTTGTTGTTGATATGTATGATGATACATGCGTATTGTTGTTGACGCAATGTTTATGGGTACGATTATTGTTGATATGTGGGTAATTGTTGATAAGTTATTGTTTTTATTGTTGTGTTTGGATCTTGATCTTTGAATGGGATTTGCTGTAGAGTGGATGGCCTGTGGATGCTGAAACATCAACAGGCTAATGAACGTCGTTTGTTAGCAATACAACCTATCACAAGTAGGCTATATATGCTCATAAGTTTATCAAACCCCTCCTCATATGACAATCAATTTAATGCTATATTTTTATTGGCGGCATTTTATCGTCTAAAATTTTATGTAAAAACATTCACAAGGAATAACTATGGAACAGTTGTTAGTGATATCAAGAAAATACGCCCCGCATATGCCAGAAAGCTATCATATTGAGTTTGTGCGTCAGGTTATGGGTATAAAAAGAGCAGAAATAGCTAAAAAGGAGTTAGGACTATGAGTGTGGATGCCACAGTTTCAACATGGAAACTTAAAAACTTAACTTCCTCAGAAAGATTATTTCTTTTGTCTTGTGCCGATCGTGCCGGCGAAAATGGCATATGCTGGCCATCAATTAAAAGATTATGTACTGATACCTGTCTTAATAAAAAAACAATCATTAGTGTAAGACAATCAATTATTGAAAAAAAACTCTTAGAATTTACCGGTAAAATGGAAGGCAGAACAAAATCCGTCCCAGTAATGCGATTAACTTATGTGAAACATAGATGCGATAAATCCGAAACAAGCGGACCCGAAAACGGTACTGCTTCAAATTCAAGCGGACCCGAAAACGGTACTGCTAAGCAGACCCAATATCGGGTTACTGAACCTAAAAGAATAGAACCTAAAATAAATACTACTACTAGCACTTCTTTTTCTTCTTCAAACCCAACCCCAAAACCCATAACCCCTGTAGAATTGATCGAAGTCTTCAAAGAAGAACTTCCAGACAATCCTCATGATGTGATTAGCAGTGATGGTAAGTCGATAGATAAAGCATTCTTAAGGCGAGTAAAAGATTTTAAGAAGTATTGGCGATCAGAACATAGCGCAGAACTAACCATCAATGGTTTTAGAGCTTATCTAATTGCAATGAAGGACAATTGTTCTGGTTTTTGTGATAACGAGTATTCGATCATTGGTGGTACCAAAGAATCAAAAAATAGCATCGCGGTATTTATCAATCCTGATAATGCGCATAAAGCAATTAACGGAAGCTTAAGATGAAAATAAATGTTATTGCTGAACTTGGCGTTCTTGGAACGCTTATTTCAGATGGAAACCCGAGCTCGTTGCAAGTGCAAAAATCCATGCTTTATTTGGATGAGCACTTGTTCATAAGTGTTCTGCATGAAGAACTCTATAAAATCATAAGAAAATGCTATGACAATAATCAGTGGTTTGATGCGGCTTCACTGCTAGGTATGAAACTAGATACTGACCTTTACGATACTATTCGTTATTCCATAAGTGGACAGTACTTTTCATCAAGCATGCTAGATAACCAAATCTATGAATTAAAACGTTTGAGTCTATTGCGAGAACAAATAAAAATACTTGAATCCTCATTGCGGGCCTGTAATGCAGAATCAATTCCAAGTCTTGCGGCTGAAATACTTATGAATGGCATTCAGAAAGCTGGAAATATCGGCGTTAATGAGAAAATTAAGGACGGCCATACCTTCGCAGATATCCATGCTGATTATTTGGCCGGTAATTTTAAAGATGGCGGTGAAGTTAAATGCGGTATTCAGCAATTTGGTAAGATTAACAATGGCGGCCTGATTACAATTGCTGGTGCGTCTGGTGTTGGTAAGACGTTCTTTAGCTTGTATGTCATGGATCAGCTTATTAAACATCAGCCTGAGAAACAGTTCTTGTTCTTTAGTCTGGAAATGAAGAGAAACCAAATTTGGGATAGATATCTCTGCATTAAGCATGATAAAGCGTTAGAACAGCTATCAGAAGCTGACAGGTCTTTATCGCTTGCTGATGGCAAGGTATTCGATCAACCAAAGCTTGATATTGATTACATCGACACTATTTCTCGGTTGCAAGCCATGGCAAAACCAATCTCAGTGATTGTTGTCGATTATATAGGGCTTGTATCTACCCGCAAGAGACATGAGCGTGAGGATTTGAAAATATCAGATATCACGCAGACGCTTTCAGCATTAGCTATGGATCTTAATTGCTTGGTAATAGGTTTGTCTCAAACTAACAGGGATGCGTCTAAGCGCACGAAAGATGATAGGTGTCCTTACCCATCGGATGTGGCCGATTCGTCGGGTAGCGTGCGTTCAGCAAGCTTGTGGGTAGGTATTGATAGGCCAGAGCTGTATGATGATTCCCCGGACAGGAAGAATTTGTTTGTTGCGAAGTGTCGTAAGACGCGACATGGAACGAATTTTGAAGCCTATTTTCACTTTAATGGCGGTCGGTTTAAGGAGAGCAGCAAGCCTTTTCTTGTAGGATCTACGCCTAAAAGCTTTAAAAATAGTTTGAATTCTAATATCGATATACTTAACAACCAGGCAGGAGAGTTTTAAAATGCAATTTGAAGTATGGCTAATAAAACAAAAATACAGGAATGATCCCATTGGAGATTTGGCAAACGATTATTTAAGAGATATCCAAATGTGTCGACAACCTTATGATGGCGATTATTTAAATATCGATAAACAAATGAAAGTATGGCAAGCATGTAACGCAGCTATTAACGCTTTGCGAGAAGCACGCATGGAACATTTATATTTATTTCCTGATTATATTGAAGAAAAATGAAGTTCACTGATTATGCAACCCAATCAGGATGCTTATTATTACAAGAAGACATAACCTACTTGCGAAAGTACGTGCTTAGGGTGCCGTTTAAGTACCGTAAGGACATGCTGAGGCGTTATGTGGATGTTTGGGTGTCTACCATGCGGGAATGTGAGAACGTCGTGCAAGCGCAAAATTTGGGGCGTAGGGCTAGTAATTTGTGGATAATGGGATTTATTAGTGGTTATAACGGAGAGAATGCATGAAATGGTTAAGTGTGAAGAAGTTTTATCCATTGTTAGGCGTGGAATATTTAGTAACTGATGGTGAGCGTTGTTATCTTGCTGAGCTTAATCATTGCAATAATTGGATTGATATAAATCATGAAAAGGTTATAAATATTATTTGTTTTTGTCAGCTAGATCCGATTGCCGTGATCGAAGAATGAATACTCCATATGTAGATAATGACTTAGACAATAAGAAGGCTAAGAAGTTTGTGCAATGGCTTGAGGCTAATAAGTTTATCTTGCCAAGGAGCATGACTATATTGGAAGCTATGGGTATATTCGAGCGTAAGCTTGCGGCGGATGAGGCTAAACATGCGACGAAACAATAAGCGAAAATCTATTCTCACGCTTGACGAACACAATAAGCTTATGGGATGGTTGCAACAATTGTATGGACATGATGAGGGCCAGGATGGCTATAGTGATCCCGAAGGAGTGGGAAGAGCAGGCACAGTTGGTGGCCTGGTTGAGTTGTCATCCTTTATTGCGGAACCTGTACTGTAAACATGACAATGAAGGGAAACGTAGCCCTAGGCAGGGCTACCATCTTAAGCGCATGGGATTGCGTCCTGGTGCTAGTGACTTGGCTATTTATTATCCGACAAAGACTTATCATGGATTGTTTTTAGAACTTAAACGGAATAAGCGCTATACACCTTCGGAGCGGATAACGCCGTCATGGTTGGCGCAGGAATTATTTCTAAAGAATGTGAAAAGTGTTGGCTATGAAGGTAAAATATGTTATGGTTTCTTGGACAGTAAAAGAATTATTGAAGCCTATCTCCTGACGTAATTTTACTCCTGTTATTATTGATTTCCGTTAAGACTGCTATTCTCCCTGTAAAATGTGCAGCCCTCTTCGGAGGGCTAATCTAACGAATCAAATATATGGTTCCTTAATTCATCGCGTCCTTCTTGCCATCCCTTGTCGAACGCCCATATTAGTAGGGATTCTAGTTCTTGCTCGATTAGTATGCCGTCCTTGTCTTTGCATTCGTTTATTAAGTCTTTTGCGTCTTTTAGTTTCATTTTATTATTACCATTGTGATTAAAACGCCCATTATTAGGCCTAAAATTATTATTGTCATTATTCTATTTCCATCCTAATTTCATTGATTATTTTTAAGGCATATTCTTTGTCGTCATTGTTTATGGTTTCTGTTAAATAATTAAGCATTCTTTTTACATCGCCATAAATCTGCCAATGTATGTTTTTTATTAATTGATCTTTGATAAGATGATCAGGTGTATTGTCTGTTTTATCTATCCATGCACTGGCATTAAATTCTAATTTAGCTGTCCATTTTGTTTGATATTTTATAACGTTAATAGAGTCTATTTTTAGATTCCAGTTTTCACATTTTAAAGCTGTATAAATAGGTCTTTTATCATATGATTCTTGAATCAATAAGTGCTTTAATATTCCCATAATTAATGTCCTCTTAACTTTTGTCTGTCTTCATGCGCTTTTAGATATGTTTCGTGTGACGTTGGTGCGTCGTAGTATGGCTCGTCTGGTCCGTCCATCATGCGGTCTATGGCTTCGCAGGCGGCTGTGTGTGCTTGCTCATAGCTATCGTAGTATTCGTCGCTGTCTATGAAGTCTTCGCCGGTCCAAAATAGGCGGTCTGGGTCGTTAAGCATGATTTGGTATACCCATGTGCCAGCATGCTCGCCGTCGTACCATGTGTGGAATGTGTAGCCCTGGTATGTGTCTGTATCTTCTTTGCAGTCTGGCATTTTATTCTCCTGATAATGATATTCTATAATCGGAAAGTTGTTTAGTGATGCTGGATAATTCTATCTCTAGGTTTTTAACTTGGAGTATGGTCATTAAATCAAACCCAGAAAAAGTACATATTCCATTTATTATTTCAAAATCTATTTTGATATAATCGCCATGATGTTTTGATACTGTTAATTTAATGTTCATTTTTATTCTCCGTTTATTACCGTTTTAACCCTGTTAGAGACGATTAAGCCCTAACAGTGCCGATTATTAAGCTTCGATCATACCAAGCACAACCTTGACCAAACTTTTTAAGCTTGCTGTGTTGGCTTCTTTTGAATATTGACTTTCATACATGAATAATTTTGCTGCATGTGAAACTTGTGCTCTATATTTATTTGTTTCATTATCATCTAACCATAAATTAATTCTTGACATTAGTTGTGTGTACTTCATTTTGTTTCCTGTCATGTTGTGTTGATATGAGTGATTATACATTGATATGTTTATGTGTCAATAGGTATTTTGTTAAATAATTAAATATTGTGATAATATTGTGTATTGGACATGATAGGGCTTGTATGATTCGGCTTATTTTCTTGTTTTTGATGATTATTGTGCTGGCTTGCCTGGTTGGCTGGTATTGTTTCGTTAGTGGTTCCACAAGGACTGTTATGCCTCGCTTTAGTTCTGTCTCGTTTACTCGTTTATCTACTTGTCATATTGATTTACAAGTTCTATTCTTTGATATAGTACGTAATTTTGATTGCACGATACTTGAAGGATATAGGAATAAGGTTGACCAGGAGAAGGCATTTGATAGTGGACATTCAAAATTGCATTACCCGCACGGAAACCATAACAAGACGCCCTCGAATGCAGTCGATGTCACGCCTTATCCGATTGACTTTGGTAATGATAAGCTTGCTATATGGTTTGGCGCTTATGTCCTTGGAGTTGCGCAGAAGCTCAAAGATGAAGGTAAAATGACACACAGTATCAGATGGGGCGGTTCATGGTCTGGGCTAGGTATTCTTAATACGCCTGACATGTTGCAAGACTTAGATCACTTTGAAATTATTGAATGAAACGGTTAGCTGCTTATATTAAATCTAATCCCATTGTTGCTGTTTCCTTGCTTGCTGGCTTGTGTTTTGTGCAGTTTCTGGTGAGACTTGTATTGGCTATTTCTAGCGGTACGTTGAATGGCAGTACTATTAATCAATTAATGTCTACGGCTGATGGCTTTGAAGCTGTTGTGTTGTTTGGTATAATGATAGTATTACGTAGCAAAGACAAATAATATCACTAAAGGATTAGTGTCATGGTCGGACGTCCTACCAAGTTTACTCCAGAACATAAAGAAAAATTGATAGAAGCTATTCGCAAAGGCGCTCCCTATGAGATAGCATGCAATTATGCGCGTATTGATACGTCTACCCTCTATAATTGGATGGCCTTATCTCGTGAAGGTAAAGAAGAATATGTCCTCTTTTTCCAAGACCTAAAGGAAGCTGAGGGCCAAACATGTTTAAGATGGCTTGAAGTGATTGATAAAGCAATGGAAGACGGAACTTGGTCTGCTGCTGCTTGGAAGCTTGAAAGACGACAATATAAACACTTTAGCGCTCATGCTCCAATGCTTGAAATGAACGATCGCTTAGAGAAGCTTGAACTAGGAGATCCTAAAAATGAAGAAGCAGAAACCGAAGAATAATAATACTAGTCCACATGCTAAACATGAGAAACATTTGCACGAATTGCCTAAAACTATGAAGCTACCTAAGAAGGGGTCATAACATGAGTGGAAAATATGTCTCACAGAAACCGACACGTGGTTATAACGATCCGGCGCCTGAGGTTGTTCGTGGTAAGCGTGTTACGATGGAGGCCTACGCCAAGAGTGGTGCGTGCCGCAACTTGCAAGCTCAAAGCATGGCGAATTACGGCAAAACGGATTATTTATACGATGTTCCGAATGCTTTAACAAAACAATTGAAGGAATAATCATGGGCTTTAAGAATCCAGATCATGATCATGTAGAGAAACAAAAACCTTATCGTGTTCCTATGTCTAAAGAACAAAGCAAAGAATGGTCAGATGCAGTTAATACCGCGAAAGATATATCAACCGGTAAAGTTGTTCCGCCTTATCTTAAAGACAAACAATTAAAGGATTAATATCATGAGTTTACTATCATCATTTTTAGCGCGTCATTTAATCCCCGCACTAGAATCTGCATTTATAGCGCATGCTCCAGAAGCTCAAGCTGCATTATTGGCCGAAGCTCAAGCATTAGCCGATGAGCTTGGTAAATGGCTTGAAGCCAAGATGACTCCAGCTGCTTCGGCTCCCGCTGCACAGCCTGTACCATTACCTACTGCCTAAGGATATATAATGCCATTAGTAAAAGGCGCTAAGCCTGGTACAAAATCCTTCGGTCGTAACATAGCTGTCGAAGAAAATGCGGGAAAAAAACCTAGTCAGGCGATAGCTATTGCCTACAGTGAAGCGAAAGCTAAGAAGAAGCCTAAAAGGAAATAACATGGCAAAGATTGCTACTAAGGCTAAGAAGGTATTACCTAAGAAGATTCCTACTAAGTTAGGCGCTAAGGTTGCATCTAAAGCAGCCGGTTCACCTAAATAATCGACTGCCACAAGAACGGCTACGGCTACTAAGACAGCCACATCGACCAAGACAGCAACGGATGCTTATACTCAAGGTAATATTACGGTTACAGGCGGCGCTGGTAAAGGCGCAACAAGCGTGACAATAGCGTTACCTGGTGGCTCACTTGCAAACCATTCAAAGAAGCCAGCCAAATCAAAGAATAAATAATTATGAAAGAAGAGCGTATCGTCAATCAACATAAGACAAAAAGCGGATTATCTGCCCGTAATTTACGCAGACTAGCAGCAAAGAACAAGGACAAGGAACATGACAGTTCTACAAAACTCATGGGTAAAAAAAGACAGCAAGAAATCAAAGACTGAAAAGTTATCAGCATCCAAGTCCACAATCATAGATAGTTGGTTGCCACAAAAAACATCTAAACCGATTAAGCGAAATACACTAGCAACCAATACTGTAATGCACAAAACTCTTAGAGGCGTTAGGAAATAATGCAATGCAAGGTATGTAATTATCCTGATTCGAGAGTAGTTGAAACGACGAAAGACGATCGTACTAATCAAATACGCCGCCGTCGTGAATGCATTAAGTGCGGAGGACGATTTACAACCACTGAGCATCATAAAGACATGACGAAGCCTACCTATAAAACATCACCGCCTAACAAGATACTTGACAAATGATAAGCGCGTCTGAGATACGAAAGCGCATAGCAATCATTGAAAACCAGAGACGCAAAGGTATCGAAAAGCAAATAACAATCCACAATAACGAGATGACAATTCATGCGCCTGAACAAGATAAAATCTATATTCCAACTACGACGGGTAGGATTGCTCATACAGATGATTCTTTTGTGCGGGTTATTATGGGGCCTTACGGAAGTGGTAAAAGCACATGGGCACTTACAGAAATTGTTCAGCGAGCTTGCGCCATGCCAGTGTGGCACGCTGGAAGAAGGCGAAGTCGGTGGGGAATCGTTCGAAACACCAGCGGTGAGCTAGCAACGACTACCCTTGCTAGCTGGTTGTCATGGTTCGAAGAGTTGGGCGATGTTAGGAAGCGGCAAAAACCTATGCTTACGTATGAACATAGTTTTAATGATGGTCATGGCGTAGTAGAGCTAGAGCTGCTATTTATAGCACTAGATAGGCCAGAGGACGTGCGAAAGATTAAATCATTAGAGCTAACCGGTTGTTATATCAATGAGCTATCAGAGGTTCCTCAAGCAGCATTGGCACATATGAAAGGACGCGTTAATCGCTATCCTAGCAAAGCATTTTGTCATGAGCCTTACTGGTCTGGGATTATTGCTGATTCCAATCCCCCACCGGAATCGCACTGGATATATGAAGATTTCGAAGCAAGTAATTATGAAGGACATATTCTTTTTAAGCAGCCGCCTGGCTTACTAAAAAAAGATGATGAATGGGTTCGCAATCCAAACGCTGATAATGCTGCTCATTTGCCAGATGATTATTATTTAAAACTGGCACATGGGCAATCAAAAGAGTTTATCAATGTGTTTTGTCTGGGTATATGGGGTACTGTTGGATTTGGCAAGCGTGTATATCCAGAGTTTAATAGTGATTTGCATGCTGTTGATAATATTGAACCCATACAAGGCGAACCATTGTTTCTGGCTTACGATTTTGGGCTAACCCCAGCCTGTATAGTTGCTCAAGTATCAGCAAGAGGACAAGTTAGATTGTTAAAAGAGTTTGTGGGAATTGATATTGGATTGCGGAGTTTTACTGAATCTATTGTAATACCTGAAATTGAAAAGCTGTTTCCATATTGTAAGATAGGTTCTTGTACAGCTGATCCGTCTGGTGCTGCACGTGATCAGATACTCGACGAAATGAGTTGTATAAGCGAATTAAATTCACTTGGAATTAAGACAGAAGCCGCAAGAACAAATGATTTAGAACCGCGCATTGCAGCGGTTAGATACTTTCTTAATCGAATGATTGATGGAAAACCAGCAATAGTTCTATCTAAAAAAGGATGTCCGGTCTTGTATAATGCCTTCGTGAAGGAATATGTCTATAAACGTGTCGCTGTGAGTGGAGAAGAGCGCTACAAGGACAAGCCCGATAAAAATATGGCTTCTCATATATCCGATGCAACCCAATATTTGTGTTTGTCTTTATCGTCTGATAATATACTCGATCATAAACAACAAAAGAGCAATGTGGATATGTTTAATCCAGTTATGAGGATATTTTAATGGCATGCAAATGCACAGATGAAAACAGTAAACCTTTAGATAAGTGCTTAGGTACATGTGGTGCGTATGTTTATGCTGAGTCATTTCCAGAAGGACGAGTGTTGCCTACTATAAAAGAACCAGGTGAACCGGTTGCAGGCGAGAATGGAACGTTTCATGTAAAATATCAAGAACGCGATCCTCTTCAAGGAACAATGGAAATAATCTATGCTCAAGTGGCTAAAATGATTAACGAACGTGAGAGTTTTGCAAAAATAGACTTTCATAAGGCGTCAGTTAAGACTTATATGGATGGATTTAAGGAAGGTGTTTTATTTGGGGTAAACTTGGTTGATAATATTTCATGAAATTTAAGATCAATATCATATCTGACATAAGAAATTACAATAATATTATAAGAGTTGATTTTTATTCAAAATCAGATGATGAGCATGAAAAAGATGGGTACGAATCTGGAATTTATAACTGTTGTTTTGAAACAAAAACTTTTTATAATTTAAGCCTCATAGAAAATATTGAATCAGCTGTTAATCAATGTTTGAAGGCATATGAGAATGAATAAATGCATATTTTGTAGTTTATATGTTAAAGAAGGCCTTAAGAATGGCCGATGCAAAGAATGTGACATAGAATACAACAATGTTGTAACAAAGATTATGAAGCGATATAGTATTGCATTAAAAAACTTGGCAGATAGATAACAACAAAGGAACTATAATGACTATTCAATCAAAAATCACCTTAAGCCTTAACTTTGCAGGCCAAAACAACAATATCATTCCCCGTGATGGTCGCCTATATTGCCCAGCAAGCACATTGGCACAAGTAACTGCTGCGGGTTATCTAGATAACTATCTAAAGACTGAAAACATTAGTTTGCTAGCGACTGATTTTGTGTTTTGTGTTGCAAGCGATGGTCATCAAATATACAAACCTGTGTTTACTAATGGTTCCTGTACATTAACAGTCCTACCATAGATGAAGTTATTATATGTTAATGAGCATTTATCTATTGCAATCAATCGAATAGATTATATTGAATTCATAGGCGACGAAGATGGATCTAGAGTTTGCATAGGAATAAGTGAAAAAGATTATACCCTTGAATATGCAACGATAGAACTTGGCGAAGCAGCCTATGAAGACATTTTAAATAAAATTGAACAATCATAACAATAATGGAGCAAAATAGATGAATTTTACAGATGCATTGGTACAATTACAAGCAGGCGTTGCAATGCGCAGAGCAGCATGGGCTACAGAAGAAGGTTATTTAGATCTAATGCCTGGTATGAGTTTTGTTTGGAAGATAGTATTAATTCCAAATCCTAATGCTGGTAATTTTATATTTTCAGTTGAAGACTTTCTAGCTACAGATTGGCAAGACTTTGCATTACCAGTGGCGCCAGTTGATGGAACCGTAGTGCCAGCAGTTGCGCCAGCAGTACCAGCAGCCGCATAATACACCATAGATAATAATATTAAGCCCTAGCGTCAATGTTGGGGCTAACCCAAGGAATGGGCCATATGGAAATTATTGCCGAAGGAATGGCGATTGATGATATTGATAGCATCAATGAAGAACTACGCGAACGTCTTGAAGAAGAAGGCATAGACGAAGCTGGCGTATTAAAGCAAGCCCGTGATGACATGGTTCTTTGGGATGGTTACTTTGGCGAGAATTCGGTTCGCGGCAAGGATGATATGAACTTCCTATTGCGTGACCAATGGTCCGCCGTAGAACGTAGCGAATTCAGCAGACTATTTAAACCCGCAATGACATTCAATAAGCTTTATGACACGACAAAAAAGGTCGTAGGTGAGCAACGAAAGAACAAACCAGACCTAATGGTACGTTCATTAACCGGCAAAGCTGATCAGAAGCAAATTGATTTACGCGCCGATCTAGTACGAACTATTTCATACCAATCAGAAAACGATTTAATCTATCAAACTGCATTTAAACAAGCCCTCATGATGGGTTATGGTGCATTTGAAATATGTTTAGAATATGAGAACGCCAAATCATTCAATAAAATCATCAAGTACGAATTAATCCCAGACGTTACCCGGACATCATTTGACCCAACGGCAATGAAGCCACATAAGGGCGATGGTAATTTCTGCGCACGACAATATGTTTATACCAAAGAGGAATTTTATGCGACATATCCTCATGTTATTAATCCTGTATCTTACAGTGACCCTAGGTCTTTGCTCGACTTTCAATGGGAAACGCGCGACACCATTGTGGTATGTAAGTACTCACGAAAAGAATGGTTTCCAGTAAGGTTATTCCTATTGTCTGATGGTCAAGCAGTAACACATGACGAATGGGAAGAAATGCAAGAAAACATTAAAATGCAATTAGAACTAGCCGAAGCATCGGAAGTGGTAGGCGATATTATACGACAACAGATTCCTGAAATTGTCGGAGAACGTATGAGCAAGGATTATAAAATACGCCAATACGTGCTCACGCAAAATCAGATTATAGAATTCACCGCATGGCCTAGCAAATTCTTACCTATTATATTCGTTGATGGTGATTCGAATTATATTAATGGCCAGCAATATACCAGGTCATTCATTCATGAAGCAAAAGATGCCCAAAAGTTTGTCAACTATGTAGGCAGTGAAATCGCCGCTGAAATCAAGAATCGTAGACGTGAGCAATGGCTGGGCACACCGGATAACATTATTGGTCAAGAACAAATGTGGCGTAACCCTGAGCTACAAAGTGGTATATTGCTTGCCAAACCTGATCCAAAAACAGGTGCAATGCCAGCTAAACTACCGCCGTGGGAACTATCACAAACATTGTTGCAGCAATTCCAAAGAGGAGGCCAAGATATACGCGAAATACTTGGATTCTCTGAGAATGAGGCGCTTCAAGGGCATGATATGTCGGGTAAGGCGAGACGTGAGCGCAAACTTGAAGGTTCAATGTCTACCTATGTGTTTAATGACAATTTAAATCAGGCCATTGAACAAGGTGGAAGAGTTGTACTGGATTTATTGCCGGAAATTGTTGGTGAGAATGAACGGCATATGGTGTTAACAAAGGCTGATGGTCGAAATGATTCTATGACATTGAATAAAGTAACAGGCGAAGACCAGAATGGTGAGAAGACACGAGAAAATACGTTAGATGCTGGAAATTATGATATTGAAATCGATACTGGACCTAGTTTTGCAGTGCAAAAGGAAATCGCTCTTGAATTCATGCAACAGACTTTACAAGCTAATCCCCAAGTATTTCCTCTTATTGCCGATTTATGGGCTAAGAATCTTGATGTGCAATTTATGCCTCAAATTGCTGAACGCTTCAAATCATTGGTTCCCGCTGAAATATTGGCTAAGGAAGAAGGCAAGCCGCCTCCTCCTAAACAACCTAATCCACAAGACATAATGATGCAACAACAATTCAAAGCCCAGCAACAACAGATGATGATTGCTGAGCAGAAAATGCACTTAGAGGAACAAGCACTACAAGAAAGAGCGGAAGAGTTAAAAATACGCAAAGAGAAACACTTATTAGATCAAGCAGAAATGATGCTTAAAGCTCAAGAAATGCAGTCAAAAATGGGTCTTGAACAACAAAAAATTAAAATCGATCATGGTAAGTTATTGTTAAGTGCTGACAAGACAGAGAAGGACTTTAGTTCAACTATTGCTAAAGTTTTGAGCGATTTGCATAAACATCAGAACCCACATGAGAAGAACAAAGAATAGCCTTATCCAAGAATGAATAAGGCCAACTATTTATGCAGAAGCAGGAGCAGCAGGAGTTGGAGCAGGTGCTGGAGCCACTGGCTTAGCTAAAGCATCCAAAGCAGCAAGTTGATCAGCCATAGTTTTAGCATGAGCAGTTAGAGCATCTAAAGCAGCTTGATCAGCAGCAGTAACGCCAGCAGGCAATGCAGCGACAGCAGCTTGCAAAGCAGTAACTTCGGCTTGCAAATCTGTAAGTGAAGCATCCATTTGAGCATTAAAAGCATCTTGTTGTGCGGCAAAATCACTGATTACGGACATTATATTTTCTCCAAAGGATAGTAATTCATTAAGTTTTTTTTCTATACGATGTAAATCTTCTTTCATAAAAACCGACATCAAAATACTCCTGTCTTATTACCTTCCCAGTATAGCATAAGGTGAACTACTCATGGCCAAAGCCAACGAGCTTCCAATGCCAGAGATCAGCATTTTATTTTTTGACGTTTCACCGAACTTTGCATGCCGGATTAAGGGTCACGTCTTACATGTTCTCCGCGTCCTGTACTTGATTGCTCAAGCAACTCCGTTCCAGAGTGACGCTATTATAACTCATGCCATACATATGGGGTAACACTTTATAAATAATGGTCTATAATTGGAAAGAACATGGGAAGGATTTCCATAGGGTATTCAGGCCGACCGTATTGGTCTAGGACGTATAGTAAGCGTCAGATGGAGAAAAGAAGTTATGGACGATGAAGAGAATATTGCCGATCAAGTAAATGGTGATGACGAAACGGAACGGTCTGGTGCAGTCGATCCCGGTTTTTCAGATCAGGCGGAAGCCAATGCTGCGGAACAGGAAGAAGGCGAACAGGACGATCCCTACGGCGTAAAGAAGCGGTTAGGGATGCAAGCGAAGAAGCACCAACGTGAAATGAGGCAAATGCAGGCTCAAATGTCGAGCATGCAAGCTCAATTTCAACAAGGTAATTCTGAGAGTGCTAATCCAGATAGTCATAACCAGAGCAACAATCCTTATCCCTCACCCGGACAGCCCAATCCGCCCGGAATGTCGGAAGAGGATCGCATACATAAGGCCGTACGCTATGCGCTAGGCATGAAGGAACATGAAGCGCAACAAGCTAAAGAAGCCGCACATCATACACACGTACACAAGCAGTACCAACGCTTGAACAGTGAGTTTGATAAAGCTTCTGATAAGTACGATGATTTCGACGACGTAGTAAGGGGCGATGATGCGCCTTTTAGTCACCATGTGCGGGATGCACTGTTGCTCGTTGAAAACCCAGCCGAAGTGGCGTACCGATTAGGCAAAAATAAATCTGAACTCGAACGTATCTCAAAACTCCATCCACTAGATCAGGCACGTGAAGTGAACAAGTTGTCGTTTTCTCTAATGGGCGGGAAAGATGCGAAAGCGTCTCATGCTTCAAAAAGCAATCCTTTAGGAACCATCAGAGCAAACCCAGCAAGTTCTTCCACTGCCGTCACGGATAAAACTCCTCCCTCTACGATTAGAGCGCGGATGAAGGCAGGCACATGGAAGTAAGCCGAGTTTACGGATGAAACTCTAGTAAGCCTCGTTACACCCATGTGCCATTAAACGGACTTAATGGAGCATGCCCTAATGGCTAACCAATTTATTACAACGGATCTCGTATCCAATACCGCATTGGCAATGTTTGCCAACAATGCGCCTTTCGTTATGACTGCAAGCCGAATATATCAAGATGACTTCGTGTCTTCTGGCTATAAAATCGGCGACACATTACAAGTTCGGAGACAAAATCATTTCATCGTTGGCGATGGTTCTGTAGCTACTCCACAGTCAATCATTGAAACAGTTGAAACAATTGTAATCGCGCATCAATACCATGCCTTGATTGCATACACTATCCAAGATTTATCCTTAAGAATCGAAGACTTTTCCAGATTGTTTATCGCTCCAGCAATCCAAGAAATTATAACCCAGATGGAAAAAGACATTGGATCTGCCGCTGAACAAGAGCTTAACTTCTTCACAGGAACCGCAGGCGTTGCGATTAACTCATTTACCACTGTAGACACTGCCGGCGCTAAATTGCTTGAGCAGGGCGTTAATATTGCCTCTGATGCGTATCTTGCAATGACTGTACGTGATGGCTCTTCACTAAAAGGTGCGTTGCTTAATAACTTCACACCTGTATTTAACGAGGATATCGTCCGAAGTTCTGCAATTGGTCACTTGTCCTACTTTGACATTTTCCAATCTCAGAATATCAAGCGTCATCTAGCAGGTGCAGGACCAACACTTCATCCAGCCGACACATTACTGGTGAATGGTGCAGTATTGTCTGGTAACACGATTGTTATGGATGGTGCAACAGCACTTGTCACTAACTATTTTGTTGTCGGTGATGTCTTTTCAGTTGCTGGTGTACAGTCTGTTAACCCCGTTGGTCGTGCATCTACTGGTCAAGACATGCAATGGGTAGTTACGGCTAATGCAAACTCTGATGCTGGTGGTAACTTAACCGTGCTCGTTAGCCCAATTATCATATCTGATACATTGAATCCTAACCAAAACGTAAGCAATCCTGTTCCTGATAATGCAGCCGTTACAATGGTTGGAAATCACAATGTTAACGTGGCTTATCCAAGTCGTGGTATCGACATTGTTTGTCCTCCTTTGTACAAACTGCAAGTACCTTACGCATCAGTAGCGGTTGATCCCGAAACTGGATTGTCTCTAGCAGTTACCCAAACAGGTGATATTCTAGGCTATCAAAACTATATGCGGTTGGATTTGCTATGCGGCTTTAACTGGCATCAACAATATGCTGTACGTGTGTTGTCATAAGGATATCTTATGTTGACATGTGTATATCATCCGATTGATGCGATGCGCGTAGTTGAACATGAGCAAGCCATGCACTTGCAAAAAACAGGTGTGTGGTTTGATTGTCCGGCTAAAGCAAAAGCATACAGAGCAAAGCTAGAGGAAGAAATCAAGCAAGAGGATGAAGCGAAAGCAAATCCTCCAAAAGCTAAATTCAAGGGGAAACGACGATGAAAGATAACAAAATGGTTCAATCAAACAATGCGTTTGTTAAAGCCGAACAACAAAAGCTAAAAGCTAAAATGGGAAATCGTCCAAGCATGCCTCCAGCAATGGAAGAGTTTGATGCTTATATGAGCAATGATGGCGAAAAAGCTCAGTCTTTTGGCCGTAAATTGTGTGCAGGATTAGATGATGCTTTTCCTTTGAAGTGATTGTCGATAGACATATGGCCTAGTCCTCTGCGTAATGTATGGCTAGGTTTTCATTGAGGAGTTATGATGCCGCAAGTTACGAAGACAACCAATCAACTTATTATTAGTTCGCTGTATTTGCTAGGTGAGTTAGGTACTAACGAAATACCTGATGCATTCATGCTGAATTCTGGCATGGAGCTTATTAACGAGTTATTGACTAAATTCGCCGCTGATAGTATCTATATTCCTTATCTCACAGAAATAAAGTTTTATATGAAGCCTGGCAAGCATACTTATTCTATTTCTGATATTACGCCAGCGTATGTTAGGGCAGATAGGGTAGTAGACTTGTCATTTGCGAATTATTTCGTTCCTGATCCAGGTTATCATCATATACATCCCAATCCCAACCCCAACCCTATTCCCGATCCCGATCCAGATCCTATTCCTGATCCAGACGATCACGATCACGATCATGAACACCAAATATGTTATCCATTAAAAATCATAAATAAAGCACAATATTATGGTGTGACACGGCTTACGCATTTAAATACTCGACCAGGTTTTATATTTCTTGATAAGCAGCCATTGGAAAGTTTTGTAACATTATATCCGGCACCTGATAGGCCTTATAAGTGCTTGTTAGGTGTTAAGAGCATGATAGACAGTCTTAAGATAAATGATGACTTGTCTGAATTGCCGCCCTTTTACTATGGGTTTTTGAAGTATTGTTTAGCTCGAAAGTTTTTGTCCTATTATCCATCTGGAAATTGGAACGATACCGCTGAACAGGAATATCAAGATTACTTTAGCACTATTAAAAATGCCAACGAAACTGATGTTACCGTAAGGCCATCAGCCATATTATCTCGTCCAGAGCCGTTCTACTGGCAAAATATTTTGGCCTACTAATGAGAAAAGACTACGATCTAGTTGGTAGTTATGATAACCAGCGCATAAGCAATATTAATTCTGAGCGCACTATAAATATGTTCGAGTATTTAGACGAGAATGGCAAGCGCCCAAAAGCGTTGCTGTCTACGTCTGGATTGATTAATAAGGATCTTAATTTCGGTACTGAAACAGGTGGAGCAAGAGCATCTTTTGTCTTCAAGGGAAATGTATATAATGTATTCGGACCGTCTGTATTCTTAACGACAAGTGCTTTTGTAACATCATTAATTGGCACATTAGGAACATCTGTAGGTTTTGTGGGTGTTGATGCTAATCAATTCCAGATTATTTTTGTAGATGGGCTACAAGGTTGGATTTATGACATTAATGTTGGTGGAGCATTGACGTTAATTACCGATCCCGCTTTCCCTATAAAACCCATTGACGTTTGTTATCTTGATGGATTCTTTATAGTTGCTAATGGTTTAACGAACAATTTCCAGTTATCCATGATTAACCAAGGTCTAGTGTGGGGTCCTGATTTTACAACAGGAACTGGTAATATAATTCTTGCAACAAGTGGCGCTTCACCTAATTTGGTTCTAACCGGTGCAACCACAGCAAACTATCAAGTGGGAACACCTATACAGTTTAATGGTGGTGGAACATTACCAACAGGAACACCAGCAATTGTGGCGGGCATCACCTATTATGTGAAGACAGTAGTAAATTCGACTACTTTTACAATATCAACTACTGTCGGTGGTACAGCTATTACGTTCTCAACGACAGGTATAGCTCCAATATTTGTGAGTAATACCGGTCAATTACAGTTAGGAAGTATCACGTCTCATCCTGGCACGATTGTGGCCTGTAGAACGCTACACAGAAGGATATTCCTATTCTCGCAGAACTATACCGAAGTTTGGGAAAACGCTGGAGTGGGTACCAACCTGCCGTTTAGACGCAATAACTCATCACTGATGGAAGTAGGAACACCAGCTCTCGGAAGTATATCAGTAGGGTTTGATAAGATGTTCTTCTTAGCGCAAGATGCAGACGGCCTAGCTGGCGTCATGGGTGTTGGTGGTACGGAAGCATCGCTATTAAGCAATAGAGCACTAGATTATCAATTGGCACAATATGCATCCACTACTGGCGTGGGTGTTGCTGATGCAATGGGGGTGCTGATTAAAGAAAACGGTTTGATATTTTATAGGTTGAATTTTACCTTAGCGAATCATACGTTTGTGCTTAATGTGTCAATGAGCGGCCCTGATAAGCCAAGATGGCATGAAGAAGAGGTATTAAACGGTGATAGACATCCCGCCCAGACTCACGCTTATTTTAACGGTGTTAATTATTACGGTGATTATTCTAAAGCACTATTTTACATCGTAGACGATAAGACACCAACGAATAATGGCGAACAAATACGTCGTGCAAGAATTGGTAAGCAAATGTCTCCGGAAGGATATAATCGTTTGCGCATTGATCGATTCCAGGTGGATTTATTGCAAGGTGGGTTATTGACTGATGGAATGGGGTTTGATCCAACGCCTGGACTTGACAATATTTTGGTTAAGCCTTATGCGCCTAATGCAGAGCCTACCGTTTACTTGTATGTCTCTAAAGACAGCGCACAGACCTTTGGGCCTGCGTTACATGCTACGATGGGTAAGATTGGTGAGCGTACGCATAGGACCGTATGGCGCAAGCTTGGAACGACCCCTAGGGGCCAAGGGTTTACGCCTATGATTGAATTTTATGCGCCCATACCGTTTTATATTTTAGGAGCGGCTTGGGATTTTGAAGTTTTACCGGAGTAGTTATGTCACGTGATTTTGACAATTTTCCAACATACGATCCAGTTATTAAGGACGAAGCCTATTATCTAAGCAATATATGGGCCGACTTCATGACGACGTTTGTGGAGACATTGCAAAGTTATTTATCGCAATGGGGAATGTTTGTACCTAATTTGACATTAGCGCAACGCAATATGATTCAAGTTCCCGTTGAAGGCCAGATGTTTTATGTATCTGATGCCAATACGCCAACATTACCACGAACCGCACAGTTGCAAATATACCAGGTTGTTGCAGGTGTAGGACAATGGACGGTTATCGTCTAAAATAGCATATACAGTATTACAAGGAATGTAATCATGCCGAGTATGGAAGGGTTTACAAGTGGTTTAGGTGGAATGCTAGGTGGATTATTTGGCCACTCTGATAGACCATTCGATAAGGCTATGGAGCAATATAATAACTATGGTGGAAAATCCATTGGAACACAGGAACCTTATAACGACGCTGGTAAAGGGGCAATTAGTGACTATCAAACATGGTTAGAAGGAAAAAAAGACCCGTCAAAATTTGTCAATGACCAAATGAAGAACTACAAAGAAAGTGACTGGGCACATAATTTGCAACAGCAATCAGTCAACGCCGGACAAAACGCAGCCTCTGCGAGTGGTCTTATGGGCAGCACGCCGATGATGCAACAATTGCAGCAAAATTCTAATAATATTTCATCCGAAGATCAAAACAAGTATTTGCAAAATGTTTTAGGTGTCGATAAAACATACGGCGAAGGACAAAACAATCTTGTCAATGTCGGACAAAATGCATCGAAAACAATGAGTGATACATACAATAGTTTAGGAAAAAACATGGGTGAAGCTGCATACGGTAAAGAAGCAGGAAAACAACAGGACTTCTGGAACGCCATAGGTGGTGCTGGAAAGATGATCGGTAGTTTCTTTTAAGGATATATTATGTCTCTTCCATTACCTAAGGTTGTTTCGGACGTAGGACCTGGAGGTCCTCTCGTCACATCTATGAAAGGCCAGAATGCATTACAAGAATTAATGCTGAAAAATAAATATTACGGTCCTAATATAGAATCAGAAATGAACAATAGAAACGCATTAACCAAAGGCCAAAATATTACGAATGAATATATGCCTGATAAATTACGCATGGCAAATGCTTTGGCACAGTTACAAAACCAATACTATGGTGCTAATAAAGAATCAGAAATAAATGGCAGAAATGCGTTAACCAATAAATACAATACTATGACGCCATTAGAGGCTAAGGAATTACAATTAAAGAATGAGTCGTATAGAGAAATAGCTGAAAGCAATATGAATCTACAAAAAGCTAATGCTAACTTTAAAAACTCAGGTGGTGGAGGAATGGGTGTCGCTCAAAAGGAACTAAAAGGATTGGAGTCGCAATTATCACAAGAACATCCAGAATGGACTCCAGAACAAACGAACCAAGCTGCTAGCGCATACATAAATGGGGATAGCGCGCTTCCTGATGGAACGCAACTATCTGAACCATCTGGAATGGTACAAACTTTTGTAGATAATGTTATTAAGCGTGGAACAACGGCTCAAGGGTTAAATCAGCAACGATTTGCAACAACAACAGATAAATTGCTTGAAGAAGGCAAAGGTTTAATGGATTCAGTTTCTCGCTATGCTGGTGTGCTAGGAAAGGGAAAAGGTGGTGCAGATAAAATTAAAAGCACATTAGGCATAGATACACCTGAATACAATGATTATATGTACTTTACACGAACATTTGTGCCAGCAGCGGCCGGTGAAATGATGAGAGCATTAGGCGTAAATGCATCAGATACGCAAAAAGCAATTTATCAACAAGTCATAAACCCGCTAGCTTGGGATCAGAACCCTAAAGGAGCTATTGAAAACTACAATAGAATGACGAAACTCTTTAAAGAAGCTGTTAGCAAAACTGTAGGAAAAAGCACAGGACAGATCCGTGCAGGATTAAGAGGAAACAATAAAACAGAATCCACAAACAATTCTGGAAAACCAGATTTTGGAAAGATGTCTAATGAAGAATTAAAGGCATATATAAATGGATGATTATAAACAAGAAGCCATGAAAGAATTGGCTCGACGAGAATTAGAAGGTCGTGAACCTGAAAAACAGCCTGGATTCTTAGAGCGTAATGCTAATTATGCAGAAGAAAATATCAATAAACCTATTCAAGATTTCGGAAGACATGCAAGAAACTTTGCAGGTGGTTTTGGGCAGAGTTTAGCCAATATTCCTGGAGGAATTGCAGATCTTGGAATAAGTGGCATCAATGCTCTCGGTGGCAATCTTCCCAAAGTTCCGATGATTGATGTTATTCCCAAAGATATAAACACAGAAGCAGGTGGAATAGCCTCATTTCTTGCAGGACCTGGTGCATTAAATGCATTACGAAAGATACCGGGTATCTATAGAACTGGCGCATCTGCCATGAAAATACCTATGATTGCCGAAGCCATTAAACATGCTAGTCATGCTTTGGGCAAATCGCCAGTGGCTTCCAGAGTGGCCGGAAATGCTTTATTAGGGGGCGCTTATTCTCCTGATAATCCATTGGTAGGCATGGGGCTTGGTGCTGCTGGCGGTGCAGCTGGCGAGGCTATAAGTAAAGGTTATGGTGGTATAAAGAATTCATTAGGAAATAATGAACTTATTAAGAAGACTCTTGAAAAATTCAATCCTGCTGCTCATGGCAAAGAATTAGAACATCAATTAAGTCAAGGCTCTAATTCTGTCACTGAAAATTCAAGACAATTAAGCAAAGACATTAGACATGCTCATCGTGGTAGAGAACAAGAATCCCAGGCTTATTATAATCATGCTCTTACAGAAGCGGGTCATGAGCCTATTTATGGAGTTGGTCATAAAGGCATTATTACTTCTAATGTTCCAAAATTGGCTAGGATGGAAGATACTTTTAGCAAAGTACAGGGATTAAATGCGGGAGATGTTTTCAATAATTTCAAAAAGGATCCAACGTTTTCAAATGCTCACCGATTGCAATCTGAACTCGGATCTATGGAAAGAAGAATAAAAAATAATCCGGTCCCAACACAAGAAGATAATTTACAATTAGGAAAAATACAAGCTGCTAAACATCAAGTAAAAGATGATATCAGTTCATTTTTAGAAAAACATGATCAAACATCTAATATGCCAGTAGGTCCTAATTACAGAAAAGGATCTGAATTATTTGAAGAACATGTCGTGCCATATCTTTCTAATAACAAACTTTTAGACATGACCAAAGAAGGACATACAGTTGTCAAAAATATTCATAGCATCTTTGATACTCCAACCAACAAAGTCACTAAAGATGGGGTAGAAAAAATAGGAGCCATTAATAAAATAATGCATGATCTACCTGAGAGCTCTAAAGAGAGGATATTATTTAGCGCGATTGGTGGAAATAAATTAACCCCAGAGGCATTGTTTAAAAAATTGGAAGAAATTAAAAGCAAAGGTTATGAAAGTTATTTCACACCTGAATTAACAGAAAGCATCAATGCGCTCGGTAAAAAGCTAGAAAATAAAGCCAATTTAAAAAAGGCTACCGGAATAGGAATGGGAGTTGGAAGTGCGGTTGGTCTTTATACTGGAGGCCATGCAGCCGTAAATACATTGAAAAATTTATTTTAAAATAAAATTAATGTGATATTGATCTATATGATACGTGCTTTATAGCTCCAGTAATGTTTTTCAAATTATTACTATGATCTTTTTTGGATTTTATAATAGTTTTTTTTAATAATGCTTCTTGTATAAGATCCTCGCTAGAAACAGAAGGTATCCAATTATATGATCGCTCATTTGGTGTGAAAAAATAAATAAGACTATTAATAAACATGTTAAAACAAAAATAAGTAAACGCACACCAAAACAAAAACATAAACATATTATTCTCCCAAATAATGAATGGCCAATTATAACTCATGTGTTGGGTAAAAAACAAGCATTATTATTTATTTAATCATGATATAATAGTAAAATCATTTTACATGGATTCGTAAAAGTGGCCACAACCTACGTCCAAGCATTCAATCCAATATGGTACATCCCCGACGTTGACGGTCGAGCCGCTGGCGGTGCGCAACTATTCACCTATGATTCATTAACTCGTGCGCCTAGAGTCGTATATCAAGATCCCGCAGGAACTATTGCATGGCCTAATCCACTTATTTTTATGCTAAACGGTACGGCACCCGGCCCCATCTACTGGCAACAAGATAGTACGAAGCCTAATGATAATTATTATTTTGAAATTTATAACGCGCTAGGTCTGTTGCTTGAATCAGGAAATAACTTCCCCGTTGGTAATACAGGTGGGGGTGGTGGTGGCGGTGGCACGATAACTGAATATATTCCCGTCGTAAATTATATTACAAATAATCAATTTATCGATCACATAGCTGACCAAGCAGGACCTTTACCGATTAATGTAGTTATAGCTCCATCGAATCATAAAGGATTTACACCAGCGGTGGTGCCTGTCATTGGAACATATGGCGCATTAGGACCTGATATTAGGTTTGTAAAGAATATTGCGACAGCTACTGATTCAGTAACATTTCCTGATTTCGACTTATCAGATGCTCCTTTAACATTAGATGTGACACCTGTTTCCTATATTAGATATGTATCAGATAGTGTTATTGGTGAACAATATAAGAGCTTCCAGTTTCCAATTACCCAAAAGGTAAAAAACTTATCCAATACGAAAATGACCTTTGGCGTGTGGGCTAAAGTTGCGGCGGCTCCTGTAGATATAAACATCTTTACTCGACAATATTATGGTTCAGGAACTGCTGCAACGCCTGAATCAGGGGCAACACGTTTTAAGATAGACACACACACATTAACAACTTCCTGGACATGGTATCCAACGTCATTTACAGTTCAAAGTGTCGCGGCGAATTCTTTAGGAACGCCTGGATTACAAACAGATGACGATGCGCTGTACATACAAATTGATATGCCTTTGGATGCAGCCTGTGATGTTTGGTTTACAAAGCCTGTATTAGTCTTAGGCGCTGGGGTTCCCGATGCTGAATTTGACTCCTACGACATGATTGATTCGATCGATCAAACGCCAAGATGTGGTGATACAAAATTATGTTATTCAGATGCTTGGTCTGTTAGTGGCTGGCTTTATATGAATAATGGTACGATTGGCAATATTGGATCGGGCGCTACTCAACGAGCTGGTAAAGAAGTTTACCAGTTATATAAAACGCTTTGGGATAATATAGCAGATGAGCAAGCTCCTGTGTCAACTGGAAGAGGTGCAACTGCAACAGCCGATTTCTTGGCCGGAAAAACGATTCGATTTCCTGTAACCCTAGGTCAAGCATTAGCTAGTTTTGGTGGAGCTGTAATTGGACAGACTTCAGGAGCAGCGTCTAGTTCAGTTACTTTGGCTGCCGCCAATATTCCTGCTCATACACATACGACATCGATACTAAGTATCGGATCAACATTTGGGTTTGGGTTTGCGAATGGAACAAGTCATGTGTCAAGTAGTATTTTATCAAATGGCGGTCAATCACTTTCTAATGTTCCATTAACGGATCCACCAACTGCATTTGTCGTACCAACACTACCACCAACCACATACTTATACATGTTGATTAAATTATAGGAGCCAAAATGGCCGTACAATTACAAAATGTTCCAGCATTAGATCCAAATGGTTTCACCGGACCTACGCGCGTTATGGCAGGCGTTGCACGTACTGGTACTTGCGTAGCAGATACTTATTATGGTGCAAATGGCGCAGTTGAATTCGCACGTTGGCTCTATATTGGCGTGACTGGGAATGTCTTATATACTAAGTGGGATGGAACAACCCAACTACTTATTGGACTAGCATCAGGGGTATGGCATCCTATTTATTCGATTAAAGTAAATGGCGAAGCTACAAGTGCTACTAATCTGGTGTGGGGAAGTTAGAGTGCTAGTTAGCTAAGTATAATTGTATGGAAATATCAATCATCTAAAAGGAATTTGAAAATGACTATGAAACTAACCGAAACTGTATTCTCGCCCTGGCTAACCCCTGTGCGTCTAGCATCAACAACCAATGTGGCAGGAACATACTACAATGGACCTAACAACAACGGCGTTGGTGCTACTCTAACGATTGCTGCATCGACATTAACGATTGACAGCGTTCTTGTACGTCTTGGCGATAGGATCTTACTACAAACTCAAACAGCACCACTAGAGCAAGGTATTTATATTGTTGAATATCTTGGAACCACTGTTGTATTACAACGTGCTTTTGACCAACAATCACTCGGACAATTAAAACCCGGTGAGCATGTGGCCGTTGGTGCAGGCGCACTTGAGGCTGGTAATTTTTACACGCTGATTGAACCTATTCCGCTTGCGATCGGTGTGCAGGCTATGGTGTATAATTCCGATCCTGCTTCTGGTGGCGTAACTTATTCAGGAACTCCTTCTGTAGTTAATGATTTCGCTGTGTTTTCTGATACTGCGGGAAATATTAAAGATAAAGGCTTTCTGGCGTCCAATGCCGCTTTAACCCATGTAGTCATGCAATCTGGTGCTTCTGTGCTTGGTGATTTGCCAAAATATGATGATATTACGGGCACATTAGTCGATTCGGGCTTAACAGCTGCTAGTTTGGCAGCTCTTTTAGCAGCAAGCGGTGGCGGGGGTGGCGCTCCTGTTGGCGGCAGTGTTCGTTCGGCAACGTTAGCTGGCACCTATGCCACTGCTTCTACTGTTGTAACCGATCCTGCGATTACAGCCACGAGTGTTGTGATAGCGCGTTTTGTATCTAGCGCAAACCCTGTGACTATTCAAACTGTATTGCCAGCCGCTGGACAATTTACAGTCGTGACAGATACGGCTCCTAGTACTGGCGTATTGGAATATATTTCCTTTACACCATCTGCTGCATTGTTAACTGCTGGAGTTGTTGTTGGGAAAGGCTCTTATGGTGGTGGTTCTGCTACTTTCGTTATAAATGATGTCAACATTACGGCTGGAATGGTTGTAACTACTAACTTTGAAAGTCAAGTAACCCCGTCAAAAGTCTATACTGCTTTAGCTGGTGCTGGCACGATTACTTTCGTGACTTCTGCTAATCCTGGTGTATGCGTAATTGAATACGCTGCTATGTTACCTAGTGACATAAGTGCTTTAGGTCTTCATGCTGCGAACTATAGTTATGCTGGTGGTTTTGCATCAATTGCAATTAGTGATGCGAGTATCACTGCAAACAGCATTGTTACGGCAGAGTTTAAGTCTCAAGCAGGTGCACAACTTATACAGAAAGTTACTCCTACTGCTGGATTGCTAACTGTATTAGCTTCGGCTGATCCAGGCGTGTCTGTTGTTGCTTACATTTCGACCTCTTCAGCAAGCGGCGGAGCTGGAACTAATGGCAACTTGGCCGTTTTTTCAGGCTCAGGATCAACAGTTCAACAAAATGTACCCGCAGTAAATACTACCACAGCAGTAGGTGCAACTCCTGGAACAGTTCGTTCATTGACTGGTGATATGACTGATACCACCTTGCTGACGAGCGGGAATCTCGTTGGAGTAAGAGGAAGTAGTACAACAGTTGGCGCTTCTGGTGGATTTTTGTACGGAGTGCAAGGCAAGGTCATTGACAGTGGCGTACTCTCCGGTAGCTCATGGACCGCACCAATATTTGCTCAATTTGATTGGTCTGCTGGCACATTGAACGGCGGTCAAGTAGGTGTGGTTTGGGCAGACATGGGGACTACATCAGGAACAGCAACTAACGTAACTGGTTTACGCATGTTCGCTGGTACTAACACAACTGCGGCTACAGCTAATGCAATGATATACTTATACGGTAAGGCTACTAACTTGTTTGAATTAAGTGGTAGTAGTGCTACGTATATATCAGCCGGTGCTGCGACTCCTGGGGGTGATTTGAAAAAGATCGCTATAACCATAGATGGAGTTGTACATTACATCTTGGCTGCTGCCACCTGGAGTTAATATTAAATCAAAAGCCCATCATTTTTCTTGGTGGGCTAATACCCTTTTATTATGGAAATTCATTACATGACTATAGAATTATTAGAACTTCGTCTTCAAGAAATCGCAGCATCAGCCAAACAATTATCGGCTAACTTTAGTATGCTTGAAGGTGGAAGATTAGAATGCGAATATTGGATAAAGAAGCTAAAAGAAGATAAGACTGAATTGGTTTTAGAGGATTAATCATGCAAGGTGCATACGGTGGATTAGTTGTTATTTTAGTATATGGGAATATCCAAGGTTCACCACAACCACCAGGCGTTGGTGATTTATTGTTAACAGATTTAACGCCTATATTATTAACAGATGGTGAAACCCTTCAATTAGCGTAAGGATATGAAATGTCCAAGACATTAGATCAGATTTATATATCAAATCCAACAACGACAATGATAGCCACAGATTTGTTATATCTGGTTCACGCTCCTTATACGCCAGGCACTGATTCAGGGATTGCATATTCTAGCTTCCTTGCGGATATATTAGTTAATGCAGTGCATAGTATTCAAGGAACCGCAAACGAAGTTCTGGTTAATGGTACAAGCGGCTTTATAGTTACTGGAACAGATATTACGCTTTCTACACCCCAACCTATTGGCCCGACAAGTTCACCAACATTCAATGCATTGACATTAACAACAGCATTACCAATTACATCAGGTGGCACAGGAGTTGCATCAGTTACGACCGCACCGACGGCCACTGCTTTTGCTGGATGGAATGCTAACAAGAATCTTTCTGCTAATAACTTTATCCCTGGATATGCAACAACCGTTACAGCGGCAGCAACAACGGAATTGACCGTGGCAAGTGCACAAGAACAATATTTTACTGGAACCACAACGCAAATAGCTTTGCTGCCTGTAACTTCAACTCTGGTTCTCGGATTTCCTCTTTGGCTTTACAATAACTCAACAGGTAACGTTACGGTTAATGCTTCGGACGGTAGTTTGATACAATTGATGACACCCAACACAGTATTGATTATTAATTGCACATCTATATCGGTAACTAGTAATATGGCATGGAATGTGGATTATGTTTTAAATTCTTTGTCTCCGTCACAATCCAGTGGTAATGTTGTAATAACAGGTGGCAATTCAGTTGATTCTCCATTGTATAGCCTCATTTATCAATCCTATTTTATTAATAATATTTTTTATCAAAATCTATTAACATCTTATTTTGGTAGTCCAAGTATTTTAGGTCCAACGACTGTTAACTTTGGTAATATTCAGGGTTTAGTTGGAGCGTTTAATCCTGTATGGCAAAATACTACAAGCATTTCTTTTCCTTCCTTGATCTATTGTTCATCATCTATAGTGCTAGCAACTCCTCTACTAACTTCATTTTCGGCCCCTAATTTAGCTCAAGTGAATGCATCTATTACATTAACATCAACCTTATTGACTACATTTAGTTTGCCTGCTCTTGTTAACATGGGCGGAGGACTAACATTTACTCTTTCTCCGTCATTAGCTACTGTTAATTTGCCTTTAGTCATTAACTTATTTTCAGGTATTTCTGGAACATTACCTGCATTAACTTCGTTAACTTTAACAAATGTGCTAAATATTGGAAATATTGGTTCAAATCCAATTCCTGGAAGCTATGCATTAACTGCAAATGCGCTAACCACTTTATCTTTGCCCGCATTAATAACAATAGCAACTAACTTCGCTCCTGTGGGTACGTCTCTTGCAACAATTTCTATGCCATCGTTAGTGACAGTTGGAGGAACTTTTAGCCCAACATTAGCTGCATTAACATCATTAACCGTAACTAATCTTGCAACTGTAAACGGAGCCTTTGCACCAACGTTTGCAACATTAACAACATGGAATTTTCCAGCATTGGCTACTCTTGGAGCTAGCTTTGCACCTGTAGGGGCATTGGCAACTACCGTGACTTTAACTTCATTAGCAACTGTTGCCACTAGTGTTGCTATGTCATTTGCAGCATTAACGACATTAAGTTTACCAGCCTTAGTGAGTGTTCGAACAACTTTTGCAATCACTGCTGCTAATTTGGTAACGTTCTCTATGGGAAGTACACTTAAATCCATTGGTGGTAACTTCACTATGACTGGCATGAATCTCAACCAAGCATCAGTGGATGGTATCTTAGTATCCCTTGCTGCATTAGATGGCACGAATGGAACGACTGCATATAGTAGTAAAACTGTTAACTTGTCAGGTGGTACATCATCGGCTCCAAGTGCTACGGGATTAGCTGCAAAGGTTACGTTAAATGCTCGAAGTGTTACGGTGACTACTAACTAGTTACTAGTAAAGTTCACCACATTTTTTGCATCTAAATCCTTGCCGAGCTTTACCATTGTTGTCATGCTCACAGGAAGCAGGAAAAACGGTCTTTCCCATACGATCAAGCCAGTAGTCTATTTGAGCTTGGATTAGGGCTATTTTTGTGGGGTATAATTCTGATTCGCTGCGACAATGGAAACTTTCAAGTACATAATATTCATATGAGTTCTTAGGTGTATTTAATACATGACTGTTTAATATTCTGTTTGAACCAATTGTAAACCATAATTCATCTCCAATTTTATACTTTGATCTAGGTTCAATAGTCTTTAAATATTCGTGAGCTTCATCTTCCGAAGTCCAATATCCACTATTGTGATCAGCGTGTTTTGTTTGTAACTCACTTAAAGATGTTTTAATCATTTTGTTTTCTTTAATTATCCATATTGGTGGTTCGGTAAGTTCCTCTAGTTTTTTAATTAAATCATCGATATTATTATACTTAAAGTTATCACTTGTGACATATAACTCATAATATTCTTGTATAAATCCGGTACTGAAAGAGCTTTTTATTGTAAATGTATTCTCCGTAATGGTTGTGTATTTTACACCTAATTCGTGCGCTTTTTTTAACTTTTCATAATCAATCATTTTATACCTCGTGCATCTTGCATGTCTTTCATGATTTTTTGTAATACTTCTTCATCAATACCCATTGTTTCAGCGACTAGAATCATCAAATTATCAGTTGCATCTTTTAATCCCATTTTAGCCGCTTCTATGCTTGCTAGAATTGGTAGATATTTTTCATAATCAATCATTTTTCTAAGTCCTTATTACATTTGGTGCAATAAATGCTTTGCATAGAGCAACCACAACATGAATTGTCCCAGTCATGCTCGCAGTAGTTGTTGATCATGGTTTGAATTTTGGTTAATAAATCATCATTCGTAGGCTCCGTATAGCACATAATAGAATCGTATATTTCTTCTAGCTCTTCTTT
>QGNH01000160.1_pt1 | contig 34265 bp, 39 predicted proteins | sample 1735481 | NCBI WGS metagenome assembly QGNH01 (sample SAMN09239004, study PRJNA386568) | Viral metagenome, whole genome shotgun sequencing project. | reverse complement strand
AGTTGAAAAATTAACACACCGCCTTGAACTTGCAACGAATATGTATCTGTCCCATAAAGACAAAAGCATGGTGGAACTAAAGCGAGAGATTGCCGACCTCCAGAAGAAGCTGGCGTGGGAAGGGGCACGATTTAAGCCGATTGATGAAGTGTACAAAAAGTGGAATAATCAGGGGTTAGATTTAGAAGGTTATGCCGCCGATATGTGGCAGGCCATCAAGCAGGCGGGGGAGAAATAGACTTAGTACAGCAATATTAAAATAGAAAAAGAAGGAGAAATAAAATGGAAAAGAAAACACTGGAACTAAATGAGATCCTCAGCGCAGTCCAAGCTCTCAATTCACTGATGCAGCAGGGAGGGCTTCCATGGAAGAAAACAAATTACTGGCTTGACCGGAACAGAAAATTCCTTGTTTCTCTCGTAAAGAAATGGGAGAAACTCCAGAAAGACATCTTTGAAAAACATGCCATTGATCTTAACAAAGAGCCATTCGTCGATTATGAAAATTACTCGGCATTCAAAGCAGATATCACAAAGCTGCTTGCATCATATCAAGATGATATAGGAGTAAAGAAAAGTGAAATTTTGGCGGTCTTTACCAAGCATGAACAGAGTCCTCCCGAAGGAGCTTCAAAAGGGATCCCCACTGAAAAGAATGCAGAGTATCAAAAAGAAGCAAAAAAAGCTTTTGAAGATTTCAATGAAGAGATCGAATACGCAGAGATAGACCTTACTCCTGAATTGGAAAAGGCTCTGGAAACCCTCCCGGGCATCGCACAAGCAGCCATTTCATTTATGTGGAAAGAGGAAGGCAAGATCGCTGTTGTTTCGGCATTCCCGGGAGCCGGGAAGTTGCACGCATAACCCCATTTTAAAGGAGAAGAAATGGAGTTGCTAAATGAAGAAAGAACAGAGTGATCTATGCCGAAAGCTGATAGGAGAATATAGAAAATGTCCTGACGGGAGAAGAAAGGTCAATATCCGCAACAAAATATTTGTCCAAATCCAACCCTTCATGCTAAAGTGGATTTCCTCTATCCTATCAGACTGGGGAGCATATAGAAGCAAACCAGAAATATTATCTCTGAGCTGGGATTGTTTTGAACATGGTTTATTATATTATAAACCTGATAATANNACCCATTTCTGTTCCAAATCACTTCTACAACTACACAAGATTTTATCTCTTAAACGATTTGAATTCCCAGAAAGACGAAAAAGAAGAGTCCCTCGATATTGTCAAACAGGATCCTCTCGAAAAAATATACGAGGGTCTTGAAGAGCTGAAAAACTTCAGATCAATCCTCGATCCGGAATACCATATTGTCTTCGATGATGCGGTGATGAGCTTGACTCCAAGCAACAATTCCCGGCAATCAAGAATAAAAGAATCCCCTCTAAATCAATACCGATATCACGAGAGCAAGAGGGTATTCAAAATAATAATAGACTATTTAATTCGTCGGTGATAACAATAAAATCAGGAGGTAATAAAACAATGATACCAACAACAGCTAAAGAACTGGCAGGCCTTCCACAACTAATCATCAAAGAGCCATTGGGATTGGAAAGCATTCTCGGATGGATGGGAACAACATTGGTTTCTTCACTTGGCCTTCTTGCATTTTCAATATTGATAATTCTCGGAGTGCTCGCAATAGGACTCTGGGGATTAAAGAAAGGCAGGATCATGATGCTTAAATATGAGCAGGCATGGAACGAGCCGCGGGCAGCTCTTCTTGAAAAGATAAATAAACAGAGGAAGAAGGGCAACCCCATTATAAATTTTATTCAATGGCATGCGGCAGCTCAAGCAAAGAAAACAGTTATATCCGAAAAGAAAACAAAGAAAACTGTCGGGGAGGTTTCTGAAGAGAAATCACAAATCATAATTCCTCCAGGGACCTTTGCTTCCGTCGGAAAAGCTTTCTCAAATTTATCAAAAGCGTTATCCGGAGAGGAGAAGGGGAAATAAAATGGCGTACAGAATGCTTGCAAGTGATAGGGTCGGGAAAATACTAATCCATGAACATATGTTCTCAGATGAAGAAAGGCTCAAAGAGCTTGAGCAGGTCTTCGCGATTGCCGGATTAATCCCTCTGCATATTGAGGCTCAACCATGGGCAAGAGGATATATGTTTACCGCAACAAGTCATAAATTTGAAGAAATAGATGTTGCAGAAGAACCTCCGGAATACATCTGTGAAATAACTGTCTCTCCAAATCTTCTCGGAGGATCAGATGTGACAGGTGTTAAATTTATTAGAATAGATTACTGGACATTTGTCGGGATAAAACATTCTGGAAAACAATACTTATAAACGGGCGCTCAAAATAAAAAGAGAGGACTGAAGTAAAGGAGACAAACCTTCAGTCCTCTCAAGCGCACTGCCAGACTCAGTGCGGGTTTATTTTTCGGCATGAAATTGAATATGACTGTCTATCTTTCTTCCAATCTCTGTCAAAAGACCAACCAGTTCAGATCGTGTAGAGTCCAACTTCCCTTCAATAGAAGTCCTATTTTCTCTTACTTCTTTAAAAATTATTTCTCTCATGTGATCTGATTTAATATCAAGTTCTTTTCTTTCTTGTTCTACTTTTTCAGCGAGATTTTTTCTTTCTTGTTCTACTTTTTCAGCGAGATTTTTTCTTTCTTGTTCTGCGTCTTTCTTCATATTTTCTTTGCACTCTTCAATGGTTTCAAGACGACCATCAATTATGTCATGACTCTGTTCACATAAGGCATGATTATACTTTGTCTTGCCATTCCCATTATTTCTTTTTAAATACCACATATCAGCGACCTTATAAAAAATAGCAACAACCCCAGAGACTCCTCCTACTATACCGCTTCCCCATGCAATTCCAGCTCCCGTATCCATGTCATCCTCCGATCAACTTGAGATATTCTTTGTAGTCCTCAGGGATCCACTTTTTCAACATTTGATTTCCGGAATCAGGATGCAAACCTGCAAAATCGGTATGTCCAATTCCCATGCCCTTGCGGCCTGGAAGACCCTTGATTCCGCAGTAAAGGGGATTATCATCGCCATCATCAAAAACAATTCCATTTCCTCTATCCGTAATTCTTTCCTTCCCTACAAAAGAGAATCGAGAGAGATTCTCTGTTTCCCATATCCGGACATCAATGTAGATTTCGTCATCAAAGAGATGTTTAATTCTATCAAAAAACTCAACCCTGAATCCTGTCTGGGCAAGAGAGGCATGCCAGAAATTTTCATCCCTGTACCATTTCTGATATTGAAGATTGTAATATCGTGCACGGCCGATGCCGACGATCTGATATTGATCGAGCCTCCGGGACATTTCTTCAATATATGTCGGGGCATAATATTCATCGTCCTCAATCATGAGAATCTTTGTCCCTGTCACAAATGGGAGGGCAGCTTGAATATTCCTGCCCAGAGTATGAAGAGGATCATCAGGCAGTGGATCTCTCCGGACATAATCGAAACCTCGCAGATTCCCGTTTGGCATTGGATTTTTTCCGTCATCGACAATCACCCATTGATCGATTCGTTGTGTTTGCTGAGTGATCCACTTGACAGAAAGATCAAATGCAAGAGGTCTGTCGCCAGTGGGGGTGATGAGAGTTATTTTTTCTTGCACATCAACCTCCTTGCAACTTCATGACAAAAGACAAGCATGTCGTCCTCAATGGACATTTGATCCTCTCCCTTGATGAAACAACATATCTTCCCGGGCCATTCACCTATAGATAATATTCCACCTCCGACAACCGTGATTATTGACTTCTCAGCTATCGGAGCAGCCTTGATGAGATTGCGGGAATTCCCAGATGTAGAAAAGATCATGAGGAGATCCCCTTCCTGCCAAAGGACATTGAGTTGTCTTGAGAAAATTTCATCAGATGAATAGTCATTCGCGATTGCGGTTAAGATTGCAGCATTAGAACATAGGGAGATTGCCGGCAACAAGCAATTCTTTAGCAGATCACAGGCAAAATGATCTGCAAGGGCGGCAGATCCCCCGTCTCCGATGAGATATATATGTCTCGCCGATTGTAGAGCATCGACTACTTCTTTATACTTGATCGTCATAAATTATCCTCGTTCCCTTCTCGTCAAAATCAAATTTAAGTTCCAAAAATCCAGAGAGAACTTTTCTAATCTTTTGTTTATAATCCTGATCGCAGATCACCATCAAGAATCCACCGCCTCCCGCTCCACAAAGTTTTGCGCCCAGAGCGCCGGAGCTTAAAACAGAGTCTATGAGATGATCGATCCATCCGGAGCTGGCCTCGGGAGTCATTGCCTTCTTCCACCCCCAACTCTCTGTAATCAATCTTCCCAGAAAAGCATTGTCATGTCTTCCATAAATCCATTCAAGAAAAGCAACGGTCAATGCTTTTTGCTGATCGAGAACCGTAATCTTATTTTCAATACTCTTCTTATGTTCAGACAAAATTGCATTGCTCGATCTGCCATTCAAATAAAATAGCATTGTTGAATTTTTGAGCCACTGCAATCTTTTGCGATTAGGATGCATCCCTGCCACTTTGGCGATTTCTATTGATCCATCCTTTTTAAAAGTGATTTGATTTAAGTCACCCATTGCAGCAGCATACTGATCCTGCTTACCAATAGGAGACTTTAGTTTTTCTATTTCAAGTTCACAAGCTCTCCTTGCCAATTCCTCACGGGACAATCCATATTTCTTATAAGCATGAAGTGCATTAATCAAACCGACGGCCAGACTGCTACTCGATCCCAGTCCGGACCCCTGCGTCGGAATATCAGAGATGATTACGATCTCAACTCCTCCGTTGATATCCGCTTCCTTGAGAGCTTCCCGGGCAATATTATGTTTGAGATCATCGATATTCTCTACACACTCAATATCTGCATAGCGTAGATGGATCTTCCCATCGAATTTATGATTAACGGTGATGTAAATATATTTGTCGATTGAAGTTGATATCACCCTGCCTTGATTGGCAAGATAGTAATCAGGGAAATCTGTCCCTCCTCCGCAAAAACTAATTCTGAATGGAGTGCGAGCGATTATCATTACAATCTCCTCAAGATCACCCATTGATGCGCACCGACAGTCACCCATGGATCGTAGTCGGCCCGTCTGGGGATCCCGTCCTCAGCCCGGGAGTCTCCCCAGAAGACTTCTTCAATGACAAAATCAGCCCGATCAGACATATACTTCCTGAACCATTCCTCTGTCCATCCACTTCTATGAATATCTCGTTCTTGAAACTGCCATCCATATATAGCTCGTAAAAACCACTGCAGATCAGCATGTTTCTGAGTAAGCATATGAATGGCATGGTCGACGGGTGGGTAATTAAATATCGCAACTCCTCCAGGAATGAGAACTCTAGCCCACTCCTTTAAAGTAATACCCACTTCATGGTAAGAAAGATGCTCCCAAAAACCCCTTGCTATTAATTCCTTGCACGTTCCAGCTCCCAAGGGAATATGCCAGGAATAACAGAGCATCTCCAAATGGTTTTCTTCCAATTGACTATTATGCAAACAACAGTCAGTATGAATCCACTTATCTGTGGGTTGCTGAACGTGGAAATTACCTGACGCTATTTCTATACTATAAGGCGTAGGGAATGAACTAACATCCTTTATTACCTTAGGTAAATCATTATAAAATGTGTATTCACTATCTGACATAATTTCTCTCCTTTCGGCTTCCTTATCGCTTTCTCAACCACCAATAACTGCGCCCCTCTTTTGCAGTCCATCCCTGATCTCTGACCGCATCAACCTCAGCCTTCGTTGGACGACTGTATCTCCAGTTAATCTTCTCAAGCTCTTTGTCGATTATGAAGTACTTCGAAAGAGCCTCTTCCAAGAAGATCATCGCCGGCGCCCGTTGTCCCTTCCAGTCGAAGGTTTCCCAGAGCATGTGGAAGCCGTCTGTTTCATTATAGCCAAGGTCTATATTCAGCATGATGATAGAATTCTCATCTATGTGTGCAAGAATATTCTCCATGCATGTCTGGAAATCTTGAACAGGAATGTGCTCTACTGTTCCCCAACTGATGATGAAATCAAAGATGACATTCCTGCCTGCCTTGTCAACAATCCTCCAAGGTTTCCCTGCATCACAAGTCCTTACTATATCCGGCATCTCTTTCCATGCCCCTTGATTCTTTGCGGGGAATCCGCTGCTTCCTTCAATGCCAACGGAAAGCAGCCCGGCCTTTCTCCCGGTTAATGGAACTGTTCCGGTCGCAGTTCCAAAGTCGAGCAAGGTTTTCTTTCCCGGGAAATATGCTTTCAGATCCTCAGCAAATTCTGTAAGATCGGTGAAGTTATCAATACCACTCCCTCCTGACTCTACATGAGCAAATCCGCCGGTGTGATCCCTCGATCCCAATGCCACAGGATTGTTGGTCAATAAAAAAATGTCCTTATCAAATAAAAAATCCATAACCCACTCCTCCTTTATTTTACTTCATAAGAATAGCGCATGCTCCTAACCGCATTTACCAAATCGGTGATACGCTTCTTATATGTGAAATCTTTGAAGGCTCTCTGTCTGGCTCGCCTCCCTATGGCCTGCCTTTCCTCATCATTGGAAAGATAAAACTTGATCTTCTTTACAAGATCGTCAACATTAGAATAGAATGCAACAACTCCGTCTAAATTGTGATGTCCTCTCCCACTATCGAGCATTATCAAAGATCCGGATGCACATTCAAAATATCCCCTCACAACACTTTCATGCCTTGAAGAAGAATCCTTGCCTCCACAATCAGTATGCAGACGATTATATAAAACAACAATCTTTGCTTCCTCCATCACCTGCAGTGAATCCATTTCGGACAACTCGGAAATCTGAGGAGCTGAAATCCCTTTGTCTGCCCATCCTCCTCCCACAACGGTTACGAGACCGGGCCGAGTTTTTGAGATCAACTCTTTGACAAATTTGACACGGCTATCATAGGCATACCCGTAAAAAATCACTTCATATCTTTTAGGAGCATCAGGCCGAGTAGGAAGGCCAATATCATCAAAAGAGATCGAGGGACAATATCCGACAAATCCATTCCCGACAATCTTCTCATAATCAGAGACTGTCGAAATATCATTTGTAAAAACATAATCCACCTGCCTTACCCTTTCAAGATTGATCCCCAGAGCTGGAGGATCTTCGATCTGATAGGTAATCAGTTTATATCCCTTGCTCCTGGCGATTATCATTTGCTCATTCGATAGGGCAAAAGGCATGAAAGCTATCACTACATCAAATCCATTATTAGGAGTAATAGCTCCAGCCGGGCAGGATTCAAAAGTTATCCATGGGATGCTCTTGAGAGCATTTGTGACTCCTCTCAAAACATTATTCTGGGAAAGGGTGATCCCTCCCTGATCGGGATGAAACAAAAGAAGAGAAAGAGGCTTCCCATACTTGTGCCTCTTTTCTTGTGTTATAAAAGCATGAGTTGTTGCGATGCCAAGTTCCTGAGATCGATATATTCTATTGTCTCCATGCCACCGATATTCGGCCAGAGGTTTCGGGATTATCCCAAATCCTTTTGTCTCGTGCATGATCCGAATAACATAATCCCAATCGTCTTCAGTTGTCAATCTCTCGTCGAACCATCCTATCTTCTCAATGACACTTCGACGAAACATCATGCACCCGGAGTCGATCTTATTCCCTTCGAGGATATTCTCTTTTGTAGCTTCCGCCGGTTCTGCAAAAATGTGTTCACGATCCAATCTTCGCGAGCCTTCCCATTGATACAATTCATTGAAACAAGCAACTGCATCAAACTCGGGATGTGCATCGAGAAATCCCGACATTTCAGAACAGAAAGTGGGTTTCTTTTTATTATCGTCATCGAGAAGGGCAATATATTCACCTGTCGCAATATCCAAAGCTCGATTCCACAAGAGACTGATATTATCAACATCATAGTTTGCCCGGAAGACCTTGATCCTTTTATCTTTGGATGCCTGTTCTAAAACGGGGAGTACACCGGGATCGGTAGAGCAATCATCAATTATGATAAGCTCCCAGTCTCCCATATTCTGAGCCATGATTGAATTGATCGCCTCTGAAAGAAATGTCGGTCGATTATGACTCAACAATACAATCGTCACCTTTGCAAAAGGAAGAAGGATTGGCGCTGCAGCCAGCGCAATCGGTTTGGGAGGAGGCAATTTTCTTGACATCGGCTTTGCAACGTACTTCCTGAGAACGCCGGCATATCGGCTCGCGAATTCAGATTGCTTACTCCTGACATAATCATAATCGATGCCTACGATCTTCCTTTCATAAGGATACCGGACAAGGGAATAATAATCAGCATCCGATTTGCCATCTCCTACAAACAAATTGTTATCTCTGCAATAGTCAAAAAGGATCGATCCCGGATAAGCTGTATAGGTGCTCGATGAATGATGAACTGGCCTGATCTGATCGAGGACTCTCCCCAGATCATCGATGTCCTGATGTGTCTCTGTCGGGGATCCCATAATATAATTTCCGAAGATGTTGATATTATTTTTATGAAGGATCTCCCCGGCCTTGATGACTTGCTCGACGGTCAGTTTCTTATTATAGAAGTCAAGCATCCTCTGGGATCCCTCTATCCCCAGACTGCACCATGTCATACCACAATCTGAAAGCTCAGAAATCAGATCCTCATTCTTACAAATAAAATCGGCTCGCATCTGACACCACCATGGGATCCTCGGGAGATATCTTGTCCATGCCTCGATGAATCCTTCTATCCAGGATCGCTTCGGAGGAAAATTGTCATCATGAATCATAAGGCTCGCCGGGCCTATTGCTCCACCCTTTCTCATCTGGACAAGCTCTTCCACACAATGTTCTGGGCTCCTGACTCTCTGCCCTTTCCAGAGAAGATTCTTCGATTCAAGACAAAACTTGCATGAGAAATTACAGCCTCTCGAAAAATTGATGGTGAAGAAGGGCTTCTCCAATAGAGGGAGGAAGGGATTGTCAGGCTCATACCTCCCGCCATGAAAAAGCCCTCTATCTACAAAAGGCAGTGTATCAAGATTCTTAATCACGGGGGCAATAATATGTGCAGGAAAAGATTCCCCTCTCTCAAATTTATGAACGAGATCGAGACAGACTTCATCCCCCTCTCCCCAAACGACGGTGTCGGCAACCGAAAAACTTTTGAGCTGATTGAAAGTGATATGGACTCCTCCTGCCACCACCGGTTTTCCCGGGAAGATTGTCTTAATAATCCTGATTGCCTGATCGGCAATGAAATTATCGACAGAGAGAAATCCGATGAAACAGATATCGAAAACCATTCTCTTCATCGTCTCTTCATAGTCCTGCCAATTTTTCAAAGCTCTTAGATCAAACATGAAGCAGTCATAACCTGCCTGTTTGAGAACAGCGGAGATGCTCGCTAATCCATGATTCATACTTGACTTTTCGAATCCTTGTCCTAAGGATTCCCATCCCAAATATACTCCCGGCCAGAGAAACATTATCCTTGGTTTAGCCATGATTCAATTGCCTCCTTAAAATCTCTTGACTTGCATATAAATATTCTTCAACACTGCTTCCGATATCGATAACCTCTCCTACATCGATTGCAGTCATCTGGCCATTGAAAATTGGAATGATATGTCTTGTTAATTCTTTCTCACAAAAGAGACTGCATACCCTCTTCTGAGTTGCCATTATATCCATAAGAAGGATCCCAGCATATGAAAATCCGATCTGCGGCCCGGGCTTTTCTATGAACGATTTGACAATCCCTTCCTCGACCTCGACGAGGCTCTTCCCCGAAACATCTTCATGTTTGGAAACACCAAGACAAATCGGATATCCTTCAGACACATTTGCATTTGCCAAAAAATACCGGACTTGATTTTCATTAATATATGTATCAGAATTGATAATCAGAAAATTGTTTCCAAGTTCCCCGGCAAGAGTATCAATAACTTCTCCCGTCGGTTCAAGACGAAACTCCTCATAGATAACCACTTTGTCAAAATAGCAATTCTCCATCTCATCGATGTATTTCATTATTTTGTCTTTAAGCCAGTAGACATTTACAAATATTTTATCAACACCCGCCTCTGTCAAGAGCTTGATCCAATATTTTAACATCGTCCCTTCAGATGTTGCAGGCAATAAACATTTAGGCAAAAAGAGAGTCAAGGGCCTCAATCTCTCTCCCGGGCCAGCTGATAATAAAAGTGCGTTAAGTCCCATTTTTACTTTCTCCCACTACAATCCTTTATATTTATATCCGACAACTTTCTTTCTCAACAACTCTCCCAATAAAGAGATGAGGGCAACTCCGGTGGCTCCCTTAAAGTGATGTTGATGAGGCAGGTCTTTGAAATAATTTGCAACAAAAGTTTCCCTCTTTTCGATCAGCTCTTCACATAACGCCCTGACACGGGGATCATTGGGCCAGATCCATTTTGCGTCTCGATATTCTACACCATCTCTTTTCTCCCACTCGTAATGGAAAGCGGCATCTTGATCGAAGACTTCTGTCCCTCGATAAGGATACATAACAGGCTCGACACTGATTTGGACTCCATCTTCCAAAACCCATTTGCTCAATGTCTCATAATTCTCTACGAGATCATTCATCTTGGCCTCGGGAGTCATGAGGATAATGAGAACATAGATTGCGATCCCATGCTTCTTGCCCAGAGCAATGATCTCTTCCATTTTGGATTGCTTTTGTGGTTTCCTCAGAGACTTCCTTACAGCCTCACTACAATTTTCAAAGCCCAGAGTGATATGCTGGCAGCCGATGCTCTTGAGCAATGGAAAGTCCTCTTTCTGCAAACTGAATGTCGATGTCTGGATCAAGATCCGATAATTGAAGCCACTCTCTTTATAGAGATTGATGAAATCAAGGAAGTGCTGTCGATAGGGATAGAAAATATCATCGGTACAGAAGTAAATTGTTCTCACTTTGGGGAGCTGCTTATGTACCTTTTCAACCAAAGACATGATCTGTTCTCCAGTGAGTGCTGCAGGTTCTACTCTCTTCCCGCAGGCAATATTTCTGACAGATGCGAGAGAGCAGAATGTACAGGTCCTTTGACAATGAGAGACGGTCATCAATCTGACATAATTTATTTTCTCGTAGTCGGGATCCTTGTAAAGCCCGGCGATCGTGTCCCAATAATTTTGATATCTGTATAGGGAAAAATCAACACCTCTCCAATAAGACCATAGTGAATCTTCCGTGATCGGCTTTGCATGCTTGCGATATATTATCCCTTCAATCTCTTCGAGGGGTCTGACTCCCATTTTCCACTCGATGATCTTTGCAAATGTCTCTTCGCCTTCAGCAGTCACCGAAATATCAACAGGAGCTTTGTCAAAGATATCCTGATAGTTCGCGCCGGCTTCATTGCCTCCAACGACTATCAAAGATTCCGGATGTGCCTTCTTAAAATTATTGATGAAGACAAGGCTATCGAATAAGGTGTAATGAAGAAGACTCAGCCCGAGGACTTCAATCTTTTCATCCTTCCATTTTTCAATGGGATCGAAATTGTCAATCTGAGGATCGTAGAAAAGGATTTCAACATCATTCCCGAAGTGCTTTCGGACATACTCTGCAATCCGTATGATCCCCAAACAAGGCGCTCCCCAGTTTTGGATCTGAGCATCCTTCTGAATAGGTGCTGAGAGTAGAATTTTTGTTCTGGAGAGGGAAGTTGTTTCAACCAACTGAGAAAGATGATCTTCTCCAATCCTTTCCAAAACAACTTTCTGAAGGGGAATTCTAAACCTATTGTCTATCATGAGCCACTCCTTTGTAGGTTCTCCAAGAAAATTTCTTGTCCAACCACTCATCGATCGGACTTTGTCTCCAAGTTTATCTTTATGAATTTGCCACCCTCTTTGAAACTGTCCTGCTTCATTGCCTGCAGATGTTTTCCCCTCTAAAGGACATCCTGCAAGTACGATCTTCTGGTATCCAGCCCCGATTGCATAACATACTCCAAGCAACGAACTGGATCCTGTTGTCTGGTGATGATCGCTTCCAAAGAGAGTCGGTTCAACAAAATCTACTCCTCCTACTTCTGGTTGTTTATAACAAATAATTTTGTAATTGTTATTCCCCGCCAATTTGATTCTGATCGCCGGGATGTCTTCATCGTGATAAGTCGCAACATAATTTACTTTGGAGACCTTATCAACAGCATCAACTCCAATGGCCATGAAGTCGTAAAGCTCATGATTCTGAATCCGGGCAAGATCGTCCTGCAGGCAAGGCGCAATCCCGACAACGATGAGTCTCTTTGCCATGACTCATAATTTTCCTTGTGCTTTCAAATTAGCTTCAGCCATATCTCTAACGAGACGATACATCTCTTGCCCGATCATTTCTTCTTTTTCGACAGCCTCTTTTCTCACAAGGTCGACATCCCATTTTCCTTCTGCTTCATTCCAGATAGGGAATTCTGGAGGGACTAACCTTGTATATCCTTCTGGGATATCCTCTCCAAACTTGTTATGAAAGGCCTCAAAAACGTCGGACTTGCGATAGATGTTCCCCCGATTATCGGCAACAGCTCTCCATTCCTGCTTCTCGTTATCGAAAAGGTTGATAAATCCTTCTCCAATTACGGATGGCTCAATAAATGTTGCATTGGCAGGAAGGAGCCATGTCAAGACTTCTGTCTGCTCCGAGGTCATTGGATCAATTCTGGCTTTGCCCTCTGATAAAAACTCTCCACTCTCCTTATCATAATTATAGATCTTCATTGTCTGGTCTCCTTGTTAATACTTTATAATAAACATCAAATTTATATTTATTGGCCTATCTTCACTTCCTCCTGCCGCTAATATAGATATTGATACCGGAACAGTAATAGGAGTTTGATTATTAACAACTCCGCCCAAAATTCTATTCTTTGGCACCCCTCCATTATCAGTCATATCAATTGTACAAGAGGCTGTCGCTGGATGAAGATGACTCTCCATTTGGGCGCCCTGTTGTGTTCCTATATAATCTCCAACTGTTCCATCACCACGGTTTGCTCTTGCCGCTTTATCCGGGTCTCTTCCAGCTCCATGATCCCATCCGCGAATAAAATACCCCCTTAGATCCGGTAAATTGAAATGAACTCCATCAACATTACCAAATCTAATCCCAATATTACTATATAAATTCCCATAAGACGCCCTTAATAAAGATGATCCATCACACTCCAGAAATCCCGTTGGAGGGGAATCCAACGTCCACATTATAATCGACCCGGGAGGAATCAAAAGAGATGCAACATACGCCTGCATATACGCAATCGTACTATACGAAGTCATGTCCGCAGCAGTCATGATGACGGAAAGTTGAGACGTTAAAGCGGATATATCTGCATCACTAACTGTATACCCCTTATTGGCAAGCATACTTCCCAGCGCTGACGCCATTGTTGTTACTTGATAGTACATTTTGTTATGCAAATTGGATGCAGCAGCTGTTCTAATTCCTGACTGAATTCCTTGTTGGCGAAGTGTTGCTGCATTAAAATCCGCATCAGATAACATATTATTCTTAGCTGGATTGAATTGTAAAAAATTATTTGTTGCCGGCATAATTTCCTCCTTATACTGTTGACAAACCCCACTTAGATTTCAAATAATTTCTAACCGCTAATCTATCGGAAGCACTCTTTGCATCCTTATATACTATTACTTCTGCAACATCAATTTGAGAAAAATACGATCCAGCTCTATATGAGCCAATAGTTATACCATACGGAATATTTCCGGGCGTCATATTAGAATTTGTTTCTACCCCCGCACATCTGACATAATTAGTTTGTCCTGTATTAAAAACCGCTTCTATCTCAGTAGGGGTTCCTATAACAGCCTTTGCTCCGCTGCTAAGATTATTTATTCCATTTGAAGCTATCTCTATTGTTCCCGCCGCATCCGCTTCAAATATAGCAAGACTATTTGCTGTCAGATTATTATTGCCATCAAACAAATACCTTTGATTATTATAAGCTCTATTTACTACAACCATAAAAATAGTCGCCACAGCTGAATTAAAGAGAGTGTCATATTCAGCCATGAAAGTAGAAGATCCATTAAATCTTACTATAGCCATAGAGTTTAAAATATTTTTCTTGAGAGTCGGCCTTGCAGAACCTGCTGCAGTCACATCCTTTCCATTTCCACTTTGATCTTGCCATGTTGAAATCAAGTCTCCATCATTGCCAGATATTTGATCTGCCATAAACCATCCATATAAATTAGGCAAATTTGCTGGGCTCCATGCCCCTGCGTTGTTTACAACACTGAACCCACTAAGGGAAATAAGACTCCCTCCATCAACTGACTTAATTGATCCTGGATTATAATTCAATCCAACAGACTGCCCTTGAAGAACTGCATTGTTCAGGGTCAAATCAATCTGTGTAGTATTAGAATCAAGGGAACAGGAAGATACTGTTCCTAAAGGACTGCTTCCAGTATTCACAGCAAAGGCTGCTTGCTGACCTGATGGATTCTGCATTGCTTTGTTAAATGATAAAGTAATTTTAGTGCCTAAAGAATTCGTTACCGCATTCAGCAAGGCTGGATTCAAAGAATTATTTGTTACTGCAAAAGCTGTTATTATTCCAAGAACTCCTCCGTCGGAAGATAAAACCCCTCCAACTCCATCATAACTAATTGTTACATTATTTCCTGAAACTATGGGAGTTTGAAGATTCAAAGTTATTTGACTTGCCGGAGATCCTGTAAGACTACAAGAAGAAACAATGTCATAAGTCACCGGGCTTGTCCCGCTCAGAACACTAAAATGAGCTTGAGTCCCGGTAGGATCTAACATATTCTTATTGAAATTAAGATACACTTTTGTACCATCGGTACTTGTTGATGCTGAAATCAATACCGGGGAGACGGGTTGCGGCATTGTTAGTACTACAGGAATATTAGTAAAAGCACTTAAAAAGAAGCCATCATTTGATTTTATATCTCCAATATAGCTAAGAGTCACAGTCTCTCCATAATATATCGGGATTGGAGACGAGGCCAAAAGAAGATCAATTTTTGTATTGTCATAAGTATTCAATCTTACAGAACTTATTGTTGGATGAGAGGATGGACTTGTCCCGGCATTAATCGTAAATTCACTTTGTTTACCGGTAGGATCCGCCATTACTTTATCAAAAGAAAGAGTAATAATTGTTCCTGTAACATCTGTTTCTGCATCAATCAGATTTGGATTGACTCCAAATGTCCCAGCCGATGAAACATCCCAATATCCATAATCATACCCTGTAAAATATGTATCGTTCATATCATAAGAGAAGAAAGGCAACACAACTTGGCCTGCAAGACCCGGGAAATTATAGTTAACTCCTTCAGGTCTGGGAATCAACTGATCTTTATTTATCATATCAATAACAATCTGTGGCAATGAGCCGTTAAATGTTATCGTTGCGCTCATATCCTGATTATCAACAATCTTGATTGCAACATTCGGGAAGAGTTGTGCCCAAAGTTTATATATTGTTTTGGATTGCCCGTCCCATGAATTGACACCGATCTTAAACTTGAGAATCGCTCTATATAATTCATCTGCGAGATAGGGATTGGATCCATCTGTTGGATTGAAGTTAAGATAACGAGATTGTCCTAAATGAACCCCGAGGATATCAAGCTGTGCACCAACAGCATTGTCAATATCAAAATACAGATACATATTTTCAATCAATGTATCTACATCATCAACCATTTGCAAAACAGCTGTCAACCATGCAATAAAATTAGGCGACATCTGATATTGATGTGTTATTAGGGACAAATAATAACTAAGAGGTTTATAGGACATTTTAACTCACTTTTAAAGATTATCCTGCAATGTAATATATGAAGGGCTCGTTCCCGCGATTCCTTGAGTCACAGAATTAAAAGAAATTGATATATCTGTTGTTCCCAGAGGACTTGGAACAATCCCCGCCTTGACATAATAAATTGAAAATATAGGTATTGACAAATTCGGCATGACTGAAAGGGCTGCTCCGTACAATCCAGAGATAGTGAGATTTTCACCAATCTGTAATGAATTAAGATAAGCGGCAATAGCCGCTTTTATTGCTGTCGCTGTCGCTGTCGTATATCCTACAAGCTTATGAATACCAATACTGACATAAATCGGGACATATGTTGGCAGAAAATAATTTATATTTATTGACTGCCCAGTATCAGGATCAGTTATTGGAACTGATGTCGTTCCATTTGTATAACAACCAATCCCTCTATTATTGTAGATCGCTGTGGCCACCGCAAGTTGAGTGCCTCCTTCAACAACAGCTGAAATGGAATGAGGAGGATTGCCATATCCATCGTATGCATTGGTATAATTTTCTACAACATTATATCTCGTTACTCCAGGGGTGGCTGCAATGGCGGCGATCGTCCCGGCAAGCATTGTTTCCGAAGATATCATTGTGCTTAGAGCTTGCCGTGCCCTTAACTGGGAATCTGTTTCTACAGGTTGCCCTACACTCGCTGCCGCAATATTTGTAACAGAAGTCCATCCCGATTGAGGAGTCATGATATTGATAATATTCCCGGCCAATGCGGTTATCGCTCCAATAGTTTCGCAAATAGCTGTCGCTGTCGCTGTCCCGTCTGATCCTATCGGAATCGGAGTCGATCCCAGATCCCACTTATTGCCGTTGATATCTCCGACAATTCCATTTGTAATTGTTGTCCCGGGAGTCCCTGTCAAAATGACAACACAGGTAGAGTATGATGCGGATTTTCTCGTTAATCCATTCAACTTAATTATGGAATCAAGGGGCGATCCTATTGCCGTCCAAGGACTTCTACTATTATACTCTAATTGCAATCCTTGTACTGCATCACTTATTTTCAGAGCAAGCACGGATAGAAACTGATAGTCAGATGAATCATTAGCAAGATAGACATTTTGTCCATAAATGGTCTGAAAATTAGAGATAAGGTTGTTCAGTATATCATTATAACTCGGGATGGTAAGCCCACTTGCTGAAATTGAAGGCGGTGCATACATAATTTATCCCCCTACAGGTATTGCTGTCCATGCTTGACTATTGCTTTGAGTAGGATTGTATGTTCCTACTATTTGTATAATCCCTCCAAATACAACATTGGTTTGACAAGAAAAAGTAAGCGCCCTCGTTGCCGGATTATATGTTGATGAAACATTAGAAAGACTACCAACATATGGAGTTCCCAAAATTCTTTCTTGAATTAAGAGTTCTGCATAATTGCCCTGCCCTGCTCCCATGACTCCAAGAATTCCTTGAAGCATGGGAAGACCATCATTCAAGTCTGCCCACCATTCCCCCAACCATAAATTAAGTCTTGTCTGGATAGCCTGAGCAACTGCATAAATATCCGCCACAAAATCGTTTTGCCCTTGCCCGTACACCGGTTCATACTCGGATGACAATCTTCTGTAAACTACTGTTGGCATATCTCTGACCTATATTTAAAGTTTAAAATTGTTGCATCCCAGAGAAGAACTTTTTTCTGTTATCTTCTGGATAATTGTTTCCAATGTCTGAGCATACGCAACCAACTGAGCAATCATTGTCGTGTATCCTCCAGACATTAAATTAATAAATGTTTTTATCCAATTTATAGCACTATCCAAATTCGTGGGATTCACAAGAAGGGATTCTATCACTCCCACTTCATCATTCACCGCCGCAAGTTGATCCTCAACATACTTTTTCAGCTGGTCATAAAGCTTTTGCAGCTCATCACAATTTGTTATCTCTTCAATCTGTTTGAGCCATGCTTTGATTTCCGGTGAATTAACAGATCCCGCTTCGGATGGCATAGTCATAATATTCTCCTAATTTCCTACATCCACAATAATCCCATTTTGAACTGTAACTATCTTTCCCGTTAAAGTCTGGAAAGATCCCGACCAGCCAGAATCTGAACTGCTATTCCCTGTTGTATTTACATTGCCTGTCAGATTTATTTCACTATCTGTTATTTCCAGCATAACTGATCCATCTATTTTTCGGAGCTGGAGACTGGTATTTGAAAAGGGCTCTTCAACAAGACTAAAATTATCAGTGTCCTCTTCCGGACTATCGGTAGAATTATCTACATCATTCAAACATAAATAATTCTTGCCTTGAAACTCGACGATATTGCCCGCAGTATAATTCCCTCCAATCATCCATCGTACTGTGCTACTTAAAACATTCGGCTGACTAAAAGGGCCTAAGATTGCAAAGGCATCTGAAAAATTATGTCTTCTTGCCTCTCTTCTATTTTGTATTCCTCCATTTTGCCACCACATATCTATACAAAGATCGGAAAAAATTACAAGACATTCATCTCCTTCAGAGACAGGAAAGGTCAATACAAATCCTCCCCCTCTGGGAAAGATAACCGGGACATCAAGCAACTGCGGTATATTTACATGAGTTGGTATGCCATTAATAGTAAGCGTCTCCCTTATTGCGCACTGTACAATAGCCGTCTGCGCCACTGGATTGAATGAAACAATTATCCCGGGAAGGGCTACTCGTAGACCTCGCACCTCTTTGTCAATAGCAAGTCCCCACTGCTCACAATCAATTTCTAATCTTGTGGCTAAACTTGTTACCGAAGGAGATGTTGGTTCTGTCATTGGTTTATCTCCTGAGCCAACCCTGCTTCAAGTCCAGCTCTTCCATATACTGGCGACCACGCGATCACTTCCGTATGCCAATCATTCCCGCGGGTATCTCCGTAATGACGAACGCTCGAAACATTATAATACCCGCTATTATCAAGCATGGAAGGATTTATTCCCAACTGCCTTTTCGCCTGTCTGATAAGTTTATTGTCAATATAAACCTGTGTCATAGGTTCTATTTTTATATCAAGTCGGGGATCAAGAAGTGTCTTGAATGTTATACCACTCTCTTCTATTTGCTGAGGAACCCCTATCAATCCAGTTTTAGAACTAATAACTATGGCTTGATTTGGCGGAACAGATGATCGAGAGTTTCCAAAATTAAAGCCCAAGTGATTAAAAAACCACTGTTCTCCACGACTCTCTGCGATTTCCTCAACAATATCTTGAGGCTGTTGCATTATTACTTTTCCTCTGGGATTAGTATCCTCAGCCAAAGTAGAAGGAATGCTGCCCTGTCCAATAGGATTCGCACAAAAACTTGCATTCATCATCGTTCCAACAATGTTCTTCTGAGAAGTCATTTCAGCTGTCAAATTGCCTATCACTATGTTATCAGCCGATTCAAATTTCCCGACTACACATCTTAAAGTCATGCAGAAATCTACAACTTCTCTTCTGTCCCACATAGTCTGAAATACTCTTCCTCTAAATATCTCCCCATATGGAGCTTTGCCCTGATATCCAGCACTTAATATCACTTCCGTACCACTCTGAAATACTGTGTTGAATGTTGCCGCATTTAGATTATAAAGAGTTACATCGCACCACCAGAATGCATTCAACTTCTTTATAACATCAAATGAAACCTGAATTGATTCAGGATCTTGAAAGGAAGAACACTCAGCTACCAAAAGAGGGATTGTTCCTCCGGATCCTGAAGCAACAGGTCCTACTCTCTGTGCTGCATTTGCGTTTATAGCAAGTGACCAGCGTCTTCCAAAAAGTCCATTGACTGTATCATAAGTAGTCATACTGCTTGATTATCCGTCCAAAAAAGTACAAAATCTGTTCCCAGATCATTCTCTCCCGGGATATCCAACGGAACTCCACTTGCATTGATTATATAAGCTGCCCCTATATTTAAATATAGGTATGGACCAAGAATGTTAGCAGCAGGATAGTTTCCACAAATAAGGGGTATGGAATCAAGAAGCAATATCCCGGTAATAACATTGGTAACTGACATTACCCAGTAACCGCCCACTCTATTCCACTCCACAGTCAAGGCCAGATTTAATATCACATTGTTTACACTGATATTAACCTGAAACTGCTGTATTGAATCACTTGTTAATGGTATTATTTGAATACTCATATCAATTACTCATATTATAACCGCTTCCACCATAAAGATTGGTAGACGACGGGCCTACAGAATTCTCATCGACAAATTGATTTCCCCACAAATTGTCATATTGTGTATACTGACTTGGAGGGACAGCTAATGGAATTGCCTTTGCTCCTATTGCAGAAGATACAGCCTCTGTAGGTTGAAGTCCCTTTTGTGTGGGGTTTAGCGGGATCAACATATTGGTAGTGGTTCCTATCTGAGCCACCAAAATCTCTTCAAGAATCATGGTGCAATTCAATGCATAAAGAGTTTCCTGTTCTTCCACCGGTCTCAACGATTGGATAATCATATTATTATAAGTATTAAGCCTTGTTGTTACTTGCAATGCCGCTCTTTGCTTTTCTAAATCTAAAAATGTTCGATACGCTGATTTTGATTTTGATATATCGCTTGTATAAGGTGCACTCATTTGTGAACTTGATAGAGGCATATATTGAGCGACAGCATCAGACATGGCTATTTCTAAAACAAGTCTTGCAGGAGACCTGTACGCATGATCTGCTATGTTGGTTGCATCCTGCACGGGATGTCGAGTAATAATCATTTCTTGTGAGTGCTCGGCCCTTACAACAGCGTCAAAGAAAAAGTACACGGGACTACCATTGACCTGTGCTGTCATAAAAAACAATTGTGGTTTCCACCAGTTTCCCGGTATGTATTTTCCTTGTGCCATAATTCTATGTCCCCGGTGCTAAAATAGGCCCTTTTAAATTATCAGAAAACGAGCCTTTGGGCTCGATCGTATTCTGCCCTACTTTATTCTTGTTTATTGATGATAATTGTCTCTTTATTCCTCTGCCAATCTCATCCCCATCATTGGTACGAGCATATACAATGATATAAGTGTCTCCTTGCTTGGCCACTTGAGTTGCCCCTCCCATATATCTGCTCACATCTCTGACATAACGGTTGGTGGAAGCAGTAATTTCTCCTCCAGGGCCTTCTTTATACCCTGCGATTGCCCTTTGTAAATCTCCACCTTTAAGATCCAACAAATACCGAAGATATTTGGCCATTCCCATCACATTTTCATCAGGGTTCTTTCTGTCTATCCCAAGAAATTGCCCTGTGGCATATGTAATCCCTCCTGGGCCGTATGCCGAACTTTTGCTCGGATCGTGAAGTCCTATATTCAATTTTCCGCTCGATTCCCTCATTCCTACGGCTCTAACGAGACCGGGAGGGAGACCGAAATGCTTTTCCCAAAAAGCAGCCTTTTCTTCGAAAGTCTCTCCAATAGAAGCAAAGGATTTCTCTTTCTCCCTTCTGCCCCATTCATCTGAAGTCATGCGAGACTTAACCCCTTCAGCAGAACGTTTAGAATAACCTACATTACTCTCTTCCAACATTCTTTCTTTCTCAGACGCCTTAATCCTATTTTCAAACTTTGTTGCTTCTATGGTTCCAACTCCAAGTCCTAACAATCCAAATATCTGCGATCCTATTCCGGCACCGACAACAGCGCCGGCTGGGCCTCCTATTACTCCCCCAATGAATCCTCCTATGGCTGCGCCCATCCTCGATCCAACAAGATAACCTGCGACTTGTATAAGAATTGAAACAAAAGTCGTAAGGTAGTCGGAGCATCTCTTTATAAACCCGCTCAGGGCAAGCATTGTTTGACCAAACTTATCCATCGAAGTTTTGGCTTTCATTATCTTGTCGTCACCAGATAATACTCCGATGAAATCAGCAAAGACATTAAAAAGCTCTTTCCCCACTATTCCAATATTTTTTAGTATCGCCCAGAAGTCTTTGAGGATGGGGATTAGATACTCATTAATCTTATTTCTTATCTGCGGAAGATGTTCAATTATCCATGTATTCCATTCCTTTAATTTGTCAAGAAAAGTTCCCTCTCCTCCAAAGGCCTTAAAAATAGAAGATGCAATCCCTTGTCCAAGGTAACCCATCTCCACTTTGAATTTGGTTACCTCAAACATTATGTCTCTGATTCCCTTCATATTGGATTCATAATTTGTGCCGAGACCGGTTTGCATTGTTTTTTGTATTTCTACCAGCTCTTTAAAATGTTCTCTTAATTCTTGATTCCATGCAATCTCATCTAAGGAATGACCAAGGGCATCAGTCGCTATCTTCAATTTCTTCGCCGCATCAACAGATGTCAACATTCTTACCGCATAAAGTTGATATCCAAGATCGGCGGTAGCCATCTTATCCATAAGCGTCAGGGCAGCTGTCCCTACAGAAGCATAAGCGCTGATGATCGCAGCTCCTGCCTTAGCAAACTGTTTAGTCATGCCCTCAGTATGCTTAGTAACTACTTCGGTTATGGAATTTATTGTGCCGTTAAATTTATCATATTGACCTTTGTCAATAGAAAATCCGATAGACACAAGATATTCTTTTACAACATTAACATCCATTAATCATTCCCTCTACTTCTGTTTTGAGCTTCGTCCCACTCTCTCTGACGTCGATCATTCACGATCTGAATATCGAGAAGTTCGTGAATATCAAGAAGGTCTTCAAATGAATATGTCCCGTCAAAAGTTTCTTTTTGTGTCCACAATCCAGCGATCACGGGCCTAAATACAAAAAAATCTATATTTATTGCTTTTGCGGGTTCAGGCCCGGGAAGTTCTCCAGAATCGATGTCAACCCGCCCTCTTCGAAAAAAGGGGCAATATTATAAATCAATGCTTGTGCTGTTAGTGTAAAAATAGTTATTAGATCATATTCAAGTTCTGCAATCGCAAAGACACCGGGCCTGGCTATAATAGGCAACGGAGCCTCCTGTGTGCCGACCGTTTCATACCGACGACAGACAGCCAAACAATGATCCTGCAAATTACGGAATTCAGATTCCGACATCTCAGACCTTCCAGTTGGAAGATTCTCCAATCCTTCAATGTTCTCTATTTGACTGCCAATAACTTGAGGAAGAATCTTCGTTAGAATCTGCATTGCGATCCAAGATCCATCGCGGGCAGTCATACGCCCAATTTGATATTTGTGACCTTTGATTTCAATATCTTTAAACATTTGAATCATCTGCTTTCTCCTTTTAAATATTTCTTATGTTCGCAGCGGGGAGAGGCCATTCAACATCTCCTCCCTGTATTGCATACACCTTTTCTCCGAGTTTGGGTATACTAATACCATCAATTATATGCCCTATTCCTGTTGACATAGTCCTAACCGTCATTGTCCCTGTCGCAAAATTAGAGACATCTCCACCATCGATAGCTGTCTTTACCATCTTATACCAATTAAGCAATGTCTTATGGGCAGCGGAATTTTGTTGACAAGTAATAACAATCGATCCATCATTCCCGGGAACATAAATAGGGATAACTACTCCGTCTGCTCCTACTATATGTTTAGTCCTTTCAGTTTTCATCATGACAGTGATTTTTTTCAAACCGATTCCTGAATAGGATGTAAAGGTCAGAGGAAGAAGAAGCAGAGGATGGGTGAATGCTCCCGACAGATCCTTGAAACTATATACTCGAGGCCCGGCGAAATATCCATAGACAATCCCACCAACTGCACCGGACACCATTACTGCATCGTTGAGAGTCGTCAAGTTATATTCTCCTTTAGAATATCTAAACTAACTGCTACTAAATGCTCTGAATACTTGCTGCGGGCAGATCCCATGTCACATCGGCACCCTGCGCTCCATAAGGCTTATCTCCGAGCTTCGGGATACTGATTCCTGTTATTACATGACCAGTCTGGGCGGAAATACTTCTCAATGTCATTGCTCCGAGAGCAAAAGCACTTACATTCCCTAAATCGGCAGCAGCCTTAACAAGATTATACCAGATAAGAAGCTGCTGATGGGTCTGTGAATTCTGCTGACAGACAATGGAAACCGATCCATTATCTCCCGGGATATATGACGATTGGATAGCCCCATCCGCGGCAATATCCTGATGTGTTTTTTCTCCTGCCATCTTAACCGTGATGCTCTTGACACCGATGGATCCGGAAAAAACAAGAGGGATAGGCACCAAAGGATGGATAAACGCCCCTGATAAATCTTTAAAAGAGTAAACATACATATTCAATTTCCTCCGTCTTTTTATCCATTAGATTTGGACATTTACCTGCACCGTAACACTATGGACTGCTCCTGCCTCATGGATCACAAGATAGATTGGCATTGCCTTTCTTGCGATTCTGTCTGCAGACAACTGGGTAGAATACGGAGCTGACATGGCCGTATATCCGAGAGGCATCGCCTCTCCCGGATTTAGACTCAGCAAGGGCAATCCATTCAATGGATTAAACACCCCGGGAGCAAGATATCCTCTATCAACTGCTTTCTGAGCAGCCTGATTGACTGCATGAATGAGTTGAGTCTGCCCGGGATCTGTCTGCGGGATTTTCGGAGTCCCATTAAGAAGTGTTGCCAGATTGAGTTGGATATCATTAACGAGCATATCCCGGTTGATGACCTGATCGAAGAAAGTCCCGTTTGCCATGACACCTTGCTCAAACCAATTGTAGAAATTTCCATAGCTGAGATACAGGTTGACATTGGCGCCTTCAATGTTGGCAATCTGCGTGAGGGTCAACGGCTCTGTTGCGATTCCAACTTCGCCCTTAAATTTTAAACTATAGGCAGAGTTGATGAGGCCTGTATTCTGCCCCATGGCATATCCGAGAATTGCACAGATCGCATATGCGGCATAAGGATTTTGTCCGGCCTGAAGAGTCGAATACTGCCCGACGACTCTTCCATAACTCAAAGCCTTTAAATAAGCTCCTATACTCTCTGTCGGAGGAGATCCAATCAGGGAGCCCGAAAGGACCGCTGCCTCAGAAGTTGAATACGCATAGACTGAAGGAGGTTGGCAGGACTGAACCCAAAGAGCAATGGCTTCGTGATCGGCATCAACGGCAGTTAACGCCACCGCGACATACCATTGAATATTGATCTGTCGTAAAACTTGAAGGGCGTCGAGACAAGATTCTCCAAGCGCCGTAATGTCTACTTTGAGGCCTGACCCGGATCCGGTGGTCGTCGTCGAAAGATTTGACCCTGCAGTATATCCGGTTCCCTGTGATCCATTGATTTTTGTCAATCCGGTGACTGCCCCTGCCGGACTTGAAGTAATACCTGTGACTGTGAACTGCGCTCCCGATCCTCCAGTTTGGACAACTGTGATAATATCTCCCAGAGCATAATTGTTTCCAATAGCTCCAAGATGAGGTATCACAGATTGAATCGCTGTCGGATCCATCATTCCTATATATCCGGATGTCGGTGCGGGAACCGATCCAAAATATAGAGATGCAGCAATATACTCAGGATCACTTGTAAGAAATCCTTGTGCGATCATCTCAGTCGCAAAATTCTGATCGACCTGCATGATTCTCATCGACTGAGGTATTCTCCCAGAGTTGCCCAGAATTAGAAGCTGATTGAAAGTACTTCTGGGGGCGGCCTGAGGAGTTACATTGACAACAACATTTACTATCGAATTTAAAGAAAGGGTTGCTGGATTTACTGTCATAATATCCTCCTATGTCGCCGTAATATCGGCGCGGACTACTCCATCGTCTGTTTCGACGATAACTTCACCACTCGTAATATAAGGAGTGATTAAAGTGTCAATTATCTGTTCATTAAACCTTATGGACAAATCTACCCGCTCCCACCACTTCTTGCTCCATACCTCTGGGAATCGAACAGGAGCTGCAATATCTGTGACCAAATAAATACCTTGCAATGCGAGCAGATCATGTACTGATTGGTAAAACATTTGTGTCCTAATTTTCTGGGCATTTTTCCAGCTGTCAGGGCCATATATTACTAATGCCAATTTATCAACCCTGTTGAAAGTAATCGTCTGGACAAGAGCTGTTCCGTCTGGAGTATTGTCGATTGATTCATCCTTCTGCTTATTAATCGGTTCATCGTCTTCTGTCACCCTGATAAAAATAACATTGTCTTGATTTCCCCATGCCGGCGCTCCATCTGTAGGCCATGATATGCGAACCCCGGAAACAGGATCAAGTCCGGTGATTCCTGCGATCACAGATTGGAACAAATTTTCTAAATCTTTGAGTTCCATTTAATCACCAGCGACTCTTTCTCCAATAGACATATAATATCCGTAATCAGCCCATGGGAGAACAGAGATGATTTTATACAACTCTTCTCTCCACTGGATCTTATCCGAAATCCGAGAATCAGGAGGGCCTTGTGTAATATAAAGAGGATCGGTTGTGAGAAAGGTCATTGCCCCTGTAACTCTATCTCCTTCCGGGACCATCTCCAGCTCTTTTGCTGTTGACGGATATGCAATGCATCTGATTTCCAATGTCACAGAAAACTGAGTTTCCTCGACCCATCTTCCGGCAACATAACTGCCATTGCTTCTAAAAACAGTTAGTTCCTGATTATTGAGGCCCGGCGACATTACTACTCTTGCAAGATTAATCATTTTTTATCCGCCACTACATATGAAATTGAATCCTTACTTCCGATGGAAAAACTAATGCTATTTCTGAGTTGACCCGTATCAACTAATGGGTGCATACTCTCCATGACCGCTTCCCTCTCTTCATCGGGTTTGTTTCTCATTGCCTTCCGTCTCCTTAATCGAGCTAATTTTGTCGATCTTTTCAACGGAGCAAATCCTTCTCCCTCATTAAGAACTCTTTTTATAGAGCTTGCGGCAATTAATCCCGCACGATTCAAATGCAAGTCTGATTTTTCTTGATCGCCATCAAGCTGTGCCATTGCCACTTCTAACAACTCGGCATTTATATTTTCCTGAGCATTCTTAATCCCCGGATCAATGAAAGGTCTCGGAGGGATTCCCCTGACTGGAGATCCATTCTCATGGATATAAGCGAGAGCTGCATTCCCAATTTTCGAAGGCTCTTTTACTGTCCGTGGATCCTTCTCTTCTGGGACTCCAACAAGAACCTGCTTTTTTGAAAGATCCAAAAGATCCTGGATAACCTTATTTGCATTGTCCACGACCACCTGCATTCTTGCATTGAAGGAAAGCATTAAAGCTGAAGGCCTCCTATACCGACGATACGAGCCATCCTTAAAAATCGGACTCCATACATCGTCGCATTATAATTGCCGCCCGTATCCTCGATTGTCGCTTGAGTGTCGATGCCTAATGAGACCGATCCGGCACCCTGATTGCTGGCAAGACCATCGCCAGTCCCGGGAGCCTGCCCAGCATTTGCTGAATCCATATCCATCCTCTGAAGAGTGACATTATGGGCAATGAGCAATTCTGATCCCATTTCCAACAGATTGCCCCAGCGATTTGCGGGAAGTAAATTGTCCGCAAACTTTGCCCAGAAGTCAATCCACCCGTCAGGGAATTTTGTCGTACTGGCAAACTCCGGAAAATCTGTCCTGAACTGATCGGCGGTAATTATCATTCTCTCTTCCTTCTCACAGGAGCTTGCTCTTTACTTTCCACATTTTCTTTACCGGCTTCAGCTGCCTTCTTGGTTTTCTCTTCTTCTGTCTCTATTGATTCAGAGAGATCGCCAGTTTTATCTGTCTCATCTCCCTTACCTTCAGTTGCATCCCCTTCAACATTTTGAAGGCCAGATTCCTCAACAGAGGTGGCCGCGGGCGCAGATCCATCTTCGACCTTTTCGCCAACTTCCTTTTTGAGAGAAGTTTGGCCATTTTGAGAGGCAGGATCAACAACAATCTTTTCTTCTTTTTTATCAGTGATATCTTCATTGATCGGCTCCTCAAAATCTCTCTTGAAATCCGGTTTTGTAGGACCTTCCGTTCCCGCAACTGCAGGGGGAATGGGAGCCGATGCAAGTTCTTTCTTGGCAAGAAGATTCTCTGTCTTATCAACAATTACTTCCGTCCCGCCGCCTTCCTTGAAAAGAATCCTCCTCGATTCATAATTCATCAAGTTGCCTTGAGATCCCGGGACTGGGCCTGGATAAACTAATGGTTTGGGAGCTGCCGAAGGGTCTTCAATAACCAAATCTCCGGCAGCTATGAGTCCCGGTACTGCTATATGTTTCATCTGTTCTTCGGTAAAGGAATGATTCCCGGCAGGTGTCGGGGGCTTCCCTGATCCGAACTCAAAATCAAATGATCTTTTTAATGTAACTCGCGGGGACATAATTATTTCTCCTTTTAATTATGCTATTCAGCAGCGTACTGCTTACTTGTTAAATGCCGTCGCCAAAATACAAAGTTTCTGGATACACCACTTCGAGGACTCCAAGGCGGCCGAAATAAGTCGTCAAGTGATAGATCGACCGATATTCCAGAGGAGTTCTCTGCAGAGGCACCAACGGGAATCTAACCCTGATCTTGTCCTGTGTATAGCAGACCATACGATCAGTTGCAGTCAGGGGAGATCCTGCGGCGACGCCACGACCAGTTGCCCACTTGAGGGGCTGAATGTCGAGAGGCCTGCCGTTGACCGAGTTGGAAATGCAGTTCTCTGCAAGGAATTTCAGAATCGAAATATTACCGGCAGTAGACACAACCTGCGAAGTAATATAAGAGAACTGAGCCGGAGGCAGAAGCAGCTTGCTCGGGCATACTGCAAAGCCCGCTGCCTGCCAGCAGGAGTTCAACAGGGCATTGACATCGTAGAGAATCTCTGCAGGGGTCTTTTTTACCCATGTCGTAGACAGAGCAGCACCTGCCGCGACAAAACCACCACTTACTGCTGTGGAGTTAATCAAACCATATTTGACAAAATCGGTATCGCCGATGTACACCATCTCGTCAATATCCATCTGCCACTTCAACTGCATACCGGCAAACTTCTGTTCGTCGACAGGACGGCTGAGCTGCTGGGCGGAAAGCAATTCGGGGATCGAATAGGAAATCTCAGTTCCCCACAAATACAAGGGACTGACCGTTTTCCCGATATCGAGCCCGATGCCCGGGATCGCATTGGCATTCTTGCCAATGAAGTTCTTGCCCTTCGGTGAAATACCGCCCACTGCCGCGAAGGTACTGTTTGTGTAACTCGATGCTTCATCCGCTATCGAAACATCTTCTCTCAAATCAATATCACGCCCCCATGTCACGGCAACAAGGGGTTCATGAAGTTTCTGATCCAATCTCTCAAGCTCTCCGACAAGAAAGGCGCCGGTTGAGTCAATTGTCATCTTATCGTAAGTCATACTCGTATCCTCCTTCAATACTTATTTGATGGGTTAATTAATTAAACGTTAAAAGCGATCTCAGTATTTCCGTTTGAATCTGCCGGGCCGAGGAAGAAGCAGTTGGTGATTGCTTCATTGCCTGTAACCGATCCTGCTTCCAAATCTCCGGCAAGACCTGCTCCATTTACGGTCTTCCTGCAATAAACCTGATCGCCCTTTGCGATGTTTGCATAAGCGGTAAGTCCCTGATATACGGTACCGCCTGTATTGCCAAGCTGGACAGTCATATATCCACTCTTGAGAATGCTTGCGGCAAGTGTCAAATTAGGAGCAATACTGCCACCGGGAGCTTCAGCAGCCTGTGTCGTGCCCATCGGATCTTGCAGAGGGTAAGTCCTAACCAAAAATCCCTGCTGAACAGATGCAATAACATCTGCGGCAGCTATCGGCCGGACTTTACCAGAGACATACTTGATGAGAATCCCATAAAGTAAACACGGATAATTTGAATCATAGATCCCCGACTCGACAACCGCCCATTCCTTACGGGTGAGATCGCCGGCGATTCCTGAGGGCATTCTGTAAAGGAAAGTGTTGCTATAAGCCAATCCGATAACAACCGGAGAAGCAAGGACAGGGCTGATATCCCCTGTGACCAGATAAAGGATTGCGGTCATCAGAAGAATAAACGCAACCATGAAAAACATTTTGTACTTTTTGAAAAGTTCCATAATCTCATTCCTCCTTCAATAGAAGTTTAATTTTTTGTTGATCTAACTACGCGACTTTAGTCTTCGCCGCGTAAAAAGCCTTATTCTTCTCGTTGATTGCTCTGACCGTATTTGCCGCTGCAAAATCCTGGGTGGCCATTGACGATCTCTGAATCCCGCCATTTCTGCCCCTCGCTATCAACTCGGAAGCACCGATGAAAGCTGCATCCAATCCGTCATTTGTGAGTTTATCGACGAGGCCGCCCTTGACAAAGATTTCGATTGTCGGTTTGTCTTCATCTCTTGTGTAGGCGCCTTTGAGAGCGTTGAGCTTGATCTGCCGGATGATCTTCGCATGATCCTTTGTAGGAACTTGAATCCGCATGCCGGGATTGAGAACTTCAACGCGATGAACCAAATCGGGCCAGGCATCCTCTGCCTTTTTCTTCTCGGAAAAAGCCTTCTCTTCCTCTTTCTCCTTCTCCGCCTCTTCGGCATCTCTCATTTTCTTGTCCAGAGCTTCCTCCGCCTCATCGTCATTCTCAGCCAGCTCTTCCATGAGGCCGACAAGCTCCTTAACCTTCCCGACAAGCCCAGTGATCTTTCCTTCCTGATCTCTGAACTTCTTGTCTGACGCCTTGATCTTTGCGGCTTCCTCATCCTTCTTCTTCTGTTCCTCATCGGCATCCTTGGCTTCTTTGGCCCTCTCTGTCTCTTTTTCATCTTTCTTGCTTGAGCCTTCGACTTCATCTTTAATTTCTTTCAGCTCAATAGGAAGTTTAGAGACATCCAGTTTCCCGGATTCGACATCTTTGTACCATGATGCATGCTTGTCCTTGATATCCTGAAGTTTCTTCGGAAGCTCTTCGGCATCTTTTGCCTTTTTCTTCTTCTCTTCCTCAGTCTCCTCAAGATCAGCATCCTTGATACTATCGAGAAAACGCTTGATGCTCTTGAGCTTGTCCACTACAGATTTCTTCATATCTACCTCCTTACCCACATTTTTGTTTTGACAATTACAAGTTCCGCAGTTGGTACATTCCTTATCTGCGATTGCACACCTTGCCCCTGCTCTCCCTTTCATAACGAGAGCCACATGATTTCCCACTATGTCCTTCTGCCGACCATAACCCTCACTGATCTGTTCATAGTTGGCATCATATCCACAACTAATTTCCCTCAACCCTGCCTCAATAAGCTCTATTGCCTTTGCTGTCGTGATCGTAAGATCAGCCAAAAGCAAATCGGCCTGGACTCCATCTCCCCGACGGACATTGCTCGCATGCCCTACTGCAAGATCAGACCAATTGTCAGGAGTAACCGCCTGATCGGGATGATCGATTGTAACCGGCTTCCCTTCAAACGATTTGATTGTATCTTCTGCAAAAACATCGGGCTCGTCTCTTTGTATACGAACAAGACCATCTGCCCCTGCTTGAACAGGGACTTCAGATTCCTTATAAAGGAACTCTCCGATCCTCGTGATCGGGACATCCTTGCAAATTAGAAACCCCTCTGGAGTCCTACCAATATTCTCAGAGAGCTGCTCTTCAATATAAAACCGAAATTTATCGGGCATCGTTAATCCTTGATATCTTCTAAGCTATATGATATAAAGGGGCATGGATAAAATCAAAACATGCCCTATTTGTTCGAAAAATTTTCTGGCCAACAAACATCCAGAAAGAACTTGCTGCTCCAAAAAATGTGCTGGATTCAAGAAAAGAAAAGTGTTTGAAAAGAAATGCCCTACTTGTGGAAAAGTATTTAGAAAAAGCTCTCAACATTGCTCTGCAAAATGTGCAAAATCTACTTTTGGTTGGGCCAAAGGAATTATCAAAACCGCATTCTTTATTAAATGTCCTGTTTGCGACAAAGAATTTAAAACTGTTCCTTCTGCAAATCCTCGAAAAACTTGTTCTCATAAATGCAAATCGATCTGGACAAAAAAGAAACAAGTAGAAAGTGCCTGCCTGCAATGTGGCAAAACATTCCTTCATTCTCCCTACAAAAAGAGAAAGCATTGCTCTCGCGAATGTGGAGCTAATTATCGTTACAGAAATCATCAATACAAAACGAGACCTTCTGAAACCATTAATAGAAAAGAGTTTAAAAAATGCGAAAAATGTGGATATAATAAAATTCCTGACATCCTTGAAAGACATCACAAAGATATGAATCATGAAAATAATATTAGGACAAATCTTCAGATTCTTTGTCCTAATTGTCATGATGAAATCCATTGGAAAACAAAAACTGGAAAATTCAGATGGAAATCTTTTCATAAGTCTCCTTAACTAACTCTGATTGCTCTTCCCCGCTTTTTTCATTGCTGCGGCTATTGCCTGTTTCTGAGGATGACCAGCTTTAACCATTTCAGCTATATTATGAGAAATTGCTTCTTCACTTGATCCTCCTGTCAGGGGATCCTCTGTGAAAACATCTTCTTCATCATCTTTGGCATCATTGGCCAATGTAATATCCATCGGAAAAACTATGGCTTTAACCCCATTGGGAAATTCTACTCTATAATTGTTCCCGTCTTCTCCCATGGAAATAATCTTTGCCAATTCATTTTTGTGATGTCCTGCATTCACTCTCACTTGAGAACCTATCCCAATTACTCCTGCATCCTTGACATGCTTCAATGCTTCTTCGTAAGAAGAATACTCTCCGACATACTTGCCTTCCTTAACGACTGTATATTTCCCATCTTCATGTTTGCTTATTTTCGTCTTGCCCTCACTATATAGAACATCATCTTTGACATGCTTGATATGCCCGGCGACACTATCTGTCGCTCCGCAGATACTGCATTGATAACCCTTCCCTCCAAAGCCGATATCTTTTGTCTGGCAGCGGGGAGCATCTCTGGAATCTCTTCTCACTTCTCTCATCCTTTTGGCTTTTCGTTCAGCTTCTTCTTTGTTCTCTAAGCGAATTAAGGGATTGGGACGACCTTCCTCAAAAACACCGTACAGACTGGTTCCCTCTATTTTCTTGACATAAAACTTGCCCTCTGTAGCCGTCGAATCATAAATCGAATTCTTGCGAGCCCTCTCCAGATTGATGATCTTCTGGGTAACCTTATCTCCGAGTGCTGCCTTGTTATAAAGATTGCGGATATGATCGTCGATGTGATTGTTGATCTCCCCATGCTTCAATGTTGAAAGAAGCGTTTGGCATTCCGGGCAGGAAATGGATTTGTCGGCGGTGTCTTTTTCATAATAATGGCGTTTAAGATATGCGACGACATTTTCTTCAGTGAAGGGTGAAACATTTTCATATATCTTTTTAGCTTCAGAAGTGGTAATATTTCTTTTCCACTCATATTGAGCATGATGTTTAATAATACCTTCAACTATCGAAAATGAGATGCCAGCATCTCTCGTCGAGACCACTCTTCCATTGACTATGTTTACTTCCGATGATAACATTGTCTTTCCTCCAAAATAAAAACCCGCAGCCGATCATTACCTGCTGGTGACAGGTGTTATAGATCGAGTTCTGCGGGTTTCATAGATCCTTGTGAGATCAAAAGGGTATGAACTATCCGGTTTTAAAAGATAATCATCTCATCTGGAGCATCCTTTCTGTTGAATGAATTTGTCTAATCAATCAAAAGTGTCAAATCAAAAAATACTTCTCCTATCTATATAAACGAATTTCCCTCGTCTGTAAATTTATTATTTTAGGATATCCCTATGATCTGCGATCTTCGTCACCCCTCCGTCGTTGTAGTGTATAAGAAGAGTCCCAGCCCTTTTATCTTGTAAGAGCCCTTCCGACTTCAAAAAATTAAAGACTCTTTTCTTCTTTTCCTTGATCTTGTCTTCGTCAGCCATTAGTGAATAGCCTCTCTGGAATCTTCAAATCCTTCGGCAAAAAGATCGTATTCATTTATGGGCATGCATCGTATGATCTCAAATACTTGCCCGCAGCATTGACACTTCATTTTGGAGAATTGTTCGTCAGCTATTGTATGAACATTTTCATAAGACCATACAATGCCAAAGGTCTCTTCAAAATAATAAGGGTTCGCCAACATATATTTGATCCAGCTCTCACGATTGTCTCTCTTGAATCCATCTCCAAGACCCTTTAGTTTTTCCCTCTGTACACTGATATATGGTTTACGGATTCTTACCTTCTTTGTCCGTCCGGCTGATTCATATCTATGAGCACACCATCCTTGATGAGTGACTGGTCTACCACATGGACATATTATATCTTTGCCCGTCGCTTCTTTCAAATTGCGATAGATCAACTTAACGGTATCTCTATTGACATTGCAAAGCCTGGCAGTCCTCTTCAATCCATTTCCTTTATGAAATGAATCGATAACTTCTTGCTTTCTCTCTGGGGATAATCTGCTCATGTCTTTACCTTCTTCGCCGCCATCGCCGCCACC
>QGNH01001360.1_pt1 | contig 34290 bp, 48 predicted proteins | sample 1735481 | NCBI WGS metagenome assembly QGNH01 (sample SAMN09239004, study PRJNA386568) | Viral metagenome, whole genome shotgun sequencing project. | reverse complement strand
TGAAGGATTAAAGCCGTGTATATGGTGTAAACAATCAGGATGTGATCTTGAATTTGACGAATGGCTTGATCCGCTTTTAGAAGGAGGTGTGTATGTTAAATGTTTTTATTGTCAGGCGCGAGGTCCAACAATTTGGTATTCAATTAACGATAAAGCACTTCAAATTAAAGTGTGCATAAATCAATGGAATACACGAACCGAGCATGTACCCTTAAGGTTAACGCAAGACCAGAAAGCATTAATTATGATGCGCCTGCATTATAATCTTTTTGCTGGAAAAGCTGGTTCATGGATAGAAGCCAATCAATTAGAGACAGTTTTAAATGAGCTGGAATATTAGAGCATGAATATTAAGGATGTGCAAACCTATTTAGAATTCAATATATATTATTTCCTAAAATTGAATAAAGAATTACCTATGCCCATTGTCAAAAGTATGCGAAATGGTAATTTTATATACTCGCTAGATGACAATAACGAACTTGTTAAAGAGGAGATTGCAAATGTTAATCAATGATGCTGCCGGTAACTCCTACTATCGGATATATCAAACTAACTCAAGTCATTGACTCAACCCAGGTTTTCTAGGTCTATCCGGCGGTTCATCTTCGATAACCTCGGTAGTATCGTCAACAATATGGTGGCCATCACCCCCAGTTTCACTGTAATGTCTGTGAATTGTGCGAGTGCGCTCGTGTAAAGTTTCATGTAAAGTTTCTGGGCTGCTTCGCTGTGCCGATAATCTCTCATCTGCATGGTTTGCTAGGGTTTCTAGGCTGCGTTGGATGCAGTAGCTAATTGTAGCCCCGCCTATGGCGGCTATGGCTGGAATTGCTGGTGGAAATAATATCGCTGTAACCACGCAGGTTATCACTATGATCATAATGACAACCCCTGCGGTTATTAAATGAATTTGCTTGCGAGTCATGCCGCTGGTGTTGCGACTGCCGCTGGCGTCGGTGCTAGCTCTGCTTCTATTGCTCCTACCGCCGCCTGTGCTGTACCGGACGGTAAATGTAGAGCTGTATCAACGATTGGCTCTAGGACTGCTTCCGCAACATTTGCATCAGCCTTCACTTGTGATTCGTTGCAGGCAACCACGCTTAAGCAAGCAATCAAGACTACAAAAGCTCCAATTCCGCCAAGGACATTGATTCTTTTAATTCGTGACAAACGCATAAAACACCTCCAAAGTTAATTGAAATCTTCAGACGGATTTACGAGTTCCCCGCCTGGAAACACAAAATCGTAGTTATCAAAGTCGGTTTGCTCTATCAGCATCCGTGCGATAGTCTCATTTCGCGCAGTGACAACGCACGTTGCGATACTGAGCAATGCAACACCGATGAAAGCAACAATGATCGAAAAAATCACGATTTCTTTCATAAAACACCTCCTGTGTTTAATTCAGTGTAGCCCAGTTTTAGGACTCCAACCTATGTAGCCATCCTTCTAGATAAACATGCTGGTCTGGATTATTTTTCACTAGATTCGTGTAGTATTGCAAAGCTTCCTCAATTAGTTCGGAGTAAACTTTATCTTCTGATAATTTGTTTAAAGCCGCTATGGTTTGAGAGCCGATTATGCCATCCTCTTTAACCGTTAACTCCAGTGCTGCCATATTTATAGCTTGCTGTAACATTTTATTAGCATGGGGGCCAATATTGACGCACAGGTCGAATATTTTATTGGCTATCTTTTGGCTATCAATAAGTTGGTATCTATTGGGTTCCCAGAAATATTTATGGTAAAGAAAGCCCACGGTGTTTGGAGTTAGATTTTTAATATCTTCTGAGGTGGCTTTTTTGTCGATAGTTTCTTGGTAGAAATTAAGGGTAATACCAAAACGAGTGGCGCCCCCTTTGTCATGGGGGTCGTCTACAAAGTCAGACCCCTCATGTTGTAATGTCTTCTCTAGTGCCGTTACAAAGTCAGCCATTACGTATTAGCTTGCTCTGGCGCAGCTTCAGTTGGAGTAACTGCCTCTACTGGCGCCTCTACTGGGGCAACTGGGGCTGCTACTTCAACTGAAGCCAAACCCTTAACAGCTTCAACTGCTTTAACTGCCTGCTGCTCCATGTATGCCAAAATAGCTTTAGCTTCATTCCACGCACCCATAGCCATATTGAGCTGCCCTGCTGCTTGCTGAGCATCTGCTTCTAACTTTGCGACGCGGGCCTTTATTTCATCAAAAGTCATAGTAAAATCCTTTTAAAAACCAATTCAATTGATTATCTATAGCATCGCTATATCAATATGCAAGCTACATCTAATTTTACTTAGAATTTGCCTTTAGCGTTTTTTCTCATGCCAGCTCATCTCGCCTTTGATGTCATGTGACATTCCAGGTTTCCATTCAGGCTTATTAGCCCTGCCAGCAATCTTAGGACGCATTTCGATAGACTTGGTCTTGGCTGCCATCGGTTTATCTGCCTTATCTTTTCGGTCCATTACCATTTTCGTTCTCCCTGTTAATTAACTTTTGATGCTATCTGCCTTTGGCACTTGAGCCGGAGAATCGGTCGCCGGTACTGCTTCATTCCCGATCGCCGGTGTTTCACCGCTGTTTGTTGATTGTATTAAATCTAATATAGACATTTACGTTCCTTATAAAAACATAATAATAACTAATTAAAGCACGATAAACATGATGTTACCAGACACTATACCCTATCAGAATAGTTCCATTTAGAGCAGTGGCCGTCGTGTTATTGTAAATCGTTAATGTTGCAGTTCCCGATCCAGGCACTACTTTATACGTGATATTTTCAGTGGTATTTGTGCCTCCCATAATAGTTAATGAAATCACACTGCTGGATGTAATGAAGGTGTTGGTCCAAGTTATAGCATAATTTGATCCACCTGCGGTCGTAAGGGAGGAGGTTGTTATGACACCAGCAGTACCACTGGCAGTAACCGCGTTGCTCGATTCTGTGCCATTAACTTTTGCTAAAACTACGCTCGATCCAGCAGCCATCGTATTTGTCGCATTCAACAGCATAAGTTCAGTTGCTGGGATTCCTGAGTCCTGAAATTTGCCCGCAATGGTGGAAGCTTTTGGAATATTACCAATTACTGTGGCCCCTGTGTACGTTGCAACTGCTGCTGCTACAACTCCTGAATCTTGGGCAACGCCGCTAGAGCTTTCAACAGACAGCAAATGCCCCACCGTCAATGTTCCAGTATAAGTAAGTCCGCTCATTTCAGAGCTGGCAGGATATGCTAATGATATATTCAGCCCTGAAATTACGACCTTCAGCCAAACTGGGCCGTTGTCAGTTGTATAAACTAATGCCATTTGATTGTTATTGTAGGCAAAATCTAGGGTTGCAGCGGTTCTATTTAAATATCCTGTCACCAACACTGTGGCTAGCGTGTCATTAGTTTCCATCAACAGAAATGTAGGCAATTGTTGAGCAGGAGATGTCGAATTTCCGGCAACTGTTGGCACTATGCCAGTCGTCACTAATTGTACGTTTTTTACACTCATTAAAATTCACTCCCTGTGAAATTAAAATTAACAATCCTTAGACTTTTTCTTGTCCATTTTTTCGGTTTTTTTCATCTTTTTTTCTTTAATGCTTTTCTTAGGTTTTCCCTTGGACTCTTTCATCATGTCTTTCATTTCTTAGCTCCTTTACTTTTGGTTGATTTTTTCTTGGGAATTTTAGCCCCCGCTTTCCTTGCAGTATCCAGAGCTATGGCTATTGCCTGCTTTTTTGGATATTTACCAGTTGATTCTAGTTCAGAAATATTCTTTCCGATAGCTTTTTTGGATTTTGACTTAATTAATGGCACCTTAATCTCCTATGCTGTGTAAGTTCCGCTTGCGGTGAATTTAATAATAGTATTGCCGCCAGATGTTGTAACTGTGGGTGAACCAGTCGTCGTGCCGCTGTAATTTGCAGTAGGTACCGAAATAATGACCACGCCAGAACCACCTGCGCCGCTATTTGCAGAGCCAGCGCCACCGCCACCACCACCACCACCAGTATTGGCGGTTCCTGCTGTACCAATGGCAGCAACACCACCAGCGCCCCCGCCACCGCTACCGCCCGCCCCCGCCGTGCCACCGCTATTTACAGCCCCGCCGCCACCACCGCCGTATGTAACAGAGCTGCCGGTTATGGAACTCGCAGCTCCAGCGCCGCCAGCTCCAGCGACAGTGCCACTGGATGCATTAGAGCCACCAGCCCCAGCTCCAGCACCACCGCCAGCAGCAGCACCCGTGGCTGATGTGCCAGTTCCGCCCATATTCCCTTGGAACCCTTGGCCACCAGTGGAAATTCCTGTGCTAGTATTTGGACCGCCACCGCCATTTGCGCCATCTGAGCCAAATGCTGATAAATTTACAAATGAGCCGCCACCGCCGCCCCCTAACGCTAATACATCTTGAAAATAACTTGGAGCGCCATTCATGCCATTGCTTGTTTGGGCTGTGATGTGAGCGCCCCCAGCCCCAACAGTTGCAGTATAAGTAACGCCCTGAAATAAAATCATTGAACCAGAAATAACAGCGCCGCCACCCCCCCCACCGCCATTAGAATAGCCACCACTACCGCCACCACCAACAACTAAATAGTTTGCAAGGTAATAACCGCTTATAGTGTCTCCATTTATGGTCGCGCCATCATTCATTGCGACAGCGCCATTGAGTGTTGCGCTACCTTCCACTTGTAGGGTTCCTGTTAGATATATATTTTGGTTATCATATGACCACGATGCAGCGGTTGTGCCAGTTGTTAATACACACGTCAGAGTTGCTTGCGTGCCAGGTGGAATTATAGTAATTGAATTGCTACCTGAGCTTTCTACATTGAGACCTGTGGTAGTGGAATTATTAATTAGTGTCCATGATTGCCCTAAAACGAGAGTTGTAACAGCGGGCATAACCACAATGCCTGGTGGTGAGCCAGTGAAATTCTGTATTTGAGCACTCGCCACAGTCAGCGTTAAGCTAGAGCCGCTGCTATTTACAGCGTAACCCTCTATAAACGCATTGGCCGACATGTTCGAGTTTGTATCCCACTCTGGAATTGCTTGTGATGCCGGAGCTGATACTGGTGTCCTCCATGTCATTGCAGCTGAAGCGCCGCCCTGACTTGCAAGTAATGATTTTGCAGTTCCGGCAGTTGTAGGTAGATTAAAATTATAAGTTCCTGCGGCTGCTTGGACAGTTATCGCAACTGTGCCACTACTTGTGCCTGACAATGCCAGTTCGGGAGCCGAGATTGTGCCGGTTGAAGTCAAGCTTCCAGGCGTGATTAAATTGACCGGCAAACTCAATGTAACAGCCCCAGTACTCGCTGAAGCTGTAATTTCGTTGGCAGTTCCAGCAATACTGACCACGCCGGTTGCGCTTGTTTCAAATGTTGCCCAATTGGTGCCATCGACCGTACCTTCAAACAAGGTAGTTTGACTATTTAATCTAATTGTTCCGGCAGCACCTGCGCGCGCAGCAGTATTTCCCGACGGAAGGGTGACACCTGCGGTGCCTGGTAGCACAGGATTGTTCGCTATAGATAATGTAACAGCTCCAGTACTCGCAGAGACTACTATCTGATTAGAGGTTCCCGCTAAACTTATTACACCTGAGTTGGCGTAAGACCATGATGCTGCTGTTGTGCCAGAGGCTAATATGCAGGTTATTATTGTCTGGCTTCCTGGTGCCAGTGTAGTTATTGTTGTTGCAGCACTCGTTTGTATTGTGTAAGTTGCGCTAGAATTGTTAACGATTGTCCACGACTGCCCCGCTACCAATGTGCTGGTTACTGGCATTATTACAACACCAGTAGTCGAACCTGTTAAGTATTGCAATTCTGCGCTGGCTACTGTCAAAGTTATGCTGGCGCTATTATTGGTTGTTGCAAATCCTGCTATAAAATTATTTGCAGATAAGTTTGAGTGCGTATCCCATCCGGCAAATGCGGTGGCTGTAGGTGCAGTAGTTACTGATGTAACGCCAGTGCCACCATGCCCAACTGCCAATGTGCCAGTTAAATCCAATGTGGATGACGATGCTATTGTTGTAAGTCCAGTGCTGCCACCTGACACTGTAACTGCGCTACCAGTTGCACTTCCAGAGTCTGCATTTAATGTGACAATGCCCAGCTGACTCGTAGTGGCTAATGTACCGCTTGTTGGAAAAGTGACGCTTGTCGCGCCAGTTAATGTGAATGTGCTTGAAAATGCCCCTGATAGAGTAAAAGCGCCAGCAGTTGTTAAGGTGCCACCCAGCACGATTGGGTAGTTAGTGTTTAGCGCGTTAAATGTACCTGCCATTATTTATTCCTAACTATATTCGTATACGATTATTAATCCAGAGCCGCCTTGCGCTCCAGCCACATTGCCAGGATAGGCATTTGAAGATGCTCCACTTGCACCGCACCCCGTATTAGGAGTTCCTGCGATTCCGCTCGCAACGCCAGATGGCAATGTAAAATTAGCTCCGGGGGCTTGCCCAAACTGCGTAGAGCCGCCGCTTCCAGCCCCTGCCGCGCTGGTTGTTAAAATAATACCAACCCCGCCAGCTCCTCCCGGTACATTTAAGTCACCGCCTGATGCAACACCGCCTGCGCCACCTAGTCCGTCAAAGTTGTTACCGTTTTTCCCGGCAGATCCTTCTCCACCACCCCCACCACCAGCCGATAAAGCTCCAGAGTTAAACGTGGTTGAGCTGCCAGCTGAGCCGTTATTATTTCCGGCGCTCCCTGCCGCTCCCCCAGCTCCTATAGTGTAAGTGTAGCTAGATGCAATTGCCGTGATATATTTTTGACAAAATGCGCCGCCACCGCCGCCGCCAGCAGCGTTGAATGTAATGGTAGAACCAGCACCACCACCACTGCCGCCACCACCGCCAACCATTTGTACTAAGATATTCATGGTTCCAGCGGTTGGGGTATAGGTGGCCCCCACTCCGGTAGTTAAATACTGAATATTTAATAATCCACCACTCCCGCCACCACTTGGAGCAGCCCAGCTACCATCGCCACGCCAAAATGTACTAGAAGATGCACTTGTACCACCATTAAAACTACCAACTTGTAATTGCACAGCAGATGGTAATAACTGCGTCATAGCTGGCTGGGATGAGCCATTGGTTGCTAAAACAGAGTTCATGGCGGTTGCAATTTGTGCCATAGTATTTGCGCTAGATGCGTACACTATTTCGTTTGCCGCAAGTGTTGGCAAATATGTAGCCGTAGCCCAACTAGGTGCTGTGCTTAAACCTGACAACAGTGGCTGATTGGCGGTAGTAGTTCCTGCGAGAATTGCTAATGTAGTAGCCGTTGAATAAACTATGCCACCATTGGATACAGTACCGCTCAAATCTGCATTTGTGCCGCCTAAGTTTAATGGCACAACATCAGCCAAAGTAATGACTGGCGTAGCGCCGCCTGTAGATGCCAATGGCGCAGTAGCGCTGACAGATGTTACCGTGCCACCTCCTCCTGGAGGCACATCCCATGTGCCATCACCGCGCAAATATTGCGTAGATGGCGAACCAGCAGTTGAGACTATGTTGCCAATTGGTAAAAATCCGCTAACGCCTGTAGCTAATGCTATCTGCGCCCATGCTGGGTCGTTGTTTGTGCCGGTATTACTCAGATATCGCGTTGCGTTTGTGTTTTTGGCAAGTGCTGATAAAGTGTTCGCGCTAGATGCATAAATCATATCGCCCTGGTTATAGGTGGTAATTCCCGTCGCACCAACAGACACTGGCAGCGTGTTTACAGTAACCCCGAATGTGCCGCTATTAGTAATAGGGCTGCCGGTGATAGTCAACAGGCCATCAGAACTTACCATTGCAACGCTCGTAACCGTCCCCGTCCCCGAAGCCGAACCAGTTACACTGAATGCACTATTTCCAGACATATATTTCACCTATTGTCATGCTGCCACCGGATTACCTATAGAGCCGCCATAACACATAAACAAACCGCTTCCTATGCAGACTATGTTTACAGAATCGGTCGGCAAACTAGAGCTTAATGTACCCCCCGCACTCGTTACTTGATTTCCTGCTTTAAGCGTCGCTCCCGTTGGAAGTCGTACTACCCAGCCCGTAGTATTTGTGCCGCCCGATATCACGAAATATTCCTCTGCTGTAGCGCTACTTGGCAGTGTATAAGTTCTTGTGCCAGTTCCAGCGGTTATATAGCCCACCGCTGGGGCGAGTGTTACATCGGCGGGGGCTAAAACGAAATTGAAAGCATCAAGCGCAGGGTTTGGAATTATCTTGCCGCGTTCTTGGTAAACCATGGCCTCGGTTGTACTAATTGCAATCCAAACAGGTTTTGTGATATTTCCAACGGTTGTTGGTATGGTGAGCGTTGCAAGCCCTGCGGTTGCATCCGAGAGCCAATACACAGAGCCTGGCGTTAATCCCGAGAGGCCACTTAGTAACCCTACACTTATAAATACAAAATCGTTTGCATCGATTACTTCTTGCACAACACCGATTACCTCAGCTTCAACCGTTGAATTTGCAATAGCTAATGCATATGCTGTGCCGGTATAATAAATAACCTGTCCCACGGTAAAGCCATGTGCAGTTTGTGTAACTAATATACCTACGCCTGGTGATATTGGCGCCTCTCCGTTGGATGCCGCTGTAATGCGCCCATATGCATCAACTGTAATATCTGCGGTGATGTAGGAGCCTGGGGTTACCGCTGTAGTTGCTAAATCAAATGTAGGATTGCCTGACTCTCCCGTGCCGTTTGTGATTACTATACGACTAGATGCAACGCTTGTTAATGTTACGGCCTGTAAATTACCAGTGACTGTAGTGCTAGCAAGCAATCCAGTTGGCAATCCTGACAATGGAATGCTCTCTGGAATTACAGCGGTTTCATCGGTTTGCGTGATAAATGTTGCATCAAAAGGTGCTGCGCCGTTGATAATTTCAACCCAGGCACTCGTCTGTGTATCCCAGTATTCTACGAAATATGTCGTGGTGTTATAGCGTAATTCGCCTGGCGCACCAGCAGGACGCTCGCCCGTTGTGCCGTAGGGAATGCCTATGGCGCCAGTGCTAACAATTGTTACATTGCCATTGTTTTTTGGTACTAATGCAAGATTGATTGTAGCGTCAGAACCCAAAGCACTAATTGTTACAGGCGACCCTGTAACACTGTTTTGAATGTCTAAATAATTTACATTTGGGCCAGCTCCGGCGCTCCATGTGACTATATAGGCTCCCGATGTATCAGCCACGCCATTAAACACTACTTGCTCATTAGTGTTTTCAGGATATCCAGGCCTATACCCAGCTAATACGTCAGTTATCCTAACTGGAGTGTAATTGTCAAACTGACTAAACTTTCTTAGCATCCTTGCCCCGAAATTTTAATTTAAGCCCACGGAAATATATTTACAGATACAATGCCGCCAGCGGTGCTGTAAAAATTCAATTCATCCCCTTCATATACTAGGATACATTCAGGGTTTAGCATTGACGGGTTTGCGGCAAATGTGCCACCCACTACAGGGGTAGCCGCCACGCCGACCGCAACCCAGAAATCGACACCAGTTTCATATTTAAGTATGGCATATCCTACGTTTTTACCATTGTAATCGCTGCTTTGGGTCCGTCCGCTAGTTGGCAATGCTGGCACCGTAGTTACAGTATTGGTTGCCGCTGTAAGCGTTGCAGCTAGGTGTACGCCTGGTAACCTAATACCAAACCCATTAACCGCCCCGATATTAGGGTTCCACGCAAAAGGTTCTGGTCGTTTCGACATTTTTGTCTCCTTAAAAATTAATAGCCAAGGCGCACATCTATGGCGTAATGAACGGCCATTAAATTGTTTGCCACGTCATCCGAAACCTGAGCGTTTCTAATGCCCATTCCTGATTTTCCAAGCGTGTTAGGCGCACTCGCAACTCCACTCGGTTGGGACGCTCCGATATTATACCATTTGCCGTTATTTCCACTGGCTTGGACAGGATTATAGAATTGTAGCTGGGGATTGCCGCCGGTGGTTGTGGGTACAGAATTCAACGCCGGTGAAAATGGCACATACACAGTGTATACAGCGCCTAAGGCGGATGACTGCGCGCTATAACACACAGCTCCGGCGGCACCGGCACCATTAGCAGGAACGGTGCCTGGCGGAAATGACGTTCTAAAAAATTGCTGACACTTCAATAGTGTAATCGCATCTGCTTCAGGTGCTGGCAGCGTCGGCACGACTCCAGGCTGCAATGAAATGCTTTGAATATTCCAGCTATAATGCGCGGTAATTTCAGATATGCCAACAACAATTGCTAGAAAATAAGCACTGTCGCCAATCCCTGTAAAGTCTTGAAATCCTGCTAATGGGGCGTTTGCAAGTGTTGAGCCAATTGTAAATTGCCCAAGCCCGACAGAGCCGCTATAAAATCTGGATATTTCTGTCCACCCAGAAATTGCTCCAGTAGGATAACCAGAGGAATTTAAGCCCGTGAAAAAAGTAGCATTAGAAACAACGGCGCTCGGTAGTGAATCATTAGTACACGCCCATATTGAAACGGTGCCGGTCAATGCGGTTGGATTATTGCTAAAGCTTTGCACCATAGAGCAAAGCAAATTATTCAACGCAGCATCGCAAATATCTGCTGGTACATATTGAACTAATGCCCATTGAGTGTTAGCGCTTTGTGCGGTTAAAAACAGTGCGCCAGAATCGCTCTGGGAAAAACCAAAGCTTGCATCAACCGTTTGAAACACGATGGTAGTATCATTAATGTAAACCGCTTTATTTGGCGAGCCGATTGTAAATGGTCCGCCAGTATTGCCTAATGGTTGAAACGGTGCGCTTGCAAAATCCCACCCAACCAAATAACTTGCAGTTGGCTTGAAATCTAATCCAAATTTATAATAATCAAACATCAACGACAGTTGTCTGTTAGATGTGGTTTGCTCATATGCAACATCTGATATATCTTCATTAAGCGAAATAAGTTGCACATTTGAAATGCTTGAAGGCCCATCGGTTTGCAATACAATTTGAATTAAATCATAACCTACCGCCCCTGTAGCGCTAGAGTTAGCAGTTTTCAACTGAATGGTGCCATTTACCTGGATATATTCATACTCGCCGGTATTAGTGTTTGTATCTGTCACAATTACTTGGGGTGTAGTGTTTCCAGAGCTTGCAGCATATTGCATAATTACTTCTGTGCCAGGGCCAATTAAAATGCTGCCAGAAACCCATCCCGTTGCCGCTGGTTCATAAACATTGCTCGCTGCCCAATCAGGGTTGTTAAATAGTTTTTGCTGTAAGTAGATGTTACTAATATTAGCGCCAGGGGTGATATCTAGCGTATATGGAGGGTTGTTAAGTAGATTGGTTGAGCCAACTCTTGGGTTTTGCGTGACCGTTACTGTAGTGGTTCCCGTGTATGCTACATATAGTTCCCAGCCTGGCGCTATTGGCACTGTAGCATTTCCTGTGCCTGAAAATGACAAAGTTAGCGTAGATGTGTTAAATAAAACCTGTGTAAATGTGGGGTTTGTAATTTGATTTGAGACAATGCCAAGAGCCGCAATTTCTGCCTCGCCTTCCTCTATGTTTGGAAATGGCCATGCTTCGCGGGTGAATTGTGGCGCGCCGCCCAAGTCAAATGCCCCTGCAGCGTAACATTCTACATAATATAATTCTTCGTCGCCATTTTCATCGAATGGATAATAATACAGTGCAACATTGTTATTGTTATTGTCAGTAATTGTGCCAACAGCAGATAATGTTACGGGATTTGGTAGCGGCACATAAGAATATTGTGGTGGGCTACCACTTCCCTGCACTAATTCGTAAACGGGCTTTGCAATATTTCTCTGGGAGTCCTGGAAAAAAAATAGTTGGCCGCCAGCTAATGGTGCACCATTGCTTTTATTAACAAAGTACTGGTTAAGGCTTACTCCGGTAATATACCTAGAATCAAGGCCATTTGGCTCTACGTTGTTGCCGCTCATTTAAAGCCCCCTGATGTGTGCATATGCAACGCAAATAATTCTGTAAACCTATTGATTATAGCAGAACACCGTGTTACATTAAGTAATGTGAAAATATTAATAAGAGGTATAACATGGTTTTGTTTATTTTGTATGTGGGAATTGCTTATGGCCTTTTCTGCATAATTGCGTCGATACTTTTGGGCGAGTTGTAAACTTGCAATCATTGTTCACCTGCAAGAAATTTGTAACCCTGATAAAGTTTATCACCGGCTAAACCACCAGCCCCAAGGTAGCTCAATATCTTTGCACCTGTTTTAACCCTATTTCTATTCGCAAAGCCCGGAAATCTGTCTGATAGCATATGCATAAACTCAGGATTATTTTTCAATTCGTCTAAAATTATGTTCGGGCTTATTCTGTCTCGCTCGAACAGGTTATAACTTTCATTGTGCGGCTTGTATGGAATAACCTCATCGGCATGAAATCTTCGAATATCACGCAATTCCTCTATTAAGTGAGGATTGCCGCTGTTATTTAAAGCATTCATCGCGGCTTCATCCAGCAACCGCGCGGCCTCAGTAGCTGCACGACCAGCAGCAATTTGCTCTGGAGTAGCATTTGTCATATTGCGTACTTTGGCAGCATAGCCCCTCAAATCAGAAACGGATCGTAATGCATCATCGAAATTGGCGCCATTATTTACATAGTTTTCAAAATGTTCTGTGTATGCTCCAGGAACATTGTCTAATATTCTTTGTTCTATTTGGGGTGTAATGGTGGGCGCCCGATATGCTTGCGGCACCCCCGCTTGTTGCGCTGCTACATCAAAATCAGTATAATTTTGATTAGATATCGCTCTTGCTTCATTCCTAGCATTTAATGTTTGATTAGCAATATTGCCAGCACGAGCGTTTTGAATTCCTTGATAGCCACGAATTGTTGCATTTGTAGCAGCGATCCCCAGACCTGGCGTTAAAGGGTTTCTATTTTCACCAGCCTCGTAAGCTCCACCAACAATAGATGCCGGAATTGAGCCACCACCAGACAGTAATGCCAATGGAACTGCTGTGCCAGCGCCTTGAATTAATTTATCGCCAGCCTGCTGGTCGCCCATATTAAAATATTCATTCCAATCTGTTTTTTCAGGGCGCCCAATGAAGGAGCCAAAATCATCTGATGCACCCTTGCGCTTAAAATAATCGACGATGTTCGCTGGAGCTTGATTTAACGTATCTCCAAAGTTCAACGCACCAATTCCTAAGTTTTTCAATTTTCTCATGCGCGATTGTTGGTCAAATCCTTCTACTTCTTGCCCCAATCCATGCCCAATTTCTTTGGCATTAGATAATGCTTCCCAAATTGATTTGCCTAAATCTATAGGAGTATGGGCAGCATCCATAGCAACCTCACCCCAGCGGATCCCGCCTTTATCAGATTTGGCCCGATCATATTTACCAAGTGCCATATTTATAGCGCTGGGTGGCGTTTCTTCTCTAAATGTTTCGGCTTTCCTGGCATATTTTCCGAATTTTATCTCATTTTCTGCCATCAGTAATCTACCTCCTGATAGCCAGCATTTCTAAGCAGTTCGGCATATGCTGAGTCAGACTTCGGTACATCCTCTATATCACCATTAGGACTCCTAAATGCCACTGTAGGCTTCAGAGAGCGTTTTATGGCGCTTAAATCTATTTGTGATTCTGCTATTTGATCTGCAATAATAGGCGGCATCTGCTGGCGAATTAAGCTATCTTTAATGATAGCTTTTTGTTCATTGGCTTGTCGTAGCATTTCAAGCGTCTGTAATTTGCCCTGAATGGCAGGATAAGTATCCTTGTCGTTAGGTAGCACATCTTGAAGCCAGTTCATCTCTTGATTTGTAAACTTTCCAGCAAATGCTTTTGCAGTTTCAGTGATAACATTTTTACCGAATGTGTTAAATGTGGCTTGTAATTCTTTGGCTTTATCGGAGCCAAAATATTTTGCAGCAGAGTTTTTCCAGAAGGGGCCGACTACTTTTTCTAAATCTGGGTTTTCTAATAGCTTTAGCATTCCTTGAATACTATGCTTTTGGTTTGCTGCCGCAGTATAGGCCTCATAGTTTTGCTCTACCGCTTTTACATTGGCACTCGCAACGCCTTTCTCAAATTCTGTTTCACCAGGAGTAGAGCCTAATTGTTGCACGTCAAAACCACCAGTTTTTGGGTTATAAACAGCTGACTGGCCACCAGGTAATGGGGTTACCGATGCATGGCCCAATCCAAACTTTTGAGCAATTGCACCCTCCCGCAATCTTTCTGGGCTAAAGCCACCAACGGTACGCGAACCTTGATTTTGTGGCTTTGGCAAAACTTGTGACATATCAGTGCCATTTTGCTCTGATTGCTGCATTAAGTTCGCGCCAGAGGGAGGATTGCCCCCGACACCATTTCCACCGCCAGGATTGTCGCCATTATTCCAAATAAAGTCATGCAGTCCAATTTCTTGCTGCGCTTGCTTAGCTTTCAAGCCCATCAACTTATTTTCCATAATTCTATGCAAATATTCTTGTGCCATTTTATGTGGGTGCGCGGCAGCTTCGTAACCTTTTTGTACGTTACCAAATAGATTACTGAGACTCGACCAATCTGTGCTTTGTTGTGGTTGAAAACTCATTGGATTTAATGGCATATTGACCTCACAAGAACATCGGGAATATTTTCATAGCCAAATTCGCTATCTGTTGCATATCAAAACCGCCGCTATCATTAGCACTTTGGTTGCCACCAGTTTGCGCCGTTTGACCGTTGCCCATCCCCATCATTTGATGCACCATCTGCATCATGGCGTCGTTATTCTTGCCGCCTTGATATGCACCATAACCCTGTGCTCCTGCGCCTATCAGAGAGTTTATAAGATTATATTTATTGCTTTGTTGTTGCTGCTTACCAGCAAACTCACCAGATGCAAGATTCTGGTTGGCTTGCCCCAAATAGTCAGCTAGATTGCCGGAGGCGTTATAGCCACGGTTGGCTTGGTTTTCCAGCCCCTGTGCGCCAAATCCTTGTATGCCTAAGATGTTTTGCAAGAACTGCTGAAAATCCTCACCCATTAGTTTATTGACTAATTCACCACGTCCTCTCTGGTCATCAGGAGTGCCTACGTATCCACCGGCTGCTGCCGTGGAATTAGCGGCCCGCATACCCTGTTCGTAGCGATTTTGGTATTGCTGAGAGGGTTTGTATTGCGACGAGAGTTCATTGTAAAATTCGCCAGGATTTTGAGCCATTTGCTGGTAGTTTGGTAGCCCTTGCTGCGCTTGTTGGCCTTGTTGAATGTATGGGCTATAGGCTTCCTTGCCAAACTGCGGAATAGCGTTTAAATAAGGTTTGGCATGTTCAAATGGGTTTGACCCACCTTTGATGAAATTCTGTATGCCTGGTAAAAAAGCCATGTTAAAATCCTTTTTAATATGACGAACTAATTGTCTGTATGGCCCCTGTGGCGCCTACGAACTGCATAACGTCGCTAGTACTATTATAGACTAGTGTACCAGCGGGTTGTGTGCCTAATGCCAACAGTGCGGTTATCTGCGTGGCAGTCAATACGGGGATCTGAAAGCCATTGCTGCTTAGCCATTGAGTGAGTATAGTATTTAATAGCTCGTGGTACGTTTCCTGCTGTTCGTAATCGCCATTTTTGATGTATGTTGGCAGATCATTACTGCTAGAATTATTACCGCTCATACAGTCACCAAATCCGCTTGACCATTGTTAACTATCCATCTTACATTTGACATAAACCTGAATTTAAACTGTAAGTCATTGAATATTCCCATAGATTCCCAATGTAGCTCGTTTTGCCTATGGCCCAATGGATGCAATTTGCGTCTAACGTAGTTACTCCATGTAACGCCGCCGTCTCGCGAGATGGCTAAGTCAATACACGGTATGTAGCGGCTTTCAAAATCGCTGCCATATAGGGAGTCCTCGGTAATCATTAAAGCTGTGCCATCTTCTGTCAGCATAAACTCACCTTGCTCGGTGATAATAAAAGTGGGCTGCATTGCTTCCTGATATTCTATATCACAGCCCTGCTCTAGAGTCATAGATAATGAGTTAACTTTAAATCTCGCCGCATTTACCAGTCTTATTGAATTTGTAATACGCTCGCGTGGTATTTGAAATATCAAATTTGGATCGGGCAACAAATTACCATACACATTTTCATTAATTATGTTGATGTTGGAGTCTATTATGTAAAGCGATCCATTATTTAATGATGCAAATAGCCGCAATCCGTTAAAATACATGATGATTCTAGCTGGATGATGATTAAACCTATGGTCGGTCAACTCTATGAATAATTTGGTATTAAAGTCATATGCCAAAGTCCAGTTGTCCGCCGGATTAAAGAACGTTAATTGATAAAATAGGTGGCCGCCAGACCTGTACATTTCGCCCGTAGATTGCTGTGGGAACTTTATTTTACGCAATCTATGGTCTATGCCATCAGTTGATATTCGCATGGTTTGTTGGCCATTGTACGCAATTATAATCGGTGTTGAGTCCTCATTTGCTCCAAGCCAGACCAAATATTCATCATTATCGGCAATAGTAGAAACTGATAAACATCCGTAATCGACATTGCGCGTTGGATTTCTAATATAGAATTGCAAGCCACCCACTTGCGTCCAAATTTCTGAAACCGTATAGCCAAACACCATGACATTGTTAGATTGCCCTGGGATCTTTTTGACGGCCACTGCAAAATCTGATTTAGTTTGGAGCGCTAGAACTTTCTGTAAGACAAGACTTGTATTGCCGGATGGAAAATAAACGTACCAAGTAGAGCCAACAGATGTAGTGATTCCGTTGCCAAACAGAAAGAAACTATTATGATATTCTACATAGTTAGGAACAAGATTGGCATCAAGTGTTTGCGTTACGAGTGTAGTGTTTGGTGAACCGTAATAGTAAATATATGCATTGGTACCATCAACTATGCAAATCTGAGATGCCAGGTTTTCAGCAATGCTTACCTCGCCTGTATATGTAACAAGCGGTGGCGTAAGTTGAACGGCCTTTCTATTTGGCAATATTTTGTAAACGTACTGATTCACAACTACGATTATGAAATCACCTCGTGTGGATACATATCCACCACGACACTCCCCCTCTGGTAAAATTTCTATATATTTTTGATAGCCAGGAAAATTAACCATGAAAACATCGGATTTTTGCTCATCTCCGCCAGAGGATGGATACATATTCCATGTATGCTCATTATTTAATTTGCTATATCGCCCAAACGATGAGCCGCCGACAATTTTTACAACGGCAGGTGTTGAGTTTTTAGTGACGCGAGTTCCCATTTATTAATATCTCTTAAGATAATTAATTGCGGCTTGTAAATGCTCTATACTGTCGCCAAGTTTCCCCATACCAGAATTGCAATTACTGCAAAGCAATCCACGAGTTTTATTTGTTATGTGGCAATGATCGATTGAAAGTCTACGGACATAATCATTTCTAGGATCTTTGCATGTTTCTATTTTTAGACAAATAGCACACTTATTATCTTGTACTGCAAGCATTTCGTTATATTGTTCGAATGTAATGCCCCGTTTTTTTAGAATTTCTCCAAAGCGTTTATTATAAGGTCTTTGTTTATAACCTTTTTTAAATGCTTCTTTATACTTTTCCTTGTTAATTAATCTATCGTTTCTAGCCCAAGCATTTTTTTTATCACGATTTTCTTTACCATAATTTATGGCATATAAGAGTCTTTTTTCTTTATGCTTTTGATAAGCCTGGGCATTTTTTAAAGCGGTACATTCTTTGCAACGATAATATTTCGTATCTTGCCAAACTTGTTCTAACGTAAGTTCGCCATGTTTTTTACAGATTTTATAAATTTTCATGCAAGTATTATACATTTAATATCCACTCGTTGTAAATCCCCTGCCTATATTAGCGGCCGCATAATTTATACCAACTGCTCTACCTAACACAGAAATACGTCGACCACTTAAGTCGACTGTTTCCGCATCTTTAATTAATCTTTGGCGGTAAATGTTTAATTGATTCGTAACTCTATCTGGTGTTTCCATATTAAACATCTGGCATATTCTGTCAGCTAATGAATACATCCAAAAATCAGTCCAAAATCCGTCCATTGCATAATAAGTATTGATATAAACGCCCTGGTCTAGTGGAAAATTAGAAAAGTTTAAGCTGTTTGCAGCAACTATGCCGTTGGTTTTTACTTGAATATTAGGGCCATATTCAGATTGCAATGTGAATTGCGTGCCTTGAATAGATGCAGTCACATATTGAATTAAAGGCGTTGTGCCGGTGCCATCTACGGTACCCGTGTTTATATAATTAACCAAGGCTTGGATAGCTGCTGTGCCACCCACCGTTGTATATGTACCCTGCAAATCTACATCATTTATGACTAGCTGGCGCTCTAGTAGAGTAAATGTGGTAGCATTTGACTGAATTGAATCGCCCAAGTTTGCAGTTGCCGCGTGCAAGTCCTGATTCAAATCCGCAAAATTTACATACATGTTTCCAACAATTTGTATAACGTACGGCTCTTGCGGATAGAAATATACAAATAAATTTACACCATGCGGCGCACGCTCATAAGTGTACGATAGAGGCAATGCAGAAATATTATTAGCTCGCGGCAATCCAAAATATGCCTTACGAGAAATATATTTCATCTCATAGCGAATTGCTTGAATGAAAAACACGCACGACTGAATATCTAGCAAATTGCGCAGGTAATACTTTTCTTGGCCTGGCACGCCATTGAACTCATAGTATGTGGTTATATACGGTATTGCACCATAATCTAACCCAGTATCTGCTAATAACTGATTAAACCATTCAAGGCCATCATTTAACTGATAGCCTTGAATCTCCTCAAACTCTCTCGATACTAACGACGATAGCTTATATGCATCAGTGATTAACTTGGTAACGCTGTAGGCCATTTTGGTTTGCCCCCATAGTTAACCCAATCATAGATTTAACTGATAGCCTGCTATCGTAAATGCTACAGTATCACTGGCTGATGTTGTCTTGTAATCGATTTCGACAACTGAAGGCACAGCCGTATTAAATGCAGTTGGCACCATAACCTGCGCAGTGTTAGCAACTGTAGTGGAGAAGGCTGTAACCTCAGCAACGTAACCCCCTGATGTATTTCCATAAGGTGCTAAAAATACTTTATCGCCAATAGCATTACCAGTAATGGATGCATTCACGAGTACATTTTCTACAGCTTGCGGAACTATCCCTAGCAGCGCACCAATTGTAGTATAAGTGGTTGATCCAGTAGTGGGGCTAGAGCCAGGAGCGACTGGAGTGCTAAAATATACTAATCTACTAGCGCCATTGCCAACTACGGTAAAGGGTAGTAAATTTTTACTGCCGTCAGTTGAAACCAAACCTAATAAACGCCAGCAATCGTAAACATATACACCACCATCAGAACTACGTCCTGTTGGTAGGGTCGGCCCTGTAGCGCTTAACGACATAATTGCACTGCCAGATAAGCCACCTGTAGAGCAACCAATTGCGTATACATAATAAGTCGAGCTTGCAGCAATAGTTCCAACATCCAAACCACCAGCGCCACTAAGAGCGGTATTAACAGTTACGGCGTTAGATATTTCAGGAGCTAATTGCTTGTTGCTCTGATTTGCCCATGAATATCTATTGCCACCCATTATGATGTCAAAAGTATTAGTAGAGTCGCGACATTGGCCCTCTGCCACAGAGAATGTAGCGGCGGTCAAATACGATAGTAACAAGCCCTGAATCCATAGGTACCCAAGGCTTGAAACTGGTGAGAACGGCATTAGATTGCCAGTGCCGCTAGTATCTCCAACAGTTGTCATTTTAATCTCCTAAAAATCGTTAATCCAATGCATAAATATCTCGTTACAACCCACGGTTATGGTGGGAACAAAATAGCTGACGCATATTCTTGCGTTAGGAAACTGCCCCATATCGCATCATGCACAAACCCTTGTTGATTTTGTCCGAGCACAGTACCCCAGTACAAACGCATACTAATACCAGAATCTGGATCGTGTGATACGCCGGTATCGAACGGTCTTTGATCTGGTAGTTTAGGCAGTGCAACCATTAAAGGATTACCGGCCATAATCACGCCAGCACGATGAGATCCCATTACAGCAACCTGCATACCAGCAACGATTGGTCCGCTGATATTTTGTGCGTCGCCATTTGCTGACATTACAGGTCCGACAACTAATGGAGGGTAGATGTTCACAGTTACATCGTTAGAACCATTGCTTGCTGCGTTGGCTGTTGCTTGGAACTGAACTGGCGATACCGATGGATGATGGCCAATAAATGTCAGATAACGCAGCTTTTGATAGCCGGTCGTATCTTGAATTTGAAACTTATCATACTGAGCGATAGAGTCTGGATCATTAGCATCTGTAGTGCCGCTAAATGTGATTGCAGTGATTGCGCCTGTAGAATCTGTTGTTACAGATACAACTGTCAACACATTGCCTTCTTGTCCTTCGGTGCCAGCAGTATGCAATGGCAATAAGTTAGATTCAAAGAAGTCGCAATCTGATTGTCTGCCAAACTGCCAAGAAATTGCAGTTTCATCGTTGCGCTCTGGCACGTATTGATTTAAACCAGAACCTACGATATCAGGCACTACATAGTCAGGAATAATACATTTTGTCATGTTGCTTGCAGCGCCGAATGTTCTGTGCAGAACGAGGGCTTTTGCAATCTGATTATATGTGGAGACGGGATTTACACCATCGCCATAAAATCTAAAAGTGTTAGATACGAAGTTGAAACCGACGTCAATTTCGATGCGTGCGGCTAGTTCTTTAGACGCAGACTCACCGAAGATTTCCATGTAGTTTTCAACATTAAAAATCATTTGCTGGGCGGTGAAATTGTACGATACGTTGCGAGCGCGGTTGACTGCGAGAGTTGCAGCGCGTTGTACAGATGAACCCCACGTTACAATCAAGCCTTCCGCAGATACAAATCTTGGTGGTTTGTCGTAAGTGACTGTGTCGCCCAAATTTGCAATCTTTTGTTCGAAATCGATGAATTTAGTATTGGCATTTCGCACAATACACATCTGGTTTACAAGATAGCCTAAGTTGGCCTCTTGGTAGGTTATAACCTGTTCTAAAATATTGACTGGTACGGTACCGCTCATATTGTATTCTCCATCATTGGATATTCAGTAACGGTAAATTAGCGCTTGTTACGGTAAAATTTCTTCCAGTCCGTTACAGTGCGTTTACTATTATCTGTTCCCGCAGTTGATGCTCTAACGCCTGTCAGGGGCTTGATGGGGCTTACATGATTAGCTTTGGCTTTAGCGTTATCTTTCAAAGATTTAGAAAGGTCTTTTAACTCTTCAAAAGCATAAGCTGGATCTCGCCTTACTAATTCAGAGAGATGCGAGAGCCTCATAGAATCTTTATTTAGCTCGTACATCACTTCTGGAATGTTGTCCAATTGCGACACCATCACAGTAATTTCAGGAAATTTCACAGGATTGAATCGCTTAGTAACTTTTTCAAAGTCCTCGTGAACTTCGCTGCCGCGCTTCATTTCTTGGTCAAACTTGCCCGTCAACTCATTCACTTGCCTAAGCTGCTCAGCTCGTAGCGCTTCTTTTTGCTGATTTACAAGCTCTTGCTTTACAAGCTCCGACATGTCCTGGCCACCCTGCGGCGCACCATTACCTGCGTTACCAGTATTCTGAGATTGTTGGCCACCGCCTTGAATCCCTGCAATTTGTTGCTGCAATTCGGCAATTTGATTTGCTTGCTGCTCTAGTTGCTGGCGAGCACGAGACTCACCATCCAATCTTGCGCCACTGACAATTTCATTAACCTTTGATTGTGGAACCATTGGTTCTTGAGCTTGTGCGGCCTGTGCACTTCCCTGTGCCATGTCTGCTGCTGACATATATAGAACTCCTTTTCACTTATACCCGGGTGAGACGGTTGCGCCATGCTAACGTGCAAGTAACGGGGCCATTTACCTCCTACCCATGAGTTGCGCCCTGATATAATCAGGTAATTTAACATATAGAAGAATGATGCATAAATGTCAATGATAAAAATGCTGTAAAAGTCAGAAACTTTTACTAAGTTGCAAACCTTATGAATAAATCAGTAACTTTATCAGATGTTGTACGGGAGCAAATCCATGATTATCGATGACAAACACAAATATGCAAGCATACGCTATGGAGCGATAGTATATATAGACGGCAAGTACGTGGAATGGTGGGATAAATATAAATTGTTAAGGGTAGATTCTGTAATTAGGAAACGCACTAGAATGAAATTGACTGGGAATTGGTATAATAGCGAAAAAACTGTTCTTGCATATTTCGATGACTTAACATTTACAAAACCATCTGTAGTGCGATTAGAAAATTAAGGAGGCCAGCGCGTAACCAGAGATGCTGAGACAACTTTGGCAACGGGCGCTGGCAGGTCTTGACATAAACAAGATTATTATAACCTATTCTAATTTTAATTGCGACTTTACCCATGGAGTTAGTCTACCATCCATTGCATAACGAGTATCAAATGGCTCATCGAAAGACCGCAGAGCATCCCAAGTGCTTGTGATGTGGTGTAACTTTTTAGCTAGGCAGCCGTTAGTTGGGTATATGTCATACAATTCTTTGAGCTTGTTGTAGATTGCAAGAACGGCCACATCATATTGTGCGTGCGAGCCGAGATAAATATTGTCGCCCCCAAAAAACACAAACGCCACCCATCTTTTAGATTGCACATTGTACTGCAAACCGGTGTATTTAATGCGCTGATGCGGCGCTTCAAAGTCGAAATATGACATGCTTATAGTATAGTAATTGTGTACAATGTGATTATGTTTGAATTTAATCTCGTAGGAGAAATTTGTGACACGATTGCCAAACTTTCTGGAAAGTATGGAACATGGCTTGGTATAAAGAAAAATAGATGGGGATTTATGATTCACACTGGATGCTGCATCTACTGGATTGGCATTGACATACATAGAAATCTTTGGTCACAGGCTTTCTTTACTATTCCGACGATAGCCTTGCAGTTATATGGCTTTTATAAATGGGGCAAGGAAAAATAGGCACCCGACACATCTTGCTACCGATTTTTAAAAATTGAGTACAAAATGTTTGTGTTGTCAAAAGAATACAAAATTCTCAAACTGTTGGCATGGCATCTATAGATGTTAACCAGAATGCCATAATTGTTTACATCATCATTGCAATGTAAACGAAATTTGAACCATGCGAAGCATAAACTATTCTACAACTTTTAACACAGGCTTTGTAGAGTATGCAGTAAACACTACAGCCTCAATCTTATTGTCGTATTCTTCGCCGACAACATCTTCAATGTCGTGCATGTATTCGTCGTCAACACCCATATGCATGAAGCAATCTAAATCGCCCCAGAGCTTTAAAGCCGCTTCTGCGCGGTAAATTAAATCAGATAATTTCATTGCTGCTCTCCTTGGGGTTGTTGTTGCATTTGTTTTTCTGCCATATCCTGCTCAGCTTGATGTTTCATTACACCCACAGCTAAGTTAATCGTCTCGCTGGCAGATTTTGCTGCTTGATTTTCCTTATCCATATTTAATCTAACACCAATTTCATGCGCTTTAAGCTCTAACTCTAGGCGCTCATTTTCCACGCGTTCTTTGTCGACGGCAAGTTTGCCGACGCTAACTGCCATGTCTGCTTGGGTTTTTTGGTCGCGTGCTTGCGCTTCAAGCTCTGTTTTGCGAATCTCAGCCCCCACTATCTTGTCAGTGTCGGTAGGCTGCCCAGATGCTGCTTTACGTTCTTCATCAAGCTCTGCCATAAAATCTTCAACCTGGTCTTCAAGCCCTTCAATACCACGTATGTCGATATTCTTAAGTAATACAGGCAGCCCTTTGCGCTCCATAAATGCCTTGAATGTTTCGCTGGTTCCCATCAAAGTCTCTAGCATTTCCACAGCAATTTGTTTTTGTACATTTGAGTTTACGCCGGACTCTATTTTAACTGATACCTCATGAGGGTCGTAGTTAAACTCTATAGAATCGCCCTCGATTTCCTCGTTAATTACTACATGCTCGCGATTGCCCTCTGGCATACGAATCGGAATAGAGCGCGGCGTTGCATAAACATCTGGAACTAAATGTACTATAATTTCAGCGCAACGCTCTAACCCTGCCTGAAACCCTACTAAATACGGCATTACGGATGCATCAGATTGCATAGCGCCCTGTTGAATTGCTTTACCACTTATTTCTTTGCCATTTATACCTAGAATTGCATCATAGGAGCCAAAACAAGCTTGGATAGTTTGGTCCATGGCGACATATGTTTCCATTATAATGCTGGGGACTTGTGGACGCTGTAGTATCGTTGGTGGATCGTTGCGTACCTCTGGCCTGTCTGGGTCGAACTGCTCATAGACTAAGCAGGATTCTTTTTGCACGTTTGTGTAAGCCTCTACATATTTAGGGTCTTGCGGCACAGCCCCCTTGGGTATCATGATTTTATGCTGCATCATGCCTTCTAGCTCGTAACCAAGCGTTTGCATCGCTACGTTTTTTAAACGCTGTGCATCTCTGGCAGGATAGCCGTATGGAATTACAAATTGGCGATTCTGTCCGCCATTGCCGCCAATGTTGTCCGGAATCATGACAGAGCGACCGTCAAAGTAAACTAACGGCAACATAGACAAATGTGTTGGTTGTTTCTTTAGTATTTCAGTTTCGCATAATTCTATGCGTTCGATTTGCGTAACCTGCACTTTGCGTCGCTCAAGCTCCTCTGGCGGCACACTAAATTTATTCCAGCCCTTAATCATCTCATTGTAATCGCGCTCAAGCATTGTCGTTTGGTCTGACAATAGCAGCAGATTTGCGTTTTTAGTTTCTTTTTGAAAGAACTCGCAAACTAAAACTATCTTTTCGCGTGCGTTAATATATGACCAGTTAAAGCTACCAACAGCGCGTGTAAAGCTGATTTTCTTTGTTAAATCTTTGCCATACTCTAGCTCGAACTCTTCTTGAGTCATTGGAAACAATCGAAACGCAAACCTGCCATCGCCTTTGTGTCGCTCTTTTGCCAGAGGGTCAAAGCCAACTAATCCAGGGTTTGTCATGCGCTCAATATTAATCTTTTGAAGAAACGACCTGTCGTTTATAAAATCAACCGATAGCATTGCGGCACCCATGCCACCTACCAATACATCTTGAAATAACTCCCACTGAAATTTTCCGTTTGATGTTTGCAATAGTATTTCATTAAGATGTGCCTGTAGTACTTCGAGATTTCTAATGTATTTTTTAGATAGTTTGTCAATCTGGATGCCTTCGCTCGGATGCACATCTACATTGAATTGTTGCTTTGCAAACTCGCCCTGGATGCGCGACACATGCGCTGCAATTATCATAGATTCAATCGGTGGTCTGCCGATATAGCGCAGTGATTCCCTGTCCTGGTCTGACAGCGCCGAGCGAAACGTCATCGCTACAAATTCGTGGTAGCGTTGATAGTTGTGCTGAGAGTATTGATATGCTTGCTCTACGTCGCGCTTAATAGTGATAAAATTAGGCTCTTGTGAGCGCTCTATATTTCCACCGAACATCCGTGTTCTCCGAAATAATTAATGTTTAGGGCTTTCTGTAGTTGGCTTTCTCGCTCAGCTGTCTGCGCATCGCGCTGTTAGTAGCTATTGTCTCAAGCCCTGTGTTAACTCTTAGATTAGCAGCAAAGTAAGTTTTTGGCAGGGCAAAAGTCACTGCAAGTGCATCTGCTGCATCAGATGACCTAACGCCACGCTTTTTCATTGCCTCTTTGCTCTCTAGTAACAATCTAGAGTTTGAGTCAATCGTATACTTAACATTGATGATATCTGATTGCAGCTCATCACTGTCAACAACTTGACAGCCCCCTTCGATAAACCACTCTTTCATGTTAGCCCACATCTCGGCGCGCTTATTTCTGTACTTCAGCTCTTCAAACGGCGAGCCTCCGAAGTTAACTGCATAAATCTTTTTGGGGTCAACCAGCTCGCGCAATCTATCTACGATGCCAGCGCCAAGGCCGCCCACATCAATGCATACCATGTCGATTGTTTCATTGTTCAAAATAGTTATAATCTTGCCAACTATTTGCATAGTGTCAATTTTGCTGTAAGTTTCAAGCTTATATGCTATGCGGCCTTGTCGTCTAATTATGCATGTTCTATCTTGTCCAAAGCGCGCAGGGTCAACCCCCAAAATCACCGCGCCATATCTATCGGGAATTATAGTTTTGCGAGCAGTTAGAACAAGGTGTGATGATATAAAATTATCCTCGCCGCTCAACACAAAAGCTTCTGCCGCGCTACAGGGGTATTCCTGCTGAAACGCCAATATACCGTTGCGCCCATTGGCTGATAGCTCTACAATCTTGTTGCGCCGCCACACCAACTGATTGTCTGTTAAACCATAGATACGATTTAACTCTGCCTCATCCTCCGTGCGTTTAAAATCATCACCAACATCTTTAACATACTCGTCCTGCCAAAACCACGGCACAAATATCGCGAGATATTCAGACAATCCAGCCTCGGCTTGCTGCCACATTTCGTGAAAATATCCACCAACACCATTAGCTGTGGATTCCAGTATAATTTCAGTATTGGCCATATCAGGCACTGCTTGCATAACACCCGTTGCATGCTCTGCTGCGTTTTCCCAAAAACCAACCTCACTACAGTGCAGTAATTGTATCGTTGCAGAACGACCGACGTTTTTGTTTAATGCTGTTCCCAATTTGTAGCCAGAGTCTAGCTCACCAAACCTAAGCTCTTTAGCATTGGATTTGGATATAACGGGTCTAATTAAATCCGGTGTATGTTCGTAATAACGATTAGCAATTTCGTATAGATTATTTGTAGCTTGCGCCTCATGCGCTAATATAAACGCTTGACAGCCAAACGAGTGCGTTACACGATGATAAAAGCGACCGGCAACGAGGGTAGAGCAACCCATTTGACGACCCTTTAAAATAATAGCCCGCACTTTGCCTGTCCTAGTGCGCTGCTCTTGCAGTTTATCATGTATATATCGTTGACTTTGATTCAAAATAAAATTAGTAACGCCGCCACTTTTTGTGCGAACTTTTAAAATGCGTTTTGCATAAAATGTAAAATCATTTTGTAACTTGATGCGCAGTTCGCGCTCAATTTGATTCACTGGCTCTTGCCTTTAATATTTCTGTGCGCTTTTTAATTATTTCTTTTGCAGGAACAGCGCGTACGCTGCCAAATCTACTTTTTAATAACTGCCCCATGTATCGGTCAGTAAGATTGCTCTTGTCTTGTTGAAATCTTGCATTATCCGCTGCTCTAATCTTAGCGCGATGCAGCGCTCGATACTTGACCGCATCCCTTTGCACGCATTTTTTGCATCTTATCTTAGGCTTGCCATAAATCTTTGTGAAAAGGCATTGACTTTTTTCCAGCTCGCCGCAGTTGCTACATATTTTATATATCTTGGCAGGAAGAATCATTGTACAATCACCTTGGGTTCGCGCATTTTCGTATGCTTCTCTAGCTCTAATATACGAGCGAGCATTGTCTGTAACGAACGATGTACTACATTAAGCGTGCTAGATATCTCTGTAGCAAATTCATCAAAATTATTAAAGCGTTTTTCTAAATCTTCATCAGTCATTTGTTTTGTCCTCAAGTTTAGCAAAATCATCACCTGCAATTTCTTTGATGGCTTGTTCGTGCATCAAATGTGTAACCGTAGTCTCGCTCTTTTCAACATAACCACGCGCTCTAAGTTTGGTTTTGCAATAGAATATAGTAGCAGCCGTGTTGCCCTTTTTAATCAAATTATACAACTGAGATTCAACGAAATCGCCAGCTTTGTTAAATGCCTTGTCACAATCAGCAGAAAATTCTGGATCATCTTTGCGCCAACGATAATAAGTATCGTTGTGTATCCCAGCCTTTTTACATGCTAATGTAACAATTCCCATGCACTCTGCAAAGATTTCAGGGAACTGTTTTTTAGTAGCTTTATGCTTGCCGGTTACTTGCCCATTTTTCATATTCCTGCTTATCCTGTTAACTTAGTTAATAATAAAGCTTTATTTCCCGTAATATGCACTTGTAAGTTTCTTTGCATTTAAGCCCTTGTAACCCATTGTAGAGCCACCACCACAATGGAAACAACTAAAAACTGTTTTTCCATTTTTAGGTATATTCTTGAGTTCTGATAATAACCATGCCCCTGTTTTAATCATCAAATTCAAATCCACATTTGGGGCAAGCATGGGAAAAATCATCAAACTTATCTGACATAATCTCAGATTCTATTTCATCAATGTCAAAGCCCAGCATATCCTCTGGAAATCCCCAATCAATCAATTGCTGCGCCTCGAAATTATTAGCGAGTATTTCTTGGTTCCAATCTCCGTACACTAAATTGTCTTGAATATTGATGCGGTCAAAATCTTCCCCGCTCAGCAGCTTATCTGGAACCATAACTTCAATTTCGTCTGAATCTTTGTAGCCCAGTTTTTTAAGTGCGCCGCAACGCTGATGTCCGCCGATAATGGTATTATCTAGATTAATCGTGATGCCGCCGTGGTATCCGTTGTGTTTAAGATTATCAAGTAAAATTTTAAATTGTTTCGTAGCAATTACGCGAGGATTGCGTTCGTAATCTTTTAAATCTCCGAGCTTGCGTTTCTCGCTGTGCCACAAGATATCAAGCTTGCTCATTTTCCACCTTCAAATCTGTATCACATAAATCATCAAAATTTACTTTGCGTTTTTTATTGGGCAAATAATTTATTAAAGAATCTCTAAAAGCATCTCGAGCTTTGTCGCCAGGTATCCACTTTGTTGGATCATAATTTGGCGGTAATGATGTGGCTAATGGATGAATATAAATGTCAGCGTACATGCGCTCCCACACATCAAAATTGTTTTGATAGTTGCGCTCGCAAAGTATTGCCTCGATTACTCTATCTGTGTAGCCCATTTGTCTACCCAGTTTATATGCTACTTCAGTTTTTCGATTTCCTTTTTTTTTTGGTTCTGATTTAGATTCTGCGATTGGTTCGATAACTGTTGACAGAGGTGCTGGTTTTTCTGATTCTGTTGCGCATAATGTTGCACTATTTTTTTCTTCAGCGCTTGCGACAGTTTCATTTTGTGTTGGCTCCGCTATTATTTCCTTTTTTTTTTCAGTGAGCGGATTGAAATTGTTGACTATATTTTCGCCTTTTGTTGCTCGTTTTTTCGTACACACACAGTCTCTTGACATATAGCCAGAGCTGATTTTGCGTGTATTTCCACATTTAACACAATCAGGCAAATCTTGTAAGTTGGCAGACATAATTATACATCCTTGTAAAATCTCACTATTACTATAAACAGCACCGTAGCACTAATCAAGCGATTTGCTGCACACGCGATCTATTTGCAAAAAAAGCGCGATTAGCTCGCGTTAGTATAAAATAAGTGTTGACACGAGAGTGACACGGTGTTACTATAGCTACATGAACACAAACAAACGAGGAATAGAAAATGAGCGTAGAAACAATAGGCAGCGAAGTTAAAGTAAACGGCACAACAATTCGCGCAAGCATGACGGAACACGGAAACATAGAAATATTGATAGACCACGCAAACGACACTAGAGACCACTTTGTGCTGGGCTATGATGAAGTAGCAAAACTTATAGATGCGCTTAGATACGTGAGGTACTACTAAATGAGCAACGAACTATGTCGCGTAACAATCGAAGAAAATCAGTATCAAAACTGGCTTACTGGAAATGATGATAGCGAGCAGTGGGACGAGGATGCCGCTATGGAGCAGTATTACGATGAAAAATATGGGGATGACAAATGAAAAACACACCAAGCGAGCGCCAACAGGCGCTCGCAACAATAGCTAAAAACTATTTAATCGAAGTTGAGAAAATTTTAACGGAATTGCAATGGCACGAGGAGGCTGCAAAAGTGCACATCAAAACAATGTGTGAAGTGCTTAGGGCATACGTCGAACCTTATGCGATAGATATAGGCAAAATATGATGGCTTTAATTTGGCGCCGCAGGATTAAAGCGGCGTCTGTGATAATATTGTTGGCGCTGGCAGTAAAGATTATTTTTTCTCTTTTTTTTCCCACTCAGTAAACGCCCCCCCTGGCCATCTATACACCTGAGTCTCAAACTTACAGTTTTTACACACGACAGAATGCTCTGCCGGAAATTTAGCAGGCTCTAGCCGGTTTGCTGGCAGATGAATATAAATGCCTTCTCCGCCGCAGCGAGAGCATTTGTTAATCTGCTGCATTAGGCTCTGTATCCAGCGGCACGTATGAGCCAACCAACTCGCGCAGTAGTGTCTTCATTTGCGCTAATTTTTCACAGTAGTTAATAATCTCTTTGTCTTTGATTTCGATACGAGCCTCGAGGCTCGTAGTGATTCCTTCCAGCACACCAATTATGTATGCTATCTCTCTAACGTGATGCTCTCTCATGTGTTTCCTTACTGTAGTGTATTGATGATTTCTAAAAACGATTCTTTGTGGTCGTGACCCTTTAGCATAGATTGTAGCGTACTTCTAATCATGTCGGCAGCCTCGCGATGTTGCTCTATTATATTTTTAAAATGTTGTGCCTGCTGTTCTGCTGCATCACAAAAAACACATGCTGTAGTGTTTTTTTGCAGCAATTGAATTTTCCATTCTTTCAAATATTTGTTAATCGTCGCCATACTGCCTCTATTGCCCAGGGCCTCACGCACATTCCTAGCCCCTGGCATTTCACCTTGCGAGGCTAAAATATCGGCAGCGGCCACTACATCGCGCTTTGTGACATCATTCATTTTGCAAAATCCTCCCTCACTAATTTACGCAAGTAATCTGACACATTCATCCCAAGGGCCGCAGCCCGCACTTTCATCTGCTGCAACATGTGCGGGGAAACTCTCATACCCAGGCGCTGAGTGGCGTTTTTTTGCGCGTAATGCTCTTTACAGTTCGCGTGTGGGTCAACTTTCATTCTAGCCACCTCTTTCTAAATTGCTTGATAGACCCCATCTCGGCCAGGAAGCGACCGGCCATAAAGCCGGTCACGAACAATGTTACATGCGTTGCAAGCAGTATGATAATCATTGAATCACCTCGCCAGTTTCTGTGTCGACTTTATCCGCCTCTGCGAAAAACTCGTCTACCGTCGAATCTTGCACCGGCTCTTTTGCAAGATTTTCTTGCGATTTGTTTTTTGCAAGCGCGGCTAGCTCGGCAACTTTGGCAGCTTTAGCCATTTTGGTTTTAATTTGGGCAATGGCTTTGTTATATTTTGTTACAGATAATTGACGCAACTCTGCCACGCCATATAAATTACATAGTTTAACTTCATCAGACTGAGAGTCGACAATCCATCCACGCAACGTCTCTACCTGTTCAGGTGTAACAGTTTCCTCAGTAGCACCCAGCATTGGAGTCAATGGCACAGAATCATAAACATCTTTAATCATGTGTTTATCTTCCATTTCTTCAAATGTTACATTGCTGCCAAGAATGTCTGGGAAGGCCCGACGCAAAGCTTGCGCCTCAGTGCATTTGGCCAACTGCGCCCTGGGGCGTTTAGACCACATTGCATTAGGCTCCATTGGCGCATCTTTACCTTTAGTTGCGTAATTCTCTTTCCAGTATTCGATTGCCGGAAAATCTGCTCTATCGCCATTTGCCAGAGTTTTAGAAGCAATAATTTTGCACCATTCAGGGTATTCAATTTCTTTATTGCCCAATTTTTCTTTAATCATTGGGCCGAATACTGGCTCAGATAGTCCAATATAGGTTTTAGAGCGATCAGCTTCGATACGATACAATGCTATGCCTGGCATAATAACGTCGCGCCATTCGTTTTGGCCTGTCTGGGCGTTTTTAACCGACATTGGTACTATATGATAACATTTTGACAGCACAGGATAATCACGGGCCTTACAAGCAGCTATTACCATAGCGATTGATTCATCTCGCGCACCAGGATAGATCGAGTTTTTAAGCGTGTAATAAATGCTTGCGTCAGTTTCGTTAATTAGCTCCGCCAGCGTTTTACGTGGAAGTGTAACAATTTCTTTCGTGGTTTCGTCTATATTTTTTAATTTATCGCTCATTTAAATCTCCCCTTGATTACTATACGCATAAGCAGGAAGGTCAATTGTTGCATCTGCATAAGCCGTCCAACTATCTGACGCTTGGCACTCTTTAATATCAAATAAAATTTTCTTAAACTCCTCGCGCCCCTTGTTAACCGCATTTTCATCTAGTTTGTAAACTACGGTGGCATATGGCTCTGTTTTCTCAACTACAACAAACACAAAATTCATCATGTTGATGCCCTTTAGCGCCCACAGCGCTTCAGCTATCATGCCACATTGAATATGATAGCCAAACGCAAAAGCGTCTCGCTGAAATGTTCTAAACGATGCATCCGAGCTGGTTTTTAGATCTATCACCAGGTTTGCGTGTAACACATCTGGGCGCACCTTGCACAAAATCCCCGTGTCTTTGTCGGCCCAATACAATGACTTTTCGTTGACACCGCCTTCCAACATATTGCGCGCAGTTGGATGCTGGTTGATGGCGCGGTGCATATCAGTTATAGGCTTTAAGTCCTCCTCACATATAAGCAACTTACCGTTTGCCGCCGTAACAATTTCAGCCCACCCATTAGTATTGCTCGCGGGTTTACGCCCGTTTACTTTTTGCCATACGTGATATCTATCTTCAAAAGTCTGCGGCTCCAATATGTAGGTGTGCAGCGCGCTCCCAAACGCCATGGCTTCGGTAGACTCGGTTGGCGCTCGCTCTGGGTTTAAATATTTATGCCAATAGTGCAGGGGTGACTTCTTAAATTCCATAATCCCCGAGCGGCTGATGCCTGGACCACCGTGGTATTGCTCTATTGATATATCGTGTATGCCTTGGTTCATTTTCAATTTTCCTTGTGTTTATGCTTCTTGATTTTGTTACTGACTTGCTGTAGATTAACTCAAAAGTAACACGGTGTCAACAGGAGATTAAACAAATGCCACGCACAGAAGATTTAAAACCAGGAGAGGAGTTAGTTAGAAAGCGTATATCGCTTACACGAGAAACATACGATCTAGTAATGCAAGATGCTCATACGCACACAGAAAACAATTTAAGCCGCTGGCTGCGTATTTTAATTAGAAAGCACTATGGGATCGAAGAATTGCGGAGTTGATCTAATTTGGATTAACAGCAACAATGAGAGTTTAGAGAAAAGAGCGCCAGAATCCGTTCTGGCGTCTAGGTAAAGTAGTTACAAGCTACTTTAAATTTAACAAGCTAACCGGAGCAGGAAAGCCCACATCAATATTAACATAGTATTGATCTGTGTCAAGCACTTTCGACGGTTAGCTCAAAAGGGGTTAACAATGTCAGATAATAGAGATTTTATATACACTATTCCGCAAACTGTACTTTTAGATTTAACACTACACCTGGTTGATCTTCGTGTTTATGCGTTAGTTAGATCTTTTATGGATACAACGGGAGACGCTTACCCTAGCAACGGATGGTTAGCTAAGAAACTAGATGTTGACCCAACCACTATTAGCCGTTCTATTTCCAAGTTACAAAAGAAAGGATATTTAACCCGTGTAGAAATTGCTGGTCGTAGACATTTGATGATCGGCAAGCCTATCCCAGAAAAATTAGTTATCCACAGGCTTGATCTACAGATCAAGGGGGGTAGATCTACAGATCAAGGGGGGGTTGATCTACAGATCAATCAATTAGATCAAAGATCTATTACTTCAAATGTTATTAATGATCATGTTAAAAATGATAAAAAGAGAACAGCAAAGCAAATACGCGACAAGTTTACAAACGATGAAAAGTGTATGTATGAAAAGTTATTGAACTGGAACGTAAAGCCGTCACTGGCATTAAAGATTGTCGACAAACATACAATAGCCACGATTAACAACATCATAGAAACAGGTCTTAAAAATAATAAAAAAAATATGGGTGCTTACATAAATGTTTCTATAAAAAACTTAGCAGCAAAGTAGGTCAATATATTAAAATATTTTTTATTTATACAGTGCGTATAACATGGCAAGAGCAAATCAAATTGATTTTTAAAATCGTTGACATAAACGCACCACGGTGTTACTTTGTTGCGAAGGAGAAAATTATGAATTTAGATGATTTGAAATTTACTGAAGCAGTCAAGCTGATGTGCGAGCTTGATGCTCTGAAAAAAACCATAAACGGAATA
>QGNH01001250.1_pt3 | contig 34348 bp, 27 predicted proteins | sample 1735481 | NCBI WGS metagenome assembly QGNH01 (sample SAMN09239004, study PRJNA386568) | Viral metagenome, whole genome shotgun sequencing project. | reverse complement strand
GTATAGTCGGTACCGTATTGCAAATCAACGAATGCCGAGCTAGTACTAAACGGGATAAATGTCGGCATGTTGCCAGTCGATAACAATGGTGCCATCGGCAAACCGAATGCAACATATGAGGTTGAAACTATACCTGAGAAAGTCTCGGGAGCATCTTTACATCCATAACCGTATCCATCGCCAATGCAAGGCCCATAACCATAACCATCGGGGATTGTATCGCCTGTAATCTGTATACTACTTGGGATCCCTTCAGTGCCTGTTGTTCTAATGCGAGCAAGACCAAGAGTATCAAACATTGAATTGTTCAAAATGAAATCGCTAGTGCTGAACTTCACAACATTTTCTGGTTCGTTTTGAATCACACCAGCGTTACTTAGATATTCTTTAACAATGGTCTGATCGATAATGGGATCGCTATTACCAATCTGAATTCCTTGATCAGTATACTTGACAATGCAGTTACGCATTACACTTTGCAGGCCACCAGGAGCTCTTAGAGAGTTACTACGATACTGGAAGTAGATACCGTCCCAATCTCCAGGAGCTTGGGTAGTCGCATTAGATGTGAAAATAATTGGCGTCGACATATCAGTTGCATTTGCAACCAAACGACCCTCAACAGTAATGCCAGCTCTCTGAACAACTGTTACACCATATTGCAGCAACCACGCTACAGAAAGAGATAAACTATACGATAGGATCGCATAGGCGCCAGCTGCAGGATCATAATTGACTGGATGGATATCTGTTGAGTTACAAGAGTTTACTAATGTAATATCATATACGCCTGTCGACAGACTTCTTGGGAGACCATCGAGTGGTGCGACATAAACACGATTACTATTCAACGTAATATCATATAATGTATATTCGACAGTCTCGACACTATTGACCATTTCATTATGTTGAGCACAAATTAATGTTGCGAATGTCAATGCGTCTACTATTGTAGAATTGAATGAGCTATCTAATGCCTGGCCATTAATTGCGTATGTAATGACATCGTCGATCTTAGTGATCGTTACGATGTCGTGATTATAATAAATGAATTGTTCTTCAGTATTTGCATCGTTCAGCAGCAAGAAGAATGGTGCTGCTGTACTGTTTGTACTTACAAATAGATAATACTGAACTTCCCAATCTGCTGGCAACTGTGGCTTACCATCGACTGGTGGCAACGTATTCAAAGCAATATACTGTGTTACTTCTGTAACAGACGGCAAACTACTTGACGAGATAACACTAACGATTGTACCAGCTGCAATTGTTAGAGTTGCACTATTTGCAATTAAACAATCGCCATCTAAACGAATATGACCTGACCAAGTCGTATCAACCGTAATGGTCGATGGTGCGACAGTTAATGGTAGGTTAGCATTTTGTTCTGGTTGAACTAATTGAATCTCACCAGTTGGGGTGATTGCAATTTTAGTATTATCGTAAACAGGGACGATATTGCCCGCGATATTTTGAGTAAAGTCCTGAGTAGAACTCCAATATGCGAACGAGCTTGGCGAACCGAATGCGATTGTATCGCCTGTTGCTAAAACAGTTTGATTAGTAAGTGCACTTAGTGAAAACTGATTTGTAGCTAACGACTGATTGACGTCAGCAGCAGCATCATAACGATTGCTAAATAATTGATAACCTAATAGATTGTAATCGAAGTTTTGGCTTAGGTTTGTAACTCTGACGACTTCACTAATCTGTGAACCAGTTGCTCCACCACGAGGAGACACGGTAGCGGCATACACAACACCATCAGTATTGCCACCCACAGTGAGACCTGTTTGATAACTAACAACTGCATTCTGATAAATGTCTGCCAGATTACCATTGACGACAGCCGAATACTGTGTTCGTGGTTGTGCATTGCTTAAAGTAAGTTCTAAAAATGTTGGGGTTAAAGGTTGGTATACAGGTATAACTGATGGTGTTAGAGCGCCACTAAAGATCGTTAGAGACGCATTCTCTTGTGCATGTATCGAATCACTCCAATCGACACTATCACCAGTTAATGCATATTCAATGTAGCCTAAATAAGGCTTAGACCAAATATACGTTACTTCAATTAAATCGCCAATCTGTGGAGCGAAACGACCACTAAGCAAAATAGTACCGGCAGCGGCATTCTGAATTGTTGCACTGAATTGAGTACCTAAGCGAAGATGAGTAACAGTCGTTACTGCTGAGATTGGAGCATGACGCGTAGTCAATAAGAATGCACCATTCGTAGTCACTTGAACGATTTCGCGATCAACCTGATAATCTTGCTCAACAGTATCGATATCTGTTACACCTGAGAACTGTAGTTGATCTAGGCCATCAACTGTAGTACCTCTCGTTACGCTTTCGTTATTAATCGAGCAGGTGCCAGTAAGAAAGATTAAACGATCTTGACCAAACACACTATTTGATTGTTGCGATGTTACTAATGTCGAAACGACTGCATATGTAGTACTATTAGGATTGAGATAACTAGCAATTGCATACTGATTGGTCGTGGTATTGAGCACTAACGAATAACTACTGGCTTCAAAATCTTTAATGAAAGCGATGTCGCCTGTTAGAATGATATTGCCTTCAGCATCTGTCTCCGCAGTGGCTAAAATGAAGTTGGCACCAGACTTCGAACCAACAATTGAATTAACACCATCTACTGGTTGTAATTCAGGATCCCCTGGGGCAGTAACATTAGCAGTGCCAAGTATGATTGCAGTGCTAAGATCGATGTTGGCATCGCTGGCACCTGCTGTAAACAAATAATTTTCTGTAACTCCCGTGGGCTGATCACCGAATACATAAACATCTAATTTATTCCCTGTACCAGCTGTGATGAGGTCGCCGTTAGAATCGTAGACACTACCGTCGCGAGTCATTAATGGATTGCCAGGTCCTACAATGAATGCTGATGAAATTCCTGGCGTTTGAAGTGTTGCTTTTTGAATACCAGCATCTGTTCCTACACTATTACCTGCAATTACTAATGAGATGCGAAGTTGGAGTGCTGCATCTGATTCAGCATCGAACCCACCCTGAGTAGGTTGTAAGTTAACAATATCGTTCACATTACTAATAGTACCACCAGTAATACCATATGATCCGATTACGCCTGTCGATCCAGTCACACTTGCACTAATTGCAACTGCTACTGCATATGTGGCATTTGTAATCCCACCTAAAGCGAACGCTGCAGCATTTGAACTTGCAACTGCTGCATATACTTGAGCATCAGAAGCCAATAATACTGAAGTACCTTGAATCGTAAACGAAACAGTTCCGCTAGAGGTTTGAGCAGTAACTACTGTACCATTTAGAACAGTAATATTCTGATTATTATCGAATGAATTATCTAAAACTAAATATACAAAACCGGTTGCCGCTGTACCGGGTTTGCGAACGAGTCCATAGTTAGAGGCGTAGTTATCGAGATCGCCACCAGTGATTGTAGCTAACTGAGTATCGTTAATAATCTCTGTGAGAGTCTGATAAAGGAATGTTAACTGCGCTGCTGAAGGATTAACAAATAGATTTAGGATTGCACTATTAGCTGCTTGCGAAGCTTGGGGAATTGCAGTAGAGATATCATTCTGCATCTCTTGCTGAATTGTCGACAAATCTTTAACTACGATGGACATTATACCCTCGATTATAGAGTAACAGTTGTGTTAATAGTAATAGGTGTGGTATTTTGAGCTGTCAGCTGGATTGAGATATTTAGTTGCCGAGGTTCGATTGAGTCCCTCACTACTGTAACATTATTGATCAACTGGATTCGTTCAGCAGGCGTAATCACCTGCACTGATGCTAGAGCTTGCTGTTCTTGTTGTAATTTTACTAACTGTCCCTGAATTTCAGCCTGCACTTGTGCGGGGATACTGTTATTCGCAATTACTTGACCAACTGTATTCTGATTAACCGATACACCATAGTTTTGATCGAATACATCTGAGCCAAGAGTAGTTTCTAGGATTTTTAGAACGTCTTGAGTTAATTTGTCAGTATCGCGTACTAGTTCGAGACGGCCTTGAGCATCGAAAGCGATATCGCCATTAACTAATTCAAGATCAAACGACATCATGGATTCCTAGGATCAAGTTTCTTCCTTGCCTGAGTAAGAATATCAACTCTTCCATTTTGATTGTCTGAGCTAGCTGTCCAGAAATCATTGTTAATCAAACCCCAAACTTCATTACAACTATAACTTGTCTGCGTCGGAAAGTTCGCAATTCTATAAGTACAATAACCAGGAGCGGCCCCTGGCCCTGGCGTAGCATTAGCGACTCTCTGCGTTGATGCTGCTGCGATTGCAGCTTGTCCAGCTTGTTGATCAGGTGTTAGCGAACTAGGATTAACTTGGCCTGCTACTGGTGACGTACTATAATACTGACAGTTCGCACAAGTATATGAAACTGATTGCATCAAAAATAATAGTCCATTAACAATCGACAACAATGCAACTGGTTCCTTATTGGCTAAAGCGAGCCCAGTACGTATCGATCTCATTTTCTGCTGTAATAGGATCAAATTACTGTTTAACGCGACTCGAGTATTGACAAGACTATTTAATTGCTGTTGATACCCTAATGCCTGAGATTGAATTAATGAAACAAATGGGCCAGCCATAGGACCTAATGGTTGATCTTGAACATTAGTACTTGTCCCACCTACAGTAACGACATCATTAACAACACTATTTAGATTACTAAGGAATAAAGATAGTAAATCTATTTCCGTAACAAGTTGGCCAAATTGAGCTTCTTGCTGACTATATAAAGCTAACTGTTCGTTTACTAAACGTGTATTCGCATTAATGTCATTAGTAAATGTAACCGATGTTTGCTGAGAATCACCTCTTGGGTCTTGAGAAGGAGGACCAATCTGTTTAATGATACGACGAAGACTAATTAAACCATCTTCACGTACATATTTTTCGATCTGCTGCTGAAGTGCTTGCAGAAAATTCAACATATTAGCAGTACGTGTTTGTGAGCCCGAATCTTTTGGCTTTAACAAGCGATCGACAATGTTTTGACCATCCGCAATCTGTAATGCTTCAGGAATCTGAGCATTAATAGCCTGTGAATACTTTAGAAAACCTACGACACGTAAAAATGTTGAGTAGACTGATTCGCCTTTACCTGGAATAAAGTTAACAGTATCAGTGGCACCGATCGATGTTGTAATCCGATACTGATTGATAACACCACGAATGTTATTTATGATTACTATAAACTGATCATCTAGCGCTGCCATATATTCCCTTTAGATCGAATTGAGATCACTAACACGACGACGAGCCTCACGAATATTCTCACCAATCTGCGATGTCGTTCTTACGATCGGAGAAGCAGGAATCGCTATGTCACAAGTCTCTCCATTCGTAGCAGGCACTGGAGCTCCATTAGGAACATTAGTCTCACCATACAAAGGAGTCACTTGGCCTGGAGGGGTACCACTACCGTCTGCGGTAGGGGTAGCAGTAGTAGGGTCAACTACGGTATAACTAATGGGGGCAATGCTTGCTACTAACTGGCCATTGACAAGTGAATATTGAGGAACTTGATTGACAATCACATTCGGCTGAGAGTTGGCTGATCGTTGTGCAGCTGTTGTCGTTGCAGTTGATGGACCTAATGGTACTAAATCTTCCCCAAATGCTTTTGCATTAGTTGCGATATCTGCCAATGAAGTATTTAACTGATCATACTTATCGCCAAACGCATTAAATACTTTACCTACACTTTTAATTGATGCTTCAAGCCCAGAAGCATTCGGGCCACCTACTACCATCATTAAACCCGCCATACAAGCAGTATTGCCTCTAAATGTAGGGCGACTTGGATCTGATGTATCGTTAATCGCTGCTGAACAAGCATCAATGAACATCTGACTGTTAACAATACTAAGGTCGCGACCGATACAATGGAAGTAAACTCCAGTTGCTGCTAACTGGGCACCAAAGTTAACGATCGCATTCTCAGCAGTATTAATGATCCCCTGAATCTCCTGAATACTTGCGATTGCTTTATTGATAGTCGTGTTCAATGCTGCGACTCTATCCATTGCACCCGTTACACTTGAAACAGCATCTTTTTCATATTGCATTGCCAAATTAAGAGGCGATCCTGACAAAGATGGATCCAACGAAGGGATTAGCTGCTTCAAGTTGGAGCAAATCCAATCCGCACAACTAGTCCCAGTAGCTAGTGCAACACTATCTGGAACATCATCTTGAAATTGTTGAAACTGATCTTGGAAATCTGCAAACTCATCTGCCGTATCACCAAAGAAATCAAATAGACTTTGTGCACCATCAGTAACGCTAGCGAGCGCTACCTCGCCTTGCTGAACAACTGATTCTAAAATTGGGAAAATCTGGGCCAATAACTTCAACTGCTGCCACAATGCATTCGGGCTAGGCGCACCAGCTAACAATAAGAATCCACCTACATATGCAGTGTTACCAGTAAAAGTCGGTGCACAAGGATCGGCTTTATTATTAATCGCGGTCGAAATTGCGCTAATTACGTCAGCGTTGCCTTTCAGTAAACTATTAGGATAGTCTGGGCAGATCCCCAAGAATTTTGTATAGATACCTGTATTCGCAGCGTTATTAATTAAATCAGTTAGACTTGCTTGCGCTACTTTGATAGCATTTGAAGCTACACGAACATTATTAATTAAATCTGATGCCTTCATTAGAGACTTGTTAACTGCATTTAGTGTTGCCTGGAGATCAGCCGTACTTGAGTTTGCTTTATCGCGAATCAAAGACGAGATCGATCCAGGATTATTAGGATCTAACTCAGGGCACAATGCTCCTAAATTAATCGTTAACCAATTATCGCCTGTAACTGTCATGACTTACTCTGTTGGTGGGATAAGACGGTTAAGAGTCTGGTCAATTGTCTCATCGAGAATCATAACCTGAGGAGGAGGAGAAACTAGAGGTACTGTACGTGTAGTACCAGTAATCGTACTATCATCGACTCCTGAAACTGGAATAGGAACTTGCTCTTGAGCCGAATTAAAAATCGTTTGCGGCTTATCTGGGCTTTGTGGATTCGCATCTTGGGCGATTTGTGAATTCAATAACAACATACCGCCATCAAATGCTATAGTCGTACTAGCCTTAATTGTAGCCTCACCCCCTGCAGATAGAGCATCGTCGGCACCAACCTTAGTATCTCTATTGGCACCAACATCGAGACTATCATTAGTCCCAATCTTAATTTTTCTTGATTGACCAATGTTAATACTATGATTCCCCTGCACATCCATATTGTAATCGCCATCAACTTGATGATAGAAATCCCCTTCACTATGTAATCTCATATCACCGGTTGAATGAACTTCAATTGCACCATCGATATATAAATGACAGTTACCAGACAAATCAAACTCTAGTGCATAGCCCTGTACCCCACCATACTTACCGCGATCAGTCATTGGCCCTTGAACTTCAAGACGAACGCCACCTACGGTATGTAGATCTAAGCTACGAGTACGATAATCGGCACCCATTGTCAATCGATTGCCTCCATCGGTCGTCATCATGAGGCTTTGCTGTTTAACAGCATCTTGGCCTATATGAAACTCGGCATTACCAATCATGCGAACAGTCCAACTACGATCGATTCTTGTCGTTGCCAAACAAGCAGTACTAATTGGATTACCTGAGCTACCTGCAAGGGGCGCGAATTGCCCTGTGGTTGCATCAACGGGATTCTCTTTACCAAAAAAGCCAGAGAAGCTTCCATCAGTTTGTACTATTATACTTTGTAAACTGTTCTGCTCAGCACCTACGAATAATTCTAAATTACCTTCTAGATCGAGAGTAATGCTTCTATCCTTACGGCAATAGTTTGGAGCATTGTTCATGTTAACGAAATTAGAAGATGCGGTCGATCCAGTAATTCTATCTAAACCTTGAGTAGTAGTGCAATATTGTCTACCAAACGTTACTTCGAAACTACCATCGAAGTTGGCAATAAGGGAACGCCCCTCACGCCAAGGTTGAGTACCATCCAATGTAGATGCTGCTGGTATGTTTAATTTAGTAAGACCTTGTTTATCAATTCGAAGGAACCAATTAGGACCACCCGCGTCTTCAGGCTCAAATGCGCCATCGTAATCTGCACCACGAGTACGAAGGGTGAAGTCAAACATTGTTGCTGCATCAGTTAATAACAAGCTATCAACAGTCCATTCAAATAATTCAGCAATACCTGGCTGAGGGTTTGCTAGAGTATTAGTTGCATCAAAATTGCCATCACTTGTTTCGCCACTAGCATGAACGCTAGGGCCTTCTGTGGCAGCTGGTGTATTCCACATACTACCATGGCCCATATTGCCATCATTGAACCCATAATCGAACCTAACAGTCTTCCCTAAACTATTAACAACCGTTCCTAATCTGAAACGTCCTAGTACATTGTCGTTAAATTTACCTTGAGCTTGTGCGGTAGGATTGACCTGTGCTGTTTCAAAGCCAACATTCGAATCACCAAACTCATAAAAATCGATACTATATTCGGTTACACCAGGATTAGCTGTGTCGAGTTGGAAATTAAATGGACCAGTCTGACCTGCTCGCAAATCGATTGTACCAGGAGAAGGGGTACTATCGGAAGCGGTTGCACTCTGAATAGTAGTGGCTACATTACCTGCTTGCTCGCCATTAACAAGCGAATCGTCGTTAATACCAGTTGGATTTGGGACTGCAGTGGGATCGAAACCAATAATCTCATCGTTAGGATCTATATTAAAACCGAATGCAGAACTAGAACCAACTAGAGGGGCAGCCGCCTTGTCTGCGGCAGAACGAATATCTCTCTTGACGATTCCTATAACAATATTGGCTGCTTCAGTAGTAATTTCATTTTGAGCGCTAACGACCGAAAAAGTGTTAGTGGTACTATCGAGATCGATCGAATCGCCAGTCGCATCTGAAAGCGTTACATCTCCGATACTATTGAGAGCGATTATAGCATGCTTCTTGCTTTGAAGAGCAATCTCGCCAGATTGTACCGGAGGATATGGGAACTCACTAATACTAACTGTTGGGATCGTATCCAGATCGTTGCGATAGTAAATATTATCGGGAACGTACGCAAGAATCCAAATTTTTTCATTACGGTCAACACTGACAAGAACAATCGTACCAACTTCTACGCCGGCAAATATACCCCAGCCACGGCCTGCATAAGGCTGACTTAGAAGGGTATTAGTCGTTGTATCGTTGATTCTCTGAAACGACAATGTACATACGCCTGTCGTATAATTGACAGCCTCTACATACGCTAACTGTAATCTAGCTGGATCGAAATATTGAGAGGGAGGCATAATTACTGAGGGCCGTTATTAGATGGCAACTGGTAGGCATTATTGATCTGATTGGCATCAACGTCAGCTTGGATCTTCCCAATAACATCAAACGGATGAGCGATAAACTCACCTGGACGTCTTGAGAACTCTAATGTTAGTGTTGTTGTGTACTCCGAACCATATGCGAATGAATTGGCAACACTTACGATATAATAATACATATACTGATCTTCGATGAACACACAATCACCTACTCTATACTTGCTATCGCCTCTTACAGATAATGAGCCGCTAAACACTTTAGACTTCTGGCGACTCAACAGCGCTTGACAATAAGCGTAGGCATCTTGACGTGTATGAATGAATGGCTTGTCTTGTGAACCACCTTCACGCCATCCATAAGTATGCCATAGATCGTAATCGACTCCACCTGCCCACATAAATAGGCCACTATTGAGCCGTTCGGTAGCAACCAAATCCTGCATACCTGTAACGTCAATGCGAACGTATTCAGGGGGTTGTTCTGTAAATGATTCGTTTAGAACAATGGCGGGATTAATGCGATGGATATGATTATCGTCGAAGAAATAAGGGAGTGCCGAGATCTGATTAATAGAATTCTGCTGGAGCGACTGAATAAAAGCGCTCTCTTGGAGTTGATCAAAAGTATCGTCCAATTTGCTAACCATAAGCGCTGCTAAACTGCCAGCCTGATTTTGAAAGGCTTGAATCTGTAAAGTAGCTTCTTCGTTAGTCGTTTCAGATTGTAAAACGCCAATTTGTTGTTGAAAGTAATTGTACTGTTCTTGATAAGCCTGAAGACCAGTAGTAAGACCAGTAATTGCATCTTGGATATCGCTGGATGCAGAACTCCCAGTTAATTGCTGGATAGCCTGTAATGCAGTTTCAGTTGTGTTATTTAAAGTAGATGAATTGTCATTGCCAGTAATTGTCGTAACATTCCCTTGAGCATTAGTCAATGCAACCTGTAACGCATTAACTAATTGAGTACCTAAAGCAAATTTAGTAACCGCATCTAATGTAGGAAAGTTCATTATGAACTGATTCTTAATCGGATCTGGCATATCGTCTAAATTAATATGCTCTTTTAGTGTACGATTATAAGTCGGCTGCTTGAACCGCATGTGACCATTCTCGTCACAATAGAATTCAAAATCGACTATCTCAGTCGCCTTCTTACATAACGAATAAATATTTTGATACGAGCTTCTCCATAGCTCACTCATATTCGCATTTGAGATGCGACGGATATAAGGCTGTAAATTAATATTGGCCGAGTACTGGTCACTAATTAAAAGGAAGTTTAATTTCTGACGTTGAATAATTGAAGTACGTGAAGAGGCAATCAAAGACGCATTCATTGCGCGCAAACCTTTAGTTTGCTGTGCTTGATCACCTACACCACCAGGAGCGTTGTTTACTAGCGGTGTGAATTGCTTCAATTGACTAGCATATGTGTTTTGGGTAATTAAAGCCGAAACATATTGTTGCAAAAACGGATACTCTGTATCGGTTAACGATACTTGATTGGCGCTATAGCCGATCGTGTAAGCAAATGCTTGAGTTAGGCTTTGTGACGATACATACGTATTCGCTAGGTTCAAAAACTCATCTTCGATGCGAGGATCGTTAGGATACTTAGTACCGGTCAGAGTAGAACGCTGCTTGAATGCTGTGTCGAATGACCAAAACGCATCGTTAGTCTTTTGTGATAAGCGATCAAGAGTATCCTGAGTATAATCCTGATTCAATTCTAAAAATGGCTGAAAGTTACCAAGACGTGAGTTTTGATCTTGTACTTGTTGCTGCATTACAGCGATTGGACTATTTGGATTCGCCGAGATTGATCCATTACTATTAATCGTGTACACATTCCGTGCACCGACACTTACTAAGTTAGCAGCATATGTAGTTAGATTGTAGGGCAATCCAACTACAAGAAGACTAATTAGATTGGCGGAATCTAATCCAGTATACAAATGTTCGTATACCGATAGACCGTGCGCGGCATTCAATCCTTCTGCTGTTTGAGCAGCTGGGACTGGTTCCTGATTAGTCTGAGAAACAATTTGACTTGCGGTATCGTAGATTGCTGCATTAGTTACAAATATTCCAGACTTCCAACGACCAGCTACAGCAGCGTTGTTTGGCAATGTACCGCCGTTGCCGGTAGTTTGTGTTGTATTCGAATTAGCAAGTTGTGGAACTACACGATAGATTGGATCGTTTAGAATAACAATACTATCACGTTGCGTATTTAACGATGGCTTTTCAAGAATTCGAGACATTTGTAAGTAATAAGACAAGTCTGTACAGTTCGCCGACAGCACGTAATCAGTGCCGTTAAATGTACCAGTAACAGAAGTAACTACTCCTTCAAACACTTGGAATTGATTCTCTTCTAATCCACCAAATGTCGAATTCAATACAGCATTGGCGGTTGGCGAAGTCGTGGCGGTACCAATCTGTTGCGCTGATTGTCCAGTCCCAATTTGATTAGGAGCAGGTGGGCTCATTCCTAATAACTGATTAATCTGAACAGTATAACTAGCGATCTGTGTTTGTAGTTGATCAATTTGATCTTGATCATCGTTCGCAAGACCTATATCAAACGATGGGCTAAGTGATGTATTACTATCTACACGAGCTAGGGCAGCGGCACGAGCTGATTGGTATTGAGTTAACTGAGCATTCGCTTGAACTCTTTGAGCTTGTAGGCTTTGTATCGCTGAGTATGCATTAATCGAAACTGCTGGTATCCCATTTGTCGATTCAACAACCGGAATACCATTATCTAGAACCTGTACTGTTCTACTAGGAGAGCTCATCCAAATCCAAACTGTATCTCCTACCTCAACAATCCACTTGCCTTGAAAATGAACTTGAAGATCGCGATAGAACTGTTTCGACAATTGAGCAAGATCAACATTGCCCAATATCTTAGCAACTTTTTGAATTGCAGGATAAATGAACGGAGCTGGTTGTGGGGTCGCACCACCAAACGCAGAAGGAGATGCCGTGTTAGTATTCGTATTGCCTGGTGGCTGAGCATTCGCTGTAGGGGAATTGTTATCGATTGGAAGCAAATTCTGAGGCAACTGTTGCTCGAGATTAACCAAAGTAACCGTCAAAGCTGCTACTGCAGTGGATGCTGTGGGATCCGGATCTGCATTTGAGCCTTGAAAGATATCAACGAGTTGTGTGGCGTTTTGATTCATCCATACAGAAGTAATTACTGTTGTAGCGGTTAATTGTAACTGTGAAAGTATCTGAGACTGCTCATTGCCAGAGTATCCGGATAGTCTGGATTTAATCTGATTATAAATCAGTTGTTGCTCTTGCTTATACTGATTAATCGCGATACTCGCTGGGCTTGTTGGCAAGCCACCCTTAGCTGTATAAGCAGCATTAGTCTGTAATGCAATTTGCAAACCGGCAGGACTATAATAGCGACCACGATAGTACGTTAACGTACCGGAAGGGGCATTAGGATTCAAATTATTCGGGTTAGCAGAGATAGTGGGAGCGATATCAGTTGGCGATCCCGATGCTACCAGATCAGGATCTTCACTGAGAGCTAAAAGGATATCCTCTTTAGAAATCTTGAATAGGTTACGAGGATTCTCTAAAACAATCGATGCGGAACCAGTACCATTGATGGAAATGTTTGTATGGACAGAAGTTACATTAGCGAGTTCAATAATACCATTAAACGCATCGGTGAGGGAAACCAATCTTGGGTTATCGGCTGCGTCTGCGTCAGCATCCTCTTTAGTTTGCTGAACTGCTAATTGCAATGCTTCAATATTCGAACTACCATTCAACTGATACAAATACTCTTGATACAATGCTTGACCGTTAGTTAATAGAGTTTGTTGTTGTTGCCCTTGAGCGATTAAGCTATCGCGCTCGTTCGTTTTTTGCAGTACAATAATATTCGCATCAATCGTATTACCGTTTTGATCTGTAAGAGTACCACCACCGCTCAACTGCTCTATAGCAGAATTGAGTTCTGCAATCTGATCGTTAATATCATCGATAGACGATTGTAACCCAGCATTCTGAGTATTTTGAGCGTCTGCTAATACTTGAAGTGTATCAGCATTATTAGGACCTGCAGTTGCCTGTACTGCTCGCAAATTAGCTAGTGCTTCGGCGTATGCTTGTAATGCGGGGGTACCGCTGAGAGGCGCTGTATAATATCTAGTAGTACCATTACCTGCAAATCCGACTGGGGCGAAGTTGAGATCAAGAGTTTGGTTTAAATCGTCTGCCGTCAATGCGTTAGGATCTGTAGAAGGATTTTGAGCCAACTGATCTTGAGTTTTGCCATACTCATTGTATGATTGTAAAACAGTTTGTGCTTTAGTATAGTTCTCATAATTAGCGAGCAATTCTATTTTACGAGTAATAATTCTTTCGAACAAGTCTCGTTTCCAAGTCTCATATAAACGACCTTGATTCTCTTTATCGAACGCAGTATTGACAACATAAGTCCACTCATCTTGAATCCATTGCTTCTTGCCCAAATAAATAGTAGCTTCAGGAGTATCTGCGTAAAGAAAACCCTGATCGCCAGGAACGGCACGACCACCTGTATTATCGTCAGGTGCACGAGTCTCAACAACATACTTATTGCCTTTTGGCGAAAGACGATCGGCTGACGAAGGCGAGCTATCATCAACGTTCGATTCAACAAAAGAACGATGTTGGTCGTCAGTCATAATAGCTACTAATTAGTATCAATGATAGTTTAGTCAAGTATTCGGAATCGGAATAATAGTACCATCGGGTGCTAAGTAGTAACTATTATTTATCAGTTTCGAATTTGCAGGGATACCTGTTGGAGTTGGTACACCGTTAATAAGTGTCCCAGGATTGTTGGCTAATTGTGTTTGATTAACAATTCCCTGAGTTCTACTAGGAACACTGCCGGGATTCATCTGAGCCTGTACAAGAGCAATGTTTTGTTGAAAATAAATTACATCATTCTGAGCAGCAGTGTATGCTGGGTTAATTTCACCGACTGTCTCTAAAGCTAATTGTTGTGCTGCGGCTAGCCCTGCCTGAAGAGTCGCTAATTGTTGTTCAAGAGTACTCATTGTGGTGTTGCATTAGTTACAACAGTATGATCAGGAATAGTAACATTACTGTCTGTTACTGCTGTGTCAGTAGTACTGGTAGGATTAACTGGTGTGGTCGAAATCGCTGCTGGATTATTAGACGCTGGTTGATTGGGTCCATTCCCCGCGAAACCGAATTGTGATGCAGCGAATTGTGGTGCACTAAACGTATCCGGATCGTATTTAGGATCAAACAGATCATTCTCAATAAACTGATCTGTTGTAGTTACTGCACCGTCTGGATCTTGGCTATCTACTGGTGCAAGAGTGCCGCTCACGCTATTCAAGGGGCCTAAGCGAGTCTTAGTATCGCCAGCATAACCACCTGTAACAATACTACCACCAACGCCAATATTGGGAGTATCGGTTGTCGACCATGGCTTACGATGCCATGCCATGTAGTTTGCTCGAATACCAATAATTTCAGTTACTATAAAATCAAAACGATACTCAAACGAACCCTGATTTTGAACACTCTCAGTATACGAGAACCCTTCAAAAAAACCACGCTTCCCTTGTCCTTGATACCACATAATAACACTGGTGGCGAGTGCGGCTAATGGTTGGCGGCGTTTAAACACATCACTATCGGCCGATCTCGCTTGAGTAATTGCTACTAATGCTAACTGCTCTGAGCGATAGGCGTCATTTAAAGCATTGAGTGCCTCGATGCCACCATCGCCAGTTACGCCGTTGATTGAGAGAGCTTCTAATTCTTCTCCCCAATATTGGATCATGAAACCGCCCTTAGTCCGCTTACGAGAAATAATCTTTTTGTTGTTCGCTGTAATCGCTTGAGGATTAATATACATTTCAATGTAACGATTTGGGCCACCTAAGTGTGGGAGTTCCCAAAGGATCAGAGAGCGCTTCTTCCCTTTAGGTCCAAGATAGGTTGGATCTGTAAAACGAAAGTTGCCAGTAGTATCTTGTGGAGTAAAGTTGCTCATTTATTTAAAATCCATAATTCGGTCCACCAAGAGCTAGACCTAATCGAACTAATTCACGATGCTTAATATCGTGCAATTTGCTTAACTGAGTCTCGAGATCGAGAGTTAGTTTAACAGTGTGCTCAGTTGGCATTGGCGTACCGTCTGCAGCGGTCTTCGTTGGTGCTAACTTATTCGACTCATCTATAATTACATTAATCGACTCGGTTAAGTCTCTTAATTCTTTCATCATCTCTTGCCCTCGTGTTGAGGATCTATCAGTATCAGACAACGTAGACATTGCAGTATCTCTAGTTCGCATTAACTCTTCGAGAGTTGAATGCAACTGATCAGAAGATAAACTACCGCCTGCACTTGCTCTTAAACTTTCAGATAATGCTACTTGTTCTTTAATTGCAGCATCTGAAGCAGCACGCGCTTTAGGATCGCCACCTCCACCAGTTAAATGACTCCATATGCCGTGAGCATCTTGATCGAGACCGCCAAATTGGGTACCTAACCCCTTTAAAGCTAATTGGCTATTAAACAACGCACTTTGTAAGCCACCTTGTGGGTTCTTTTTTGCGCGAGCGGCAAACTCCTCACTCACAAATGCAGTCTTAGTTGCATTCGTAGAGGCAGCAGCTGTAGTAGCAGCAATTGCTTTATCATTCTCTATAGTTTTACTGGCTTCAATCCAAGCTTCTCTTACTTTTTCAATAGTATAGATGGAGAGACCTACACCTCCTGCTCCTTTCAATAATTTACCAAGAGGACCAGTACCACCTAAGAGATTTGTTAATACTGTAGCGAGACTCCCGCCTGATGCCCAATCGGCAATGACTTTTAAAAATGGCAAGAATGTTTCTGCTAATTTCAATCCTTCGGCACCAATAGCAACACCGATTACGGCCTGTTCATAAGAGGCAGCTATTTGTAGCCCCTCCATTTTAAGATTTTCGACTCGCTCTGCTATAGTTTTAACCCCTTCAGTTGTGCTTTTCTGATCTCTAGCAATATGCTCTGTTAATGTTCCAATGTCTTCTTTAGGTACTATCTTCTTAAGCGCTTCAATTAAACCGCCACCCGCTCCAGATTCAACTAAACCCATTGCGTCTTCTCGACCGCGACCAGTCGTTTCTTGTACAATTTGAATCTGTTGTTCACGCAACTCAGCTAATCTTTCTGCCTCAGCAGGATTGCGAGCATTAACAACCTGTGCACCTGAGACGAAGTTCCCACCACTCAACTGTTGTACAGTTTGCATCATCGATGCAGCAGCACCACCAATATTGTGCTTCATCATGTCCTGAAAACGAACACCAGCAGCTAATCCACCACCCATACCACCCATCTGACCAAAGAACGATGCTCGTTCTGGACTCATTTTCGCCATATCACTAACAAGACTAGTACCTATATCGGCTGCTACAGCACCAGTAGGAGCCCACGTCCCTTTACTACGTGCCTTGTCAGCTTGTATTGCAAACGCAGCAATGACACCAGGGAGACGTTCTGCATCGACACCTAAGTATTTAAATTGCTCTTGTAATACACCAACCTCTTCGGCTAACTGATGAGTCGACAATACACCTTTATGTGTTTCACGTTGTACTTTTTCAATCGCTGCAGCCGTAGTTAACAATACGGTAGATGCACCTGCGCTATCGGCCCCCAACTTCTTCATTGAGTCGCCAGTAATCGTCATCGCCTCATCTAATTCGAAATATCCTTGATTCACTAGATCAAGACCTTTACCTTGATCCATTGTTTTTAAAGCTTCACCAAAATCGACTCCCATTCTGGCCGCTTGACTACTTAATCCTTGTAACTGATCGTAAGTGATTTTCCCTTGTTCAGCAAGTCTTCGTAAAGAGATTGCAGTCTCTTGTGAACGAGCACGAAGATCGTCGAATGTTTTATTGCCTTTGCCAAATGCAGTTTGCCATACTGAACCGAATTCATTAGCCTTAGCTCTTATTTGATCTATTTCGGAACCAAACTTAATTGTATTCTGTACAGCAGAAGTAAATAAACCTTTTAATCCGGCGCTGAATCTTTCATTTATATCGGCTGCTTCTTTTGTCGTTTTAACTTCTTCTTGTATCGCCTTAATGCTCTCTCGTACTTTTTTATTAAACTCTTCTTGTGTTAAAACCAATCTTTGAGTAGCTTTATCCGCTGCTTTGATTTCTTTTTCTAGACCACCAACATTCTGTGCCGCAGCTTGGCCAACTGCTCCCATCTTATCAGCGATATTGCCAGGATTACCAGGATCCGACATAACTCAACCCTACTTCTTACTGGCCGATAAACGAATCGTGTCATGATCTTGTTCTGGCTGAGCAACTCCCTTAATAGAAAGAGGCTTACCAAATCGATCCTGAACCTGTTTCATAAATACTGGATCCTGAGCAGATCTAGCAGTATGTATGCCAGTCTCGCGATCTCTGATTAGCTTAGACAAGACTTCTGGTTTCATAAATGCCATACTATATTCAACGTGATCGCGACTATCGCGGACATCTCTCTCGCGATCGTTATTTATCAATGCCTGATATAATAATAGCTGCAAATGATTTAAATCATCTATTTGAGGATCGTGAATTGGGACGCCCCAAGCCTTCGACAATTCCCACTTTAGGGCGATTTCTGTGTCCCTGGAAAAAAAGCTGCTACGTCCCCCTGGGTCTTTTGTAGATCCCTAATTATCTCTTGACTCTCTCTATTGAGAGTAGCGTAACCTTCATCGAAGAACTGTTGTATTAAATTCCGATCAAGATTACCAAATACAAATACCTTACGAGCGATTGGATCAGTAATCTCTGGCTTCTTACAGAAAACCTCAGCGGCATAACCATTAATCGATGTAATCGAATGTGCTAACAAATACTGCATGATAACATAATCACGAGCTGTTCCCTCTGGGAACATTGCTGCCATTGTCCAAGCCTTAGTATAATCATCCGTACTAAGAGTTTTGAATTCGATCTCAAATCCTGCGATAACCTTCTTTCTGTGCAGCTTCCCGAAAGTAAACAGTTCACGAATATCTCTAATCTTCTGATTCGGTACTCCTACTAATGGATTCTCTTCTGTTGGCATACCAACGGGGGTAGGAGCCGATGTCTGGTGCATCATACCGCCTGGGGGTTGCTTACCATGAGCAGCGGCGTCGATCGCTGCAAGATCATCTTGAGTCATAATGCTCCCTTTTGGAGGCACTGTCGACTCAGCTGCTAATCTTTGCATGTCTTGGATAGAAGAAGTATGGCGACGTTGCTGATTTGGACTAGTTGGTGTCTGTGCTTGAATTTCAGGTTGAGCCTGAACACGTGCTGGAACTGCTGTACGAGGAGCAGGAAGATCCTCAGGCATACCAATGTTAGACAAATCAGGGATTTGACCATCGACCATAACTATCCTTTCGGGAAACAGTACAAGGCCGATTTTGGATCGGCCTTGTCTGCGAAACTGTCACGAAAGGAGACTATTAACTATTTAACATAGTTACGTTCTGAATTGCGGCATAAGCTTCAACCATAACACCATTGAACAGGTTACGATCGTTAGTCTGTTCCACAATATCAGAGATACCACTCTGAGGCAGGATACCATTGCCAGGAATAGTATCGTAGATTGCCTCGCATGAAACACTTGCTTGCTCACTAATCTGATAGTTATCAGACTTGTAACTGTACTTCAAGTTCTCAAACCAACAGTTAACAAAGCGAGTAATAACTGGAGTTAAACCAGAGCTACTACCACTTGAGTCTTGAGGAATATCGAAATCGAGGTTTCCACCACCACCTAGAAGATAAGGATTGTAGTCCATTACAACGATGTCGAATGGAAAACGCTGTGACATAACGTGCTGGAAGCCACGTTGAAAAGCGACAGCCATACGCTGATAGTCAAACACACAGCGTGTGATATCAATCTTGATTGGCGTCGCCTTCATTGGATGCAACTGGATAATACCGTCAGTGCCAACTTCTTGAACTTCAGTGAGCGCTCTTGCCTCAGTAACATTGAAGTCTTGAATAGCACCAACATCATACCAGTTGGCATCATAGCCTTGCACTTTAATAACAATCTGAGTGCTTAGCCCTGCCTGGATGCGCTTATCGTGGTATGGACTCTGATTCGGTCCATTTGCTCCACCAGTAGCTGTACGGCCGGTTAGGACCGATGGTAACGTTGCTGACATAGTAGGCTCCTAAAGTTAACTTAGAGTACACCGATGGTGAAGCTGATCGCAATCCAGTTCAATGGGAACACTGGCTGGATATCAAACGAAACGTCAACCTGACGTGGGTCAATCGAATCGACAACTGCTCTGACGTTGGCATAGGCAGTAATCAACTCTTGAGAAATTAATGATTCTAGGATCAAAGTTGTCACCTGGGCCATTGCACCTGGGAGACTTGGGAGAATAACTTTGCCTACGAATCTGTTCTCAAGAACAGTACGAGTAGTCTGTGCAACATAGTCACGAATACGTACAACCGATGGCTCTTGATCAACTGCATTGCCATCATTAGTCGTAGTAAAGCCGTTAATAACGATACCACCAGCATTCAATGGAGCGATAACAGTTGCACCGGCATTCCCTAGCAGAATTTGCTGGGTACTGGTGTAACGCATGTTATTCTCAATTGTGAAACCAGTCAATGTCGCACGAGTTAATGGCTGAGCAAGATACGACTGACCTGCTAAGTAACCAGCACAGCATGACGCTAGATACTGACCATCAAGATACGCCGATGCGCCACCGACTACGCGGAGGATTTGCTGAGGCATAGCAAAAACAACACGGAACGAATCTCCGAAGTTGTTTGAGATACCTTCGTTAGCATCGATAGCAGCATTGATGTCGAAATCTAGATAACCACCAGTCATTAAGAAACGCTCGCCACGATTTGGTGTATCACTCATAAGCTCAACGTGATTCTTAGCAACCTGTTGTACGGTTGCTACGAGATCAATTTGAGGCTTATATGTTGCAGTAACATAGTCACCCGCAACTAATGCCGTAGTGAAACGAATCAACACTGGATCTGGACCAGTTGCATTCTCTACAGTGTAATCTACACCAAACTGTAACATAATCTGGTTGAGATACACCTGGAGAATTTCAGGAGCACCTGTAGTCGTTACAGAGAGAGGATAAATACTAATACCAGGGCTACCGGGCTGCCCAGGAATCTGTTGAAGATATGCACCACTACCAGTCTCTGGACCCATTGTAGTAGGATCGTAGCCGGGCATAATTACTTCATCATTAATTGTAGGAAACACAACTGGATTAATGAAGTAAGGACTCTGCTTCTCTAGCTCAGCGAATGCATCGCTCCAGTAGATATCAGTAATCCACTGATCAGTATCGGTATTGTAAGTCATACCACCTTGGATAGTGGCGATAACTGGCGCACCATTCTCAGCTGCCATCTGAGCAGCAAGTGAGATAGTATTTGTTACTGATGGGTAGCCATGCTTTGTGAATAATGGCAACAGATCAGTAAACACCTCATACTCGTTCATGTCTGTAGTAGCAATATAACTTGCAACTAAGACATCCTTACGCTTCAAAGCGAAGTCGATAATGATCTGACCAGTCTGCGCATCGAAATAGTAGTTCTCAGGCTGAGGAGAACCAGTCGTTAACTGAGCTCTCCATAAGCCATAGCGACGACCAAATGATGTGTTGAAGAAACCATTGCCATCGTCGTGACCCTGATAAGCATCAAGACCGTATGACAACTCGTCGATTTGACCAGCATCAGTAAAGATACCGTTTGCAGGATCAACACCACCACCACCAGGAGTACCTTGAGGACGACCACCGTAGCCATCTGGACCAGTTGGGACAATCGGAGGATTAGGTGCACCGTCGCCGAATTCCGTATTCCAAGCAGTACCTTCATCGGTGGTGCTAATCTGAACTAGCGGAATATCAGTCCCGTCATTCTTTGGATTCAGATACAGTACAATTGTACCAGGGATAACCGGATACTCACTCAAACGATAGTAACGACCATCTGGCTTCAAGCGAGGATCGAACTGAGCGGGAAGACCATCAGCACCACCGCCAACTGCAGAGTTTACTAGGAACTCTTCTCTCATTCCGAAACCGAGAATACAGGTGATGGTCGGACCACCAGGCAACGACAACGCACCTTGCTGACTCGTTACGATTGAGTAAGCACCAGGCTGTATGTAGCCAATTATACCAGGAATATTAGGCATGAGCATCTCCAGATGTTCGATGTTCGATTACTATAACGTTTGATATCAATCGTTTCTTGTCCAAGTACCCTTGTTTCATGTTGTACATGTTGGAGGACCTAAGGGATAAACTGATAGCGTGTGACGTCAGTATGATATGTAACGATCAAAAATGCTAGCAACTCTTCGAGCTCAATCACCTCTCTTGAAGGTGGTGGTCCGTACCCATAACCATAACCGTAGCCATCAGTAGGATTAGCTATCTTATCTGTTACTACTAATGCTGCAATCGCAGCTTCGAGCTCAGCTAATACAGTCGCATAATTTGCTTTTATGGGTGAAGCTAGTAATCCTCCTACTATTCCTTCAATTTGAGTTAACAAAGTTGCATAAGGTATTTTATCTGCAGCCGCTAATAGTGTAGCGATTTCAGCTTCGAGATTAGCAAACAAAGTTGGGAAACCCATTCTTGCTGGCGACGAAAACTGAGCCATCATTATAAACCAATCCTGAACAGTTAGATCGCTCAACTTAGTAATGTGAAATATATGAGCCAACTGTGTCTCGTTAAACCATTGAGCAATAAACAACATCCAATCAGGAGTAATCTCATACTGATTGGTTGTCGTGTTAAACTCGATTGTATCGATTGAAGTTACTGGGCGCAAATCTAAATAGAAATCGATATCGGTCATTTGTCCAATAGTACTAGGGCGATCAACCATTTGACCAGCATAGTTTTCTCCGTAACCATCTTTGATTACGCCGACTGGGACTAAAGCAGAAAGAGTAATCGGCGAACCAATCTTTATACCAAGCTGCGATACAGTTGGCCCTACAATAGGGATTCGATTCGACCACTCCGTATAAAGTTCGCATGCAACATTTACTTTATAAATCTTCTCGTTATTCCAATCAGTAACTTCTTCACCACCAGTACCTAAAGTCTTCAGATGAATACCACGAGTATACAGCCAATCGCGATACAAATGCATTAGATTAATAGTTACATAATCTGCCAACTTATCTCTATCCCATGGTGACTCAGCGTTAATAACAACATTAAATACAATATCCCAAGCGCTAGTATACTGATAGAATGCAGGTACTGGCTTACCGAATTGATCGAATACTTGTTTACCTGCATCGTCAAACAGCCAACAGATGTGCAATAAATCCTGATTGAAGCTCATCGGATGGTCACGCTGACTAGAAATGTTCAGAGTGATCGAAGGCAAAAATAGAGTGTCAAGAGGATAGTCTTCCCAAATAGTAATTTTGGTTTGTTCTAAATCAGGATGCCCCCAACCCTTATTCGGATCAGGAACATATGTATACTCTGGATTCGAGGCGAACATCTCACGCAAACATAGCAACATTGTATCTTTAGTTGCATCCCAACCATTAGTAACTAGAATAGGAGCTCTCGGGATATAGTCCTGATTAATCTCTCTAATTAGTTGTTTTTCTCTAGCCATAGCTACTTATACACGTTGGAGATAGACGCCTATACCCACTTAACTTATTATCAATACGACCTCCATATTCCCAGGAGGTACATGTTGTGCTTACAACATGTATAAGTTAACTTACGCCGGTTAAACGCCAACCGCCGTTGGCATAAGTAATCGTGTAGCCGATATAGTTACTGTGCATTAATAAATTGACCGAACCGTCAATAGTGGCACCGATCGTAACGTTGTTGGCACCAGATTGTCCAGTCTCGTCCTTAAAGATAATCTGATCACCAGCTGTAGGCGAACCGTATACCGTTACGGTCATGATACCAGCAGTACTATCGGTGCCAACATACATGCGAGGACCAAGACGAGTAATTGAACCTGATGTCGTCATTGTAGTGACGACTTTCATTTGCAATGCAGTTACTGCAGTCTGAGCAGCAGATGCATTTGTGTTTGCTGTGGTTGCCAACCCTTCAGCAGTAGTAGCAGTCGTTACTGCACTATTAGCTGTATTGACAGCATTCGTTGAATTAGTACTAGAGGTTTGAGCGATTGTTTGTGCAGTAGCAGCAGCCGACTCAGCAGCTTCCGCAATTGCTAAAGCATTCGTTTGAGCTGAAATTGCACTACCATTCGCTGTAAGAATCGAATCAATTTCTGTCAGAGTAGTAGTAAGACTTGCTTTATCAGCGACTTCAATCGCAGTGAAGGTCGCAGCCAAACCCGGATCTAATATGGTCGACATTGTCTCAATTGGGGCGCCATCACCTAATGTTGGATTATGGCTATGAGAGTCGCCACCAGTTACGTGATTCGAAACAGAAGGATCAATACCACTTAAAAATTTATGTTTGAGAGTTGCGCCATCGCCGCCAACGTGATCGTGATCGTCACCATTAGTAACGTGATAGGCAATTGTCGTATCTGGAATGAAATTCGTTTGGGTGTTATGAGTACGAGTTGAAGCAGGCTCTAAATCAGAATGATCGATTAAACCAAAAGTATCTACAGCTGGATTAGGATCAACCATCCAACGTTGAAGACTAGTATTATAAATACCTCTCTTGTGAGAGTGGTAGTCACCTCTAGCCACATGTACTGCCTGCTGGACAATATTGCCGTTACTGTCGATTGCAGGCGTAGTATTAATCCCAAGTAAAGTATCATGATCGATAGAGTACTGAGCGGTGAGGTGACCAAGAATATTAACATTGCCGATGATATTTAATGCTACATGATTAGGATCATTAACTGGATCAAGAGCATAATCTTGAATTGTAAGCAATGGCTGATTAGCTTGTGAAGTGCCAACGATTATACAATTAGGAGATGTACCAGGAACTGTTGTGGTACCGGCGGGAGTCGATACTAAAAATCCTACATCAAAAATTGCACGAGGGTCAGCAATCCCAGAATTATATACATGGAGAGGACCGCGGATATCTACAGGAGTTGCTGCAAATTGAGTTGGGATATTACTCGTACCCAATACGAGACGCATGAGACCAGTTGGATCTGGAGCTGCAATAATTGCACGAGTTACACGGAGTGTTTGGAAAGCAAATTGTCCACTAGCGATTCCTTGCTCTAATGTATTTAGACGCTCTGCTACTGTGCAGGTGCTAAGATTCTTAGTGAACAGGCCCTGTTGCGGATTAAGGCCTAACAGTCGTTCAAGAACAAGAATTGCATCGCGATTACGATTAATATCCTCACCAGTACTCTGAGTGATAGTAGTTGTAGCGGGCCAATTCTGTTGGCTATCATATTGAGTCGGATATAGTACTTTGTTAATTTCAGGGCTGGCCATTGTAACTCCTAAGGCTTCCATTCTTCTGGATGGCGTTCACGTACATCATAGTCATCAAGGCTCTCAACGCCATTGTTAGGGTCACCAAGGAATCGTGGATTCTCCCATACGAAGTATCCGTCATTCCTACGCGCATTCATGCCCTCACCAAAGCCATCCTTATAACCAGCTTGGAATCCTAGTAGATACGCTTCTTTATCAATTGGGTTATCAATTCCAAGACCATAAGGAGTATCTACACAACCTGCAACATTCTTATCTGGAATATCGATGTAGTCTTGATTGATACGACCATCAGCTGCACCCTTAATGAATCCATCCTTATAGCCTTGACTAAATCCTTGATCACCAAATGAATCTCCAAATCTATTATCGATTTGCACTTGTAACTTATCTGCAGCATCATGATGTCCAGCTAATTGACCAACTGAATTATTGCCAAGTGTGACCCAATCCAATCTATAGAACGGACTCGTCTTATCTAATCTAGCTAAAGTAAAATTCTGTACGGTTGGTACATTGAAGAAACCCTTGTTGCGAGTTACGTTTAGGATTTCGTAACGCCACGTCTCTTCGCCCGTCTTGGGATCATAACGAATAACAAGATCACGATCACGAACAATAGGAGTAGGCAAAGTCCAACTGGCAGGACGAAAAACCTGATGAAGCCCCGTTGTTTCATTGACTAGATCCTCTTCAGTGGGCCCGATACGAATATAAATACGACCTGTCGACTCACGCGTATTTATAAATTGAACGAATCCACCTACGAATCCAGTACCAACACAAATAGGACAACGAGCGTTACCTCTTTGTAAACGATCATTGTAACACTTTGGACAAGTCTCCCCAGTCCATTTGCGACGCCATAAAGTAACTGGCTCACCAGTTGCTTGAATCATCATGTCTAATCTCTGAACAAGACTATCATACCAATTAATACCACATGAGAGTATTTGACCATCCACATTGTACTGTCTACTATACGGGCTGCCATTTCGTCCCATTAAATAATCTGAAATGGTCGACTTATGATACCCATTATAAGGATAGGCATCAAACTGATTATCTTGCTGCTCAGAAACAGTACCCTTTTGAAGATCAATCGGCATTGTAGTCGATTTAATCTTCTCACCTTCCTGTTGATGCAGTGCACGGCGTATTACAATACCCATGTTACCACTTCTTTTGGTTAGGTTTTGTTGGGTCTACTATCTGAGGATTATTCGGACGTACAGGGATTACCCCACGTCTGCTATGAATATAATGTTGTTCTACCTTAACTACTTTCGGTTGAAGATTCTTAATTCTAGCTTCGCGAGCTAATTGTTTATCATGCTGAATACGAAAAGGGCAATCTTGATGCTCCTTTTCCGTATGCAATGAGTTGCAACCTGCACAACGTATTAATGCTTGTGGCGGCGAATCAGCAGTTTGATTCGCTTTAAAATTGGCTATTAGCCTTTTGGCTTTTGCTTGACAGCCGCCACAAGCCATACCCTACCATATCTCTTTACTTGCACAGAGGGGCAAGTGCGTCGATGAGGGTCTCAATGCCATTGCGAATGGCACGAATGTCGAGATCCTTACTGCCCTTTGCTTCCTTAAGAGCGGTCAACTTCTTTTGGAGGTTGCCAGAATCAAGCTTGCAAAGCTTAGCGTAAAGAGTACACATACTCTTACCAAAGCCCTTCGCCATTGGGTCGCCTTCAGCTACATCGCCGTCGGCATCGCCCATATCGGCGTCTTCCTTCATCTCAGCAACCTGAGCTGCAGCTAATTTAGTCAACTGCTCAGCTTCTGCTGTACGACCAAGTGCATCGAGGTCATTGGCTGACTTGAGCAGGTTGGCGATGATCGTTGGTTTACTCTTAATATCAGACATGTGACAACTCCTAAGTAGATGTTGGCTTACTCTTTAATCACCTTTATCAATTGCTCTTATGCTGATCCCTCAGCACACAACAGACTTGCGACACTTGTAAAGAATACTACCAGAATTGCGATTATGATAAGCTTTTTCACTTGGATTCGTCCGAATAATCAGATTTTGGGCTTTCGCGATGAGACTTGCCTTTAGATGTACAACCTTCGTAGCCTGGCTCGACATAACTACAAAACGTTTCCCAGGCCATTCGAAAAGCTTTTTCATCTGAGAAGCTTGGGTTATCACGTCTTATCGCATCTGCGATTTCTGTAACTTTGGCGGGTATCTTCTTCGCTTTCTCGTCGGCTTTGGCCTGTAAGACTCTACGTAAGCGATCAATGCTAGCCATAAAGAATTTACTATTAGCTCTGTATAGAAGATATAAATCTAATGCACCTCTATTAACATCCCAAGTTACAAAATACGGCTTTGAAATTGCTGCCCTCTTGCCTTTGTAAGGAATGTCGACTAGTTGTTCGGGTGGAAAATTAATATGAGTACGATCGTACTTCTGGCCGAGTGTTTGAATCAACTCGTCTGTCTCGACTTTGGTTTCAGCATGTTCTAGCATTGTAATTACAGAGTTAGTCTTATCGCCGTTAATATGCTTGAGTAACCACCCTTCCATCTCCCTTACTGGATGAGTAATTGGATTCCGCTTCTGAGGGATATAAGCTTTCATTTTATTAGTAATCTGAGTTTTGGATGGATCAGCATATAGCTTCTTAGCTGCTAATACGATTCGCAACTTAGCGGTGGAATTCAACATTAAACGAACAACATGCTCCACACTATCCGCTTTCTCGTGTGATGGCTCATATGGCTTCTTCATATACTTCATCTGAAGCCATTCGAATGTTTCATGGACAACCCATAGCGCTTGCTCATGGGGATGGAACATTTTCTCAATCCAAATCTCATCTTTTGGAATGAATGAATACACATAACCATGACCACCATATATAAAGTCTATTGCTTCTAAACCACAATGGTCTCTTACATACTTACCATCAACTACATATACTATAGTGCCGTCAAATAGTTCGCCTATTTTCTTTTTCTCTAATTTCTTTTTCTCTAATTTCTCTTTAGCGAATACGTCCATACTGTATAGCTTAAAAATCTATACTCGCTCTAGCGTATAGCTAGTTTTGGTCAACACGATCTGCAACGGAATACAATCGGCTTTATGTAATTCTCTGACTGTGTCTTCCGAAAATGCAGGAGCAATAACAACACCTATAACCCAATCATACCAACCGTGATGCATCATACTCATTGCGCCCCTTACATACTTAGTAATTTGAGGGACCACCTTAGTATCTGCGGTCTCATCTTTGATCTCAATTGGATAGCCAATATTATTCGATCGGATCCACATATCTGCTCTACCAAACTTCTCTAGGCTATATTCGTACGTAATATCGTCTAGTTTGGAAAGATTCAATGCTGTTTGGAGTGGTAGTGCGTATTTAATAATTAACGTTCGCACCTGTTTCTCGTATGTTGAGAGTTCTCGTTTGCTAGTAAATTTAGCATCTACTCCTTCAGTAATTAGATAGGGAGTTATAACTTGTTGAGTTTTTACGATCTCGATTAGACGTTTCAGATCGCTCCACTGACGATCAGTAAGTAACGTCTTTAAATATTCCCGTTCTGCTAGTGTTGAGAATTGAGTACGTATCTCGCGAGCAAACAATAAAGCCTGTTTCCATTCTGAATAAACATCGATTGCACACTTGAGCTGGTAGTAATAAAATCTACCCAAAGCTTTAAGCGTTGCTTTTCTTGCGGTGGTTAACTCAATTGCAACTTCAGTAGACACGCCATCGACAGGCGTCGCCTAAAATTTTAGTCAATTACTTTTGACGCTTCAACTTATTGAGATTGCTTAGCAAACCTGCCGCTTTGAGCTGATTAACAAACTCATCAACAACTCGCTCATCTGTATAGTCGGGTTTATTGAATTTAGGCATGTTGTGCTTAACAATATCGAAAATTCTACCAATCTCACAAATAAACTTGATCTGACTAAAAGGAAGACTAACATTACGTGGATCAAATACCGTATTGTACGCGTCGTTGATCTTGCGAGTCAATTCAATACGAACAGATGAACCTTCTGGAAGCTTCTCTGCCTTATTCACCGCCTCAAGTAGCGATCGCATATGAGGCATTACAGACTGATAGAAGTCCAGCATACTTACTGGGAAGCCTGTAACTTTGGTCATAACTTCATCGAATAAAGTCTTCTCGCGAACCTTCTTAGCGCGCTCAGTAATTGCTGGATCAAAATTAAACTCATCATCTGGCTGCTTAATGCCGACATCCATCTGCATCGTCTTAGACTTCTGATATGGAATATTTGGGCGCACGGCTGGCTCTGTTGGTTCAGCTTGGGCTTGCTTCACGATACCATCGAGTTCATCAGCATATACCACTAAACCTGCCTCGTCTAATTTATTCGCAAGAGAAACTAAAGGCTTTAACATAGTTGTAGACCTCTTCTTCGCTTGTTTAATCAATCGCAATTGCACCATACTCTGTTTTAACCAATCTACATTGTAGTTATCTGTGATTTTCTTGGGCAACTCAGTATTTCTAAGGTCCTCACGATAGTTTTCGAGTTCTTGAAAAGCAGACTTACCTTCTTTCCAATTAACATAACCCATCATAGAACGAGCAATAAAATCTAGACCATGAACCGATTTGATTCCTAATTCTTTAATAGTAGGATAGTTCTTCCCATCCCCAATAACAAAATCGACCAAACACTTCTTGTTCTCCCATGATAATCCATTAGTATCTGGTATCTCACTAAATCCAACTGTCTTCATTAACTGTTTTAAATCGGGAGTAACTTCAGCTACTGCAAAGTCCCAATCTTTACTATCATCACGCAATCCATAAAGAACTGCGGCCTGACCTCCAACGATACGATAGTCAATATCGTTGGAAGCCAAAGTCGATGCAAGCTGTACTATTTCTTTAGGGACATGCATGCTTAATAACTAACGGATTGAATCACCCACAGATCGCTAGTCAAATTTGGATTTGTCATATATGCATAAGGCATCCAAAAATAACCTGCGAGACCCCAATCAGCACCCCAACTATTGCGAACGAGGAAACACTGCTTAGCGTCGTCGAATCCTGTAGCTAGAACTGCATGCCCGCCGATCGATCGATCGCGAGGTCCTGGCATCGGAAGCATTCCAGAGGCCGCAACCGCTTCGCTCTCAAACTCTGGGAATACGTTAAACCCAAATACGAACGGCAAACCACCTGCGAGACAGGCTTTCAATGAGGTTTCGTTAGTGTCAACCAATGATTGATACTTAACTGCTACATCTAACTTTGCTGCAACATAAGCTGCGACAGGCGGCTTAACGGCAAACTCAGTTTCAATATATGGCCAAACTGTTTCTGGACATACTCCTTGAGCATTGACACTTTTAATACCATCTCGGATTTGTGCCCCAGCATCTTGACTAACTGTCCCCTCTATTGCTCGCTCATTATAGTAAATAAATAAACGCGATGGTTGATAAAACTTCTTGGCGTTTTGCTTCTTCTGATCATACTCAATCGCACCCGCTATAGCATTGCTAGTGCATGATCCTAAGTTGCCTTGGTCGTAGACTGGAGGGCAATTGGGTCTTAGATCAACCGACTTTGGTAGTGCTGTATTAGGCTGAGAAATTGATAATTTGAAATCGCGATGATCAAGCTTGTCTTTAGCCCAACCATAGACTCGCTTATTAGGACGCTTACAAAAGATGCTGCGGTAGATTGAGCCAATAGACATTGAGTATCTCCAATAAGGGTTTCCCTATCAGAGATTTATCAATCGTTAGATTTGTTATTGCAATACGGTAATCGAGTTACTAAACGAGCACCATGGATTCAGATTATTGCTCGTATTAACCTGATCCGATGGGAGATCGCCAATTCCGTTATCCCCAAAGCGCATCGAAGCTTGATGTATTGCAAATGAGCTTCTTAGTGAACGATATCCTAATTCAATAACCAATCTATCGTTCAATTGCGTTTGTACTGGAGTCAATAATATTGGATAAACGGAACCACGAGGAAAGAAACGATTAGTCAATGTGTTAACCCATGTATCAGGCAAACTAATCATGTGTGGATTAGCTTCTTCGTCGCCATCGTATAGAATCCCTCTGACGATAGAGCCATCATTGCTTACGACTTTAACAATAACTTGGCTAAAAAATTGTGTATCAAATCCGGCACCTGTTGTTTGAAAATGTCCTTCAAAAACCCCCGCAATAAGTTGCTGCGCTAATGGAGCACTAATATATTGTCGTACTAAAATATTACGACCATCCGGATTAGAAGTACAGCGATCATAGGTAGTTATCTCTACCATTGGGCTATGAATTGGTACTGTAACTAAATCGACACGTTGTATAGAGCGATGAGTATCATCCCAATAAGGATCGTAATTTACTTTAATGGCACTAAAGCCATACGAAGGAAAATAAAACTTGGTGGTCATAAACCTAATACTCGTCTTAGATTTGCCATTGAGGTTGCGAAATGATCATAAACCATATCGGCTTCAGATGCTGGAGTTAATCGATTATTCAATCGGACCTCATATATATAATTCAACAATGAATCTAATATATAGTTACCGTTAGCATCAGTCATAGCTTTTTCAACGACAACAGATTCGTTCCCACTTAGTAAGCGAACGATATCTCCTTTTTTATAGCGAGGACCTGTCTTAGCCATTATCTAGTTCCGTATTTGCTCACGAGTACACCACGTAAACGATCCATCGATGCCTTTAGGAAATCCGATCGTGTTAAGCAGCGAGTAAGCTCATCATGCCACTCTTTAGGCAAACTTGGATCAGCCAACAAATCCTCTGCGTATGCATTGCTAGGAATATTCTTCCTACGCATTGCGTTCTCAATATCGGCGTTTAAACCTAAATACCAAAGGCGATGCTTAATAGGATCTCCTGGCCGTTCATTCTTAATCTCGCGTTCGTACTGCTCCTGATGGAGACGATGTTCTGGATCGAGACGATGTTGGATATGGAGGAGAGCCTCATCCTTCGCCGAATCGACGGCCTGCACTTGACGAATTCGCTTCGTAAATGAATGAATCTTATTTACATCAGTAACTGTTTGAGTATGGGGCTCAGGCGAATTATCACGCTTGTTAGACATTTCAGTTTGTCTTTCTTGATAATTAGTTTGACCTAACGGTAAACGAATTTGATAAGGGACATTCAATACTGGTTTGACTTTTTTGGGTAAATCAAACCCAGAGAGATCTTTTTGTGTTAGCGCTGCGATTAATAGAGCAGTTTTACGATGACGCCGATTACGTCGCATTCTACGACGTAAGACATTCTCACGTTCACCCATATCGTAATTGCGCTTAAAAAATGGTCCGACAGGCTCGTCCATACAAATTAGGACAAACTAATCAATCAGTTATGATTTTACAAGAACCTTACGTAAACGCGCTATCGTAGCTAGCAAACGAGCTTTAGTCATCTCATCAAGATAACAGGCACGACCCTTACCAGAATCTTTACTCTTAACTAGAGGCTCGCGAGGAAGGACATGATCAGTCATATAAACTGTAACTACAATCACTACTATACAGTATAAATCCAGGTTTGATGACCACAATCATATATCTTAAACACGCCCGCTTCTTCGGCTAATTGTTTCTCGGTCTTACCGTCTTTAGCAGCAAAACTTTGATTGCGCCATCTTTGGACGAAATCAGTATAGTGGGGGGTATATTTGCTCGTATTTTTCAAAATAAAACTCAGTTTTTGGTACACATTACCAGTCCCCCATCTCATATCACAGTAACTATGAATCTGCTCATAATGATTAATCTTTGCATATTCAATTACTTTTTTAAACAACCTACTAGCCCCACCTACAATAATATGATTAGGCAGTGAAGCAAAGCGTTTTAGCTCTAAAACTTTTTTATCTTTGTAAATATGAGCTCGCGATGGTTTGCCAGCAGACATCACGCTTACTAATTGCCCATCATGAAATAAACCGAAGGCTACTTCTCTTTTACTGCTGCCTTGTAGGTGATGAGTATCTAAGAAAACTTTGGCCAGTTCACTATCGATCGACTGCAAACTGCATTTTCTAGCGAATAATCTAATTTGATCAATACCTAAAGCTGCATTGATTCTTGAAAGACATAGCTGCTTATGATTCAGCCATTCGTCTTCAAAAATGGTAATCAGTCGAATCCCTTTATCGTTGCACATTTTCATTTTATTGTAATGACGAGTCGGAGTGTGGTACTCGTGATACGAACTATGCCAGAACAAACCACAATATTCAATTCCTATTTTTTGTTGTTCAAAATATATATCGAGTTCGTAAGGAGCGATGATTTGACGAGTTTTAATCGGCCCTAATGAACTGTAAATACTACACAACTCATTTTCTGGGCCACTCGTACTATGGCTACATTGTGGACAACGTATACCTCTTGACCAATTACTCCATGCCGCAGTGTGTTGATGGCCATTGGGGCAACGATACAACATTGGTTTCTGAGCATTAACGTATTCCGTATCGAGAAGTTGATAATTTTCTTTGATAAAATGGCTACGAACTTCATCGATAGATAATTTCATTTTTTCGACGCGGCAAACAGGACAAGCGAAAGTCTTCTTCCAAGATAGCCAACAAAGACTAGTACGATGCCCTTCATTACATATAAACGGGAGAGCAACATGATCATATGTATATTCTGTTGCTAGCAATATACAGCCTTTAGCTGTAAACGATTGACAAACTTGTTCAAAAGATACTCTTTCGACCAAACGTTTATTAGAAGAATCAAAACGATATACATAACACTGCAATGCTCTTCCAATAGCTGAAACTTTGCGCTGTAGTTTAATTGCAATTTCTTTATGAGGAATTCGATCCTGTACCGCCTGCTTAAGATAGGCTATATCAACTTCGGTCCATTTCTGTTCGGGAGTTAAACGTTTACGGCCTTTATCTAGTCGTAAAATTCGCCCCTCAACGCTTATTCTTGTGCGCCCTAATACTTGAGCGATCGCACGAATAGGGGCTTTGTCTTGTAACATTTTGTCAATTATCGCATCATCATTCAGGTCAAAATGTTTAGCCATATCGTTCTCCCCTCCTCACTATTATTAAGGAGTATAATCAATAGTCACCAATTATGAGAAGATGGCTTATTTTATAGCGTCCACGACGCTTAGACTAGAGTTAGAAGAGCCTGCGTTCACGCAAGTGACGTAGCCTCATAAACGACGGATTAATAGCTAATGGTACAAACAACCCAACGGCCTGCGGTCGCGGTTTCATGTTATTCTTGATCCGTTGCTTTATTGCATCGTACTGCGCCATTAGCGCGCTAGCAACAGTTTGTAGGTATCCAGAAATCTGAGGCGGAGTAAAACTTATTCCATTATCAGTGATATTAAATTCACGGCCGACTTCTAGCAGACCTTGAGC
>QGNH01000656.1_pt1 | contig 34358 bp, 37 predicted proteins | sample 1735481 | NCBI WGS metagenome assembly QGNH01 (sample SAMN09239004, study PRJNA386568) | Viral metagenome, whole genome shotgun sequencing project. | reverse complement strand
CAACCCCCGGCTTAGAAGGCCGGTGGTCTATTGGTTTTAAGCCGGGGGTCTAGCCCCGGTAAACCCTTCCAGACAATCTCTCTGATTTTCCTGTTTCTGTCTGGACTCAGCGCGGCGGTTGGACGCCGTTCTGTTTTGTTCACTCTGATACAGACCCTACCCGTGCGTATGTGCTTGCGGTCACTGGAGGGTGTGATGCCAATATTTACCAAACAACAAACCTTGTCAAGAGAAAAACGCGATCCTGCGCGTTTATTTTTTTGGTTCTTTCTGGGAGATTGGCCGCCGGTCAAGTTTGGCATCGCAGGTGAACCGGATGCAATATCGTATAGCTTCTGTGCGGCCAAAGCCCTCCTGGGCTGCCAGGCGATCAAGGTCTCGCAGCATGGCCCTCTTCAGTCCAAGATTCACCCGCGTCTCGTTCATCATTGGATAATAACGGGGCCTCAATGTGCAATGCCGACGCATTTCTGTGTCGCCAATGCGCAATCGTGCGTCTTTCGGGTCACTGACACTCTCGGCGAGGGGGGTGTATGGTAGCTCCTAAATCAACAAACACCCCGCTAAGGGATTCAACGGGCCACGGTTCGGCAACCGGCAACGCGGTGCCTCACACCGACGACCATGTGGATTGTCCGGCGTGTATCGAGGCCAACTTGCTTCTCGTTCAGATCGATTCGGATTTATCTAAGCAGCCATTTAGGCGCGCGGCAGAGCTATGGATGGAAATCCGTCGGCAACGCCGTAGTCTCAAGGCCCGCACGCATGAAACATCAGACGGTTATATCGATGCACTGGGGCGATTCTTTGGCGTGATCCGCTTATGCGATATCACTGCCGGCCACCTGAAGGCTTACCAGATCGCGCGGGCGTCCAACCTCATCACCACCGTCGACGGCGGCGAGGTGCGCCCCTGGAAACACGCCGCCGGGCATTCGATCATCAATCACGAGCTATCGACACTCGGGCAGATTCTGCAGCATTGCAGGCTGTGGGAAAGAATCAGGCCCTACTATTCCCCGTTGGGCATCCCAACGTGGAGCCCGCGCGACGTGCTCAGCGAGGAAGACGAAGAAGAATTATTCAGCAAAGCCGCAAGCCACCCCGAGGCGGCCCTGGCTTATTGGGTGGCGTGCATCACAAACAACACCACGGCGGCCGGATGTGAGCTGCGCGGCCTGCGCATGAAACATATTTTTCTGCGCGAGGGCAACGAAATATCCGAGATCTACGTGCCAGAAGACGCGGTGAAAAACTCGAGTCGCCCGCGCAAAATCGCCCTTAACCGCACGGCCAGGTGGGCCGTCGAGCAATGCTACAAGCGGGCGCTCAGCCTGGGTTCGTGCTTGCCCGATCACTATCTGTTTCCGTTCCGCGTAAACCGTAAAAAATGGAACCCCGCGAAGCCCGCGAGTCGATGGTTTCTGCGCAAGAGTTGGGATAAGCTCCGCGCCGCGACGGGCTTTACCCAACTCAAGCCGCACGATCTACGGCACCAGTGCATCACCCGCCTGTTAGAAAACGGTGTGCAGCCGGAAACAGTAAGAGCCATTGCCGGACACGTCACCGAACAGATGATGATGTATTACAGCCACATCCGCAGGCAGGCCAAGTACGACGCGGTGATGGCGATTGAGTTGAGTGAGCGGGGCCGCAGACAGCAAGGGCCGCGGGTGGTCAAGCGCAGCGCCTAAACCGTTTCGTCTTCCAGGCTCGCGTAATAGAACTCCATCATCGCATTGAATGCCACGGCTGCAAGTTGATGCTTCCGGGTGTTGAAGCGATCATGCAGCTCACCGGCCAGGTACATATCGAAGTGATCCCGCGCGTGGCGGCCGATCACCGCCGACTCGTTGCGGGCCATGCCATTCCTTGACCTGTCACCCACGCGGGCGCGTTGATGAAAGCTGTCTTTCCCATACTTCTCATTGCCGTACCGGCCTATGTCGTTCATCGCCCCAAGAAACTTGGCGTCAAGAAACGGGTAAGTTGTGGACTGCGCAGGCGAGGCTTCGATTGAGCCGGTGAGCATGGCTTCTCCTTGGGATTTTGTATCGTACGTTACAACTCAAACTCTGAGCAAATGTATTTGATTTTGCGGCCCACCCGTTCGTTGAATCCAAGGAGCGCCGCGTTGCCCGGCTTGTGATAGCCGGTGATGCGCTTGAGGCCGCGGGAGCGGCCTTCTTCCACTAGACGATTCCACAGTGCGCCGTAATAGCCGCGCTTACGGTAGGGCTTAAGCACGAATCCCATGTTGACAGTGAATTCACCTTCTTTGCTCTTGAAGAATGAGAGCACCGCCACGATGTTTTTGCGGCGGTTGAGGATATAGAACGCCTCCTCGTATCCAGATGCCGGGCAAGCGCAGGCCTCAATATTCCCCGCCTGGCGCAAGCTTATATAAGCGTCGATCACAAAGGGCAATACGATAGTGCCCTCGATCTTCTGGATATACTCAATCTTCATAAGCGCCTCAACTATTCCAGAGTGTGTGCTCAGCCAGGCGGCGCGCTTTGAGCGCCGATAGTTCCGTTTCGCGGCCATTTACAACGCCGTGATCCCATGCAAGGATTTGCTCGGCCGCCGGCGCATACTGGCCGGCATTCAGATCGCGCAAGAGCGTAGAGCCCTGAAGGCGTCCGGCTCCGAGGTTGAAAACGAAATCAACCAGCGCGTCGAACTGGCCCTGCGTGAGCGCCACGCGCACGAGGTGCGATACGGCTCCCTCGGCGCTGGCCACGTCGGTGCTCAGAATAACGGACGCCTCGGTCTCGCTTATTCCATTAGGAAACTGGTTCGGGTGAGTCAGCTTGTGGCCATAGCCGATCGTCGGAAACCCGGCAACGTCGAGGTAGGTGCTGGCCCGGAAACCCTCGGATTTCTTGATAAGATCGAGTCCAGTCTGGCTCGTCTTCATTTGAACCTCTTTTCGTAGAAGCCGCGGTCAAAGAAAGGGAACCACTCGACGCCGAAGCGATTGATTACGCCGGCGGCGTCCTGAGTGATCCGCATTTCAAGAAAACCAACGTGCGCGCCGAGCTTACGCTTGCGCATGAACAGCGATTGATCTTCGGTACACCCGGCCTGCACGCAATGCACCTCGCGCGGGTAACCGTGTTCAAACTTGTGATAGTGGCCGATGATGAGCACGTGTGGTTTCTCGCCGCCCTGATAGCTCTCCACGAGCTTCTGCGCCGTGTAGCTTGTGGCGTAGGCGGAACCGCCGCCCGGATGCACTACGCGCATCACAGAGGCCCCGGAGCCGCACCGCAGCGCAACGTCGGCCTCGGCGTATCCCAGGTAATGCAGATCTTCGCGGCCAGCGTCTTTTGCGCGGCGCTCCATATAGCGCCCGATCTCGATGCCTTCGCGCTGCGCGTACCAGCCCTCGTGATCGTCGCCGGCGATGAAGTGGGTAACGATTCCTTTGCGCACGGGCCATTTGTCGATCAGGTAATCGATCTGGTTATCCATGCCGGGCGCGGTGAGCAACTCGGTTTTATTGAAACGAGCCTCGCCGTCGATCATGTTGCCGGCGTTTAACACGTGGCGTATGCCGCGGCGCTCAAAGTGGTCGTAGGCCGCATTGAGCACATCGAGCCGGCTGTACACGCTGCAGAGATGGTTATCCGAGGTGATGCCGTAGAGTTGCTCCTGGCCGGGCTTTGCCCTCAATTCAAAACGGCCAGGCGCGATATTGATGGTTGAAGCCATCTCGAACTGGCCGTCGGGATGCTTTACCAACAGAACACCGCGCCGCTCCATGCCGGCAAGCAAGCGCCGCACCTGGCCGGGCTTGACACTGAGCACCTCGGCCAGATCGGCTGGCGATGCCGCCGTGCGCTTAAGTTGCGCGCGGATCGAGGCCTCAATCTCTGCATCTGTCTTCTGTGGGGCCGGCTTGGAATCGCCGCGCACGTAATCACCGACGATGGTGAAATGTACGCCCACGCGCCTGGCAATCGCCCGATAAGTCAACCCTTGTTTGTGGAGTTTGGCGATTGCTTTCTGCTTTGCAACAGAAATCTTCTGGAGGGCCATTAGTGCCTCACAATACTGAGAATGTGGTAGACAAAATCCGTGGCTTTGTCGGCAAATGCCAGCATGAGCACCACGCCTGCTCCGATCCACGTAAAGCGCTCTATGCGGACGATGCGGCGCTCGTGATTCTCCTGCTTTGCCTCGATGCGCGGAAGACGACCCTGCGGGTTTTCGCCTTCAACCTGGCCGAAGAGTTGTGTGCGGAATACGCTTAAATCCTCACGAAACCCGCGTAGTTCGCTTGTCAGCTCATTGATAGCGATCACATCGGCTTGCGACACTGGCACTCCCTCTAACTCCACCTTGCCACTTACAAGGCAAACCGAACAAAGACGGGCTGTTACTCGACCGTGAAGCTATCAAGAGTGAAAGTGCAGACGTTGTCGCCTGTGCAGGAGATGCCATGGCCCGCGAAATCCTGGCCCCCGAACGTCCATCCGCCATAGAGAGACTGGCTGAGTGCTTGCGCCTCAAACTCATCCTGGGCGGCTGCTATCTGAGCCGGTGTCATATTGGCTGGATCGAGGTTCTCAATGTGCTGGCCGTCTACATCTGTCCACAGACGCCAATCCAGCGGGCAAGATACGCTAAAGGTCCCATCCGCTAAAATGTCGAATTTGTTTGCCGTACACCACCAGCGCATATCAGGGTCGAGAAAGTGATCGTGCGGCAGCTCGATAAACAGCCTGATAGCCGGGGGGTCTACATCTGAAACCGAGTAGGGATCGGCGACGGTGGCCGTGATGTACTCGGCACCCGCGATTGTTGGCTTCAGGGTCATTACCGTGGCTATCGTCGCGCCCTTGCCATTCCATGCGGTCTGCACGTAACCGACCAGACCGGGATCATTCGGGATTTTGTACGGATCGCCGGGCGTCATGCGCGGCGCTTGATTCAGGCCCCAGAGTGAGTAATAGACGCCGGGGGTGGGGTTCTGCGGCGCGGCGGCGGGAAGATTACTGCAGCCGGTTACGGTGATACAGAAAACGCAGCAGACGACGAGCAGCAGGAGCGTTAAAAGTGAAACTCGGCGCATAGGCAGCCTCTAACTGCACCGTGCGCCGATGCGCGAAAAGGGCACAAAAAAGGCCGCGCAGGGCGGCCTTTCATGAGCGATAGAGAGTTATTCTATTGCTCAAAAGAGAGCTGGCTCGTACTTGCGTACAATAAAATCGACAGTTCCCCAAAAGCCGAGTTTTACTTTGTCGGGGTGCAAGAGCTGGTGCGTCTTCCACTGTGCGTCGGCCAACATTTTGTCGCTGCTGGCACTCATGCCGTCGAGATGCTTTACCAGATCGTCGATGTGCGGGTCGTCGATCCTGGCCGTGGCTGCACCCGTGAGGGCCGATGTTGCCTTGATAGTCGTATCCAGATCTGCGACGTCCTGATTGATCTGCTTAACCGCCGGCGTTGCTGCGTCAAAGGATGCCTGGATTGAATCGATTGCCGGGCCGAGGTGCTTTGCCTGGGCGTCAACGGTGGCGAGGGTTGTGTCGGCCTGGGCAATCGCGTCGCGCGTCTCGACGAGGGTTTGATGAGCATCGGCGGTAAGAGCCGTAACGGCCGCGGCCTGATCTTTTGAGCTGGCCGCCCACGTCGCGGTGGCCTTATCGAGGTTGCCAGCCGTTGCGTAGAGCTTAGATTCAACCGCCTCGGCGCGGGTTAGGGTCCCGTTAAGGTGAGTGACCACTGCGGGCACATCTCGCACCGCGAGGCCGATGCGCAGAAACGCATAGGCCCCGCAGGAGAGAAATGCAATGAGCGAAACAAAGGCTGCAATCCAGCCGGTGCGAATCCATTGCATGATGTGCCTCGTTAGCTTGCGGTTGGCGTAGATGCGGGCTCAACCGCGGCGATCACGTCGTTAACCATGGACTGAATACCGGCGACGATGCCGGTTGCCTTGGTGACGCTGGCCGGGTCCTTGATGTGCCCCGCGCTCAGCAGCGACGCGAGGTTGGCCTGAATAGAACTCAGAAACGCCGGCACACTTGCGGTGCCGCCATTTGCGAGAGTCTTTGCAACGACGGCCAGGTCGGCCTGCACCTCGGTTGCAATCGGGTTGACGATGGCCGCGGCGGCTGGATCGACAAGCGCGAAGAGGATTTCAGCCTCGGGCGCAATCTCGTTGACCACGGCCAGGGCGCTGGCGGTTTCCTGCGGCGCATTCTTGAAAACCTTTTTGAACCAGGCTTCCACATCAGATACAACAACTTTGAAACTCATAGATTGCCGTGTTTCTTTCTGCGGCGCGTCCGCCGCGGTTGCTGAGGTTGATGGTTGAGGGCTCGTGCTATGCCGCGGGTGCGGCTGGCGGGTCGGGGGTATTCTTGTCGCTCTTGCCGTGAAACAAGGCCGCGCCCGTCATGGCCACCGTGCCCGCAAAGGTAAACAGGTCCTTATCGTGCCTAAAGCTGGCTGTTACCGCAGTGGCAACGGCAAGCACAAACAGCAGAAAAGCCCAGACGTTATCGGCGATGGTGTTTAACATTCCGCCTCCACATTTTCAGCATGGGCCGGGTGCGGGAAACTCGGCCAACTTTGGCTTGTGGCTTAATATGAGCTGTCGTGGCCGCTGCCGCTGCCGGCCGCGCCTGCGCTTCTTCCGTGCATAGCGCGCGACCACGCAGGGGCCACCACGTTACCCCACAGATTGCACTCGGTCACCCCGGTGGCAGAGTTATTGCATGTGGTGTGGCAAGCTGCGGGGGCCGTTTGAAAATTCACAGGCCACGAGTTGCAACCCGCCGAAGTTTCAGAGCCCTCGTCGTTTTCGTGCTGATAACCGTTGTATTGAACTTGCACTGACTTGTATCCAGCGGCCGCGATCGCCGCCGGTAAAAGCGCCTGCGCTCCGGGGATTACAACCGAATCGTAAAGAGACGTTACCTGGGTGATAGGCGGAGCGCCCTTGGCAATCCACGTCGAGATGTACTGCATTGCGCTTGCATCCCAGGCAAGAGCTTCGGCAGTCGAGTTAGACGTTGGATCGCCGCCAAAAACCGCATCGCATATTCCATGGCCGGCGGTCGAGCAATAACAGTTAGAGCCGCCCGAGCTTAAGTGCGATCCGTTATCCATACAGGTGGACGCTGAGTTAGTGACGATCGAGGTCACCACCCAAGTCGTGTTTGAACTGGCGCAGGCTGAATTTCCATCCGTAAGATACTTCCCCACCGGACCCATGCCAATCACGAGCGCGATCCCGCCGCCGGCCGAGTCGCCCATAAGGGTTATGTTTTTCCAATTACCCGGCAATGCATTTGTTGTGGCATAAGATAAAGCGCACGCGGCCCCCTGTCCCATCGCGGGCCATATAGGGTTGCCGGTGTCCGTCTCAACCGGATATCTCAGCGCATAAACGGCATAGCCGTGGTTTGTCCAGTCTGTGATCTCAAGGCAATTATTCAGGCTGAGATTCGACGTATTCGGCGACCAGCATTGCATGTCCGGTGGGTTCTCGTAGCTTCCCCCTGCCATGTAAAAAATAATGGGAGTGTTGGCGGTGACTGTGGCGGGCGCATAGTAGTACAGCGAACACGCGCCCGAGCAGCCGCTCGGCTGGTAGGTGTAAGTCGTCGTCTGTGCCTGGGCACCCAGCGCAAAGACGAAAGCTAAACAGAGGGCGTAAAAAAACTTCTTCATAGCTGTTTTCCTTAGTAGGGCCACATGATTACGGCGGCTGAGATATTGGTGGATGTGCCGACATTGATAGAAGCCGAACCGGAGGATATCGAACCGCTGACTAAAGCCCACTCGCAAGCTTGATATCCGGTCGTCTTCGATGATGTGTCGGAGGCAATTAAGGTGGCCGCTGTACCACTAATCGTGCCCGCAGACCACGTGTTGCTTACTCCGGTTGACCCGCACATAACAACCATGCATCCATGCGATCCGGCCGTGCAGTTAAGGCTGGAGATCGTCAGAGAAGACGCCGAAGAAGAGGTATGACCCGTGGCCGTAACCGCCGTGCCGCATGTGGCGCACGTGAAATCCAGCGCCAGCGAAGATGCATTCGCCAAAGAGGTGCTGAAGGTGCTGGTTACATTGAAGGCGCTGTTGGCCGATGTGGTTACCCCGTAACTCGCCTCCTGGGATGTGGTTAAGCTGTTATCCGGCGTGATCGCCGTCAAAGTGCCGGATGCCGTGGTCGTCGCCACGCACGAAGTATCGCTGGCAATGGCATACTGGCAGGCGCTTACAATAATGTCGCCATTCGCGACCGATATATTGCCGCCCGAGCCCGTGGTGGTGTTCGTGTTGATTGACGTGGCACTGGTGGTGTACCGGGTGACATAGCTGTAAGCATTGAACGTCGCGGCTGTGCTCGTGCCGCCCGTCCACGCCATGCATGGATTAGGGCTGCTCGAAGTCGTGTAAGCAAGGTAAGCATTCACAGTCGGGGTCGAGCCCGTACAGATGGGCGTGCCCAGAATGCTCACCAGTAAACCTGTCAGAATATTTACGTCGCCACCTTTGGCCACCATGCCAACTGTAGAACCGGTGGGCAGCAGAGCTTCGGGATTACCAGAATCCACCGTGGATGTGTAGGGGAACGTGTATCCCGAGGATGGGTCCGAGCTTGGCGCGGTTTGCCACGGCGAAATACCATGTCCGCTGCCGTTCGAGCATATCGGGTAGACAAACTGGCTGCCGTTGTATTGAGCCGTGCAGCTCGTTACAGTGGACGCCTCAAGCGCCACGAGCGGGAAATTTAGAAAGCAGCTCGGCCATGTGTTTGTGATTCCTCCGCCAGATGGCTGCGTAAAGTTGATGGTATAGAGCGCGCCCGTAGTGGCGCCTGTCGGGCATGATGCGCTGGTTACGTTTGCCGAGGGCGATACGTTGATTACTGTGGCTGCCGAAACACTTCCATAGGTCGCGGCACCGCTTGAAAACGATGCGGAAATCACACCGCCGCCAGCGCCGGCCGGGCCGGTTGGACCTGTTGGGCCGGTGGGCCCTGTCGGACCCGTGGCACCGGTTGCGCCTGTAGAGCCGGTTGCGCCGGTGGCACCGATCAGCGATGTGCAACTGCCTGGCCATGCGCCAGAGGCTTTGGGGCCATAGAGGCACGAGTTGGCGGTGTTAAGGTAGAAATCACCATTGACACCCGTGCCACTGCCAGGTGCGCCCGATCCGTTCCAGACGGTGTTTCCGTTGGTGCCAGCGGCACCGGTGGCACCCGTCGCGCCCGACGCGCCTATCAGCGATGTGCAGCTACCCGGCCATGCGCCAGAGGCTTTGGGGCCATAGAGGCACGAGTTGGCGGTGTTGAGGTAGAAGTCGCCATTGACGCCCGTGCCGCTGCCAGGCGCGCCCGATCCGTTCCAGACGGTGTTGCCATTGGTGCCAGCGGCACCATTGCTGCCGGCCGCGCCTGTGGCACCCGTCGCGCCGGTGGCACCCGTGGCTCCGGTTGGCCCTACCAACGATGTACCGCTGCCGGGCCACGCGCCCGACGCCTTCGGTCCATAGATAACATTGGTTGCGGTGTCAATGTAGAAGTCACCATTGACGCCGGTTGCGCTGCCAGGAGTGCTGGCACCATTCCACACGGTGTTGCCGTTGGTGCCAGCGGCACCAGTTGCACCGGTTGCGCCAGCAGCGCCCGTGGCACCGGTTGCGCCCGTCGCACCTGTAGGGCCTACCAGCGTGGTACATGAGCCCGGCCATACACCGGATGCTTTGGGGCCGTAAAGGCACTCGCTGGTTGTATCCAAGTAGAAGTCACCATTGACGCCGGTTCCGCTGCCAGGAGTAGTTGAGCCGTTCCATACAGTATTGCCGTTGGTGCCAGCGGCACCAGTTGCACCGGTTGCGCCAGCAGCGCCGGTGGCACCTGTTGTACCCGTCGCGCCGGCCTGAGCCAAGAGCGCCCAATAGCTTGCATTGGGCGGCGTCTGGTTGGTACTCGTGGCGATGGCAATATAAGACGAGCCAGCCACATCCACGGCGTCGTAAATGGCATAGGTATTCGATGCCGACCACGCGCCGCGCCAGTTGGTTGATCCGCCTGAAGGTCCCTGCGGGCCGGTGGCACCTGTGGGGCCTACCAGTGATGTGCCGGTGCCGGGCCACGCGCCCGACGCCTTCGGTCCATAGATCACATCGGTCGCGGTGTCAATGTAGAAGTCACCATTGACGCCGGTTCCAGAGCCGGGCGTCGACGCGCCGTTCCATACAGTGTTGCCGTTGGTGCCGGCGGCACCAGTTGCACCGGTTGCGCCAGCAGCGCCCGTGGCACCGGTTGCGCCCGTCGCGCCGGCGGGGCCTACCAGCGTAGTGCATGAGCCCGGCCAAGCGCCCGAGGCTTTAGGGCCATAGAGGCATTCATTGGAGGTGTCGAGGTAGAAGTCGCCATTGACGCCGGTTCCAGAGCCAGGCGTCGACGCGCCGTTCCACACAGTGTTGCCGTTGGTGCCAGCGGCACCGGTTGCGCCTGTCGCGCCAGTTGCACCGGCAGGACCCTGAGAGCCCGTGGCACCTGTTGCGCCAGCAGGGCCTGTTGGACCCGTGGGGCCGGTTGCGCCGGTTGCCCCGGCCGAGCCGGTTGCGCCGGTTGCGCCTTGAGGCCCCGTTGGGCCGGTTGCGCCGGTGGCACCTTGAGGAATCGTGAAGTTGAGCACGGCCGCTATATTTGAGCCGACGTTTGTAACTGCGGCGCTCGTGCCTGGCGCGCCCGTGGTAGTGGTGCCGATGGCAACCGTGGCGCTACCCAGCCCGGCCGGCCCTTGCGGCCCCGGAGGCCCGATGGATTGCACCACAAGGGCCGCATTGGTTGGCACATACTTGGCCAGGTCGCACGTAGTAACGCCGCTCGTCGTGGTACACCACGAACTCTGCCCGGAGCTTGCCGGCTGCAGGCAGGGGATCGTTTCAACCACCTGAAATTGGCCCTGCCTTGTGGGGTCAACAAAAGTCGTATAAAGGCAAAGATTTTGAGGATTCGTGAGATAAGTGTCGGGCACCGTCATACCCGAGGGCAACTGCCCACTTACAATTGGAAAGCAAACCTGCTCCGCCACCCCGTTGCCACCACCGCCGTATTGGAACGGGATCAACTGACCCGAGTTATTGGCCGGCGAGATACAAAATCGGCCCGTGAAAGTCGCCTGCGGGTTTACCGACCCGGTGCTCTTCGATTGAATCAGCAGAACGGTTTGCGCGCTGGCACTTATGGCCAGCGTAGACAAAAGAGCAATGAGGAGTTTGCGCGGTCTCATAGATTGATCGTGCTACGAGCCGCGCAAACAGCGCCATTTACCCGATCTGCGTCATGCCTCCGCCGGCAAAGCCGCTGGGCGAGAAACCCCACGAAACAACAAAGGCGGCGATCCCATCGCTCTTAACCGCTGCCGCGGCCAGGGCGTTAGGCGCGGTATAGAGCGATAGATAACTGCTATCCATCGCCAGCGCGCCGGCGGAGGTGATGTAGCAATAAGCGTAAAGCGTGCCCGGTAGAGGAGGCGTATCTGAAAGAGTGAGATTACCGGCCGCGAGGGTAACAATCGCGCCAGACAAACTGCTTAAAATAGTGCCAGTGGGCGCGTTGATGGTGCCCGTACTTCCGCTCCATGTTGGCGCAACAATCTCAAAACTGGCGGTTGGCGGGGTGCCGCTGCCAGAACTCGCGGCGGCCGGTGTCAACCATATCGCGGGCACGAGACTCTGCACAGAGCCGGTGGCCAAGGAACTAACAGCAACGATCATGTAAACGCCGCCGCGGAGCACGGTATCGGTCCACGTGGTGCCGGTGCCATCCCACAGCACAGCCGCATTGGCCCACGGGGTCACCAGGCTTGCGGCCCAGCGTATTTCGTAGTGATCGGCACCGCCGACGGCGTTCCACGTAAATACGGTGTCCGTGCCGCTGCTGAAGGTGCCAATAAAGCTCATCACGTTTGCCGGTGCGTTCGTCGACGCCACAACCGTGATAGACGCGGCAACAGCCGCGCCCACCAGGTTGCCCTGCCAATCAAATCCAACCAAAGAGACGGTATAAGTGGTCCCGATGGTGCCTACAAATGTGCAGCCCTGGCCTTGAATGTTGCCGATGATGTTAGCCACACCCCCCTGCGCCTGCACGGTTACCTGAGCGCCTACGGCGGTGTTTCCGTTTTGCCAGCCCACGGCAATGATCGCTGAGTTTGGCGATCCGGTGAGGAGCCCATTTTGGTATTGCTCAGAAAGCGAGAGGTTGAGGATTGCCGGCGATGAATCAGGCACGCCCACCACCTCGCCATAATTAGGCACCTCGTCTGTATAAATCGAGGCGCTGTATTCCATTGCCGTTATGCTCAGATCAAAATCGCCGGACTGTTTGATGCCGGCCACGCGAAAGAGCTTTGCCGGCTGAGCGCCGGCGCTTTGACCATATGCCCAGGCGCTGTTCGTGCTCGGCACTGCGGAGAACTCGCCGGCCACGGTAATCACCGATCCACCGGGGCCGGCGGATGAGGGCGGCGTGATCGCTACGCCAGTAACATTCAGGTCGTCGATCACGTTGGTATCGTAGAGCTGCACCACCTGGCCGGCAGCCAGGGGAACGGCCGCGGCGGGTCCTGCAGCGGTTGCCAGGTTGAGAGCCGAACCGCCATAGCCGGTGACGATGTACTCGGTGCCATCGGGCGCAACGAGCTTGACGATGCGGCCCGCGGGAAGCGCCGCAGTCATAGTGATTGCAGTGCCAGTGATAGAGAGAATGGTATTCGATCCGCGCAACACGACGGGGTGCTGTACGCTCACCGTCCACCCCGCGGCGGTGGCGAATGTAAGATCAGTGCGCTCTACATTCAATGTGCTGAGAGTAGAGCCCGGCTGCACACGGCCGCCCGCGCCCCACTGCACAACATCATTTTGCATAGCAACCACCGATCCGATCCGGCAGCAGACCGCCTCCACCGGTGCAGAGAATTGGATGGTGCGGAGCGTGGTTTTAGTGCTCATCAGATGGTAATAAGCCCATCGCCATGCCTGGTCGCGGCTGGTGCATCCTGTGAGCCGGGTGCGGGTAATCTTCGGCTGCAGGCCGCTGTTAAGATCGGCGGCCGTCATAACGGAAACCGGCAGATCCATTCTGTAATTTCGAGCGGCGTCGGCAAAATCGCATTCGATCAATGTGCAACGATCATCGAGCGAAACCCATTGCTCCTGAAAGGCATCGCGCTTTGTATTGCCCACCGTGAAAAGTTGCACGGGATCGCCGGGCGCATCGATCACCACCGTGTAACGCATACCTATTTGCAGGACAGAGGCCCGGCTCATTGCGCCGATTACCTGCATGGCGTGCCATGCGTCGCCTGCTTGATCGAACACGCCGGCAAAGATATGGCGGCGCGTTGTGGAGCTGTCCTGATTGGTCACCGTCTCATCGTTGAACGCGGCCCACGCCTCGAAGGCCGGCACATCGATTTGTGCGGCAGGCACGCCCATGCCATAAATCGGATTGGCCAAAAGGTCATAACAAACAACAGCCGGATTATCGTGCTCGTAGCCGGCCAGGCCGGCGGGCAGAACGGTATCCGCGCCAATGTCATGCTGGATGGTGGCCTGTATCTGAATACTGCCGCCGTTGAGCTGAGAGGTTGCCAGCGCCTTAACGCCGATCAGAATCATGTTGGGATAAGCGAGATTTGACCAGGTAACTTCGTTGACGTTCCAAAACCACCCGTCGCAAATGTGCTGAGAATCGGGCGAGTCGGCATAAATCACGTCGTTGTTATTGTCCTGGCAGTAGCCGATCTTTGTAAGCCGACAATCCCATCGGCCAGAGGCGAGGCCGTACACGCTCACGGTGTCAAAAAACGCGGAGAAGGTATCGTTCTGAACAACGCGATAACCCTCCCACCAACTTGTCACCAGCGCCGGGTTGGTGTTCGGATCGCACGGCTGCCATTCGCCTTGAAATGTGGCGGACGTGGTAGAGGTTGAGGTGTCAAGGTTGACGATAGTAACGGTTTCAGTGCTGCTCCACGGATCGCCGGGGGTGTGTGTGCCGTTATCGGTGGCATAGACGATGCCCGATCCGGCGAAACGATCGGTAGGCACCACAACCCACGCCGGCCACGTCTGTATGCCATCCTCGCCCGTCGTCGCGGCGGTGGTGGTGTTATTCGGGAAGAGCGGCGAAACCCAGGCATTCGTGTTGTACGGAGAAACCTCGACTTTATAGATAAACTTGAGCGGCACGTCATTGCCGTCGTTGGTGATGCGGTAAAGGCCCGAAGGGAATTTGACGGTGATCTGCAAGCCCTCAACATCCGTGCCGGTGCCGCGCACGATAATAGGCCCGTTGGCGACGAGCAGGTCTTCCTCAACCGGGTAACCGTTCACTGTGCAATCGAAGCCATCTATAGGCGTCTGGTCGTTGGTGCCATAGCGAACCTGATAAGACGTGTTGAGAAACACCGAGATATCCTGCTGGTTAATGAGCAGGTTGGTTATGCTCTTCGCCACGCCCCACCCGTAACAGACAAGCAGGTTAATATAAGCGTCGGCCCCGTCGAATGTCACATAGCTTGAAATGACATTTCCGCACCACCCGAAGATTCCGTACGATTTTGGAACCGGCACGCCCGGTTGCGCCAGGCCCTTTGGGCCGGTGGGGTCATAGGTGGTGGACCATGCGGGCGAGGCAGGCTGGCCGTGATTAAACGCCCACGAGATAAGCAGACCACCGCCCAGGCCGACGCCGGCGGCAATTAAGCCGGCCTGCTGGGCAGTGAGGTAGCCCATAAAAGAGCCGAACAAGCCCACACCGCCGGCTCCCATACTTATGGCACCTACAACGATAGTGAGAGCCAGCATGGCCACCATCTGCCAAATCTTGCCGCCGGCGGCGCGGGGAAAGAGCACGATCTCATCACCGGGGCGCACCAGGGCGCAGGCGGTTTCGCCCTCCTGCAGCAAGTTGCCATTCAGGCTTATTTTGTAATTGCCGGCGGTGAGCCCGACGCGGACCACAAGGGCTTCGACGCTATCGGCGTCGAGCGGGATCACATCAACCACACGGCGCTGCTCGGGGCGCAGGGGGTTGAGGTTTTCGATAATGCGAACGGTGCGGTTTTCGCGTGGCGGCAGAATCTCAGGAAGCACGTAAGGGCTGGGGGCTGACTCAGCAGCCGCCGAGGTGGCTTGATTCAGAAAGGGGATAATGCCTGTTTCCATCGATAGAAGCCCTCAATTCGAGCGTGCCATGGAAACGAGTTATACCGCTCTCTTACAACACCAGCGCCCTCGCGGGCATGGATCATGTATCCGCCGCCGCAAACGACGCTAACGTGCCAAGGTGGATCGACAGAGGTAAACAGAATGGCGTCGCCGGGCCGCGGATCACTGATGCGCTCCCACTGCGCTGCGGCGGCGTCCAAACCGGATTGATCGCTCGTCCAATTCGGAACGGCACGGCCGAGGCGGCGCTGGATTTCCAGAAGCAGCCCGGCGCAATCGTAGGCGTCGGGGCCGCGGGCATCCTTGCGCCATGGCTTGCCCAGCAAATCTGCCCACACGGAATAAGCGAGAGTGTCCATTAGAACTGAGCGGCAAGCACCGTGCCATTGGTGCCTATGCCTGGGAACGCACCGAACCGCTCCGCATTGTCATGCACTATGCAGCCGTTTGCGCCGTCATAGGTGCCGTCGCAGTTAGGCAAAGAGCCGGTATACCCGCATTGGGTGCCTTTGTAATTGCTCACCCACATGCAAAACGTGGCTCGATAAAGGAACTTGGGAAAGAGCTGGCGCAGGGGGTTGAGCGCGGCGAGGGTGAAGGTGACAATCTCGGCCGTGCATACGGACTTCATCACGGTTGTAGAGATGGCCAGATCGGGCTCACCGGCGGGGTGCGCGGTGTTATAGACGTAAATGTTAGCGGTGGCCCCGGCAATGCCGGCATATTGTTCGATGATGCCCTGGAGGATGCGCATCGTATTCGAGACGCGCAAAAGCATGGTCGGCAGTTGCGCCTGGCCGGGCTGATCGGCGCTGAATTCAAAGTTAAAAGGCTGATAGGTCTGAATTCCATTGCCGTCTCCAGCATCGAACTCGATAGGGTCAACATTGCGGGCAAAGCGGAAATGCTCAGTGTTCCAGATGATATCCAAGAGCAAAATCCACGCATCCGCCGACGCGAGGAGAAACTTGTCGCGCTGGGCGGCGATGGAAAGAACGGCCATGGGTGAGAGCCCGGCTGCCATTACTTCACCCTCGGCGCGGGTGGTACACAAACAAGAGCGGGCATCTTAAATACGGGCGGCCTGCGCGAACCGAGCCGAGTGCCACCGGGTTTTGCACCATGCGCGTAGGGCACTTATACCTCCGTCAGTTCAATCTTTGCGCCGTAGACTTTCACGCCGTTTGCCCAGCCGATATCCGCCATTTCCGGCATCTTTGAAAACCGCACCAGGCACCCGAGCGGCAACGATCCAACCGTGCGGCCGTAAGGCGAGAGCGGGGTGAGCAGCGCGCAGCCCACGCAATCCCAGGTAACCGATGCGGAGCCATCGAGCGTGATAGGCGTGCCCGTGGCGTTATCGAGCGCAACCTCAAGGGCGATCTGAAAGGTTGCCGCGTTGGCCGGCACGGTGAACTGATAGCCATAGCTGGCCCAGCCCGCGCCGAGCGGCACAAGCGATCCAAACGCGGATGAGATAAAAGCCCCGGCTGAGTTAAAAAACGTGGCCCGCACATTGGCCTGCAGAACGCCCGAGGCCAGGGTGCCCTGCACGCCGTTCACCTCGGCAATGAATGAGTAGACTTCGCCGGGGTTACATGAAACCTTGGTATCGCAATTCAGAACGCCGGTGACGGTAGTGGATGCGGCCACCGTTTGCCCCGAAACGGTGGAGAATTTAATCGCCTGCGATCCGTCTTCAACGGTGCTCGTAGAGATGGCCACCAGCTCTTGAGATACGCCCTGCACGGCCCAGCCAAACACGAGATCAGACGAAACGAGCGCCGGAAACTCAAAACTCCAATTCGGCAGAAGGTTGGGGAATAGAAAACTGTTTGCGCCACGGGCCGCATAGGCTGAACTCATGTGGAACTCATCGAGGGCGCGGATATCTTCTGCCACCAGGTTGCGTATGTTGAATGGCCAAGTGCGCCGCACGCGCGTGAACCTCGGGCGCGTGGCAACGTAACCGCTCTCCATCGAATCTCGGATTGTGTCATCCTCGGTGGTCTTCGAGGTATCCATCGCCGGCTGCCGGGAGAGGGACGGGAACACGAGCGGGAACGTCGCCATAGTTCCAGCGTGTTCCGAAACATCGAAACGGCGCTAACATAGAGCCATGCAACTCAAAGCGACGGTGGACGTATCGGAGGCGGTTGCCGGGCTGGCCGATGTTGAGAAGCGCCAGATCCCGTTCGCGCTGGCAAAGACACTCACGGGGTGTGCAAAGGCTGGCCAGGCCAAGGTGCAGGGCGGCCTGAATGCGAAGTTTACGCTGCGCAATACCTTCACCCGGCAGGGCATCCGCATCAAGCCGGCGGAGAAGAATGGCGCGGTGATCGAGGCCGATGTTCACTCCGATACCGCCAACCGCTCAACCGGCGCGCCTGATTACCTTCTGGCCCAGGAAGAGGGCGGAGAAAAGGTGCCCCACGGCGGCCGTGAATACCTGGCTGTGCCCACCCGCTACTTGCGCCAGATGGCTCCAGGCGCGATCCCCGCAGAGCTGAGACCGCGTAACCTGCTGGGCGCGGTCGGTGGGCGCTACACGGCCATTGTGCGCAAAACAAAGCAACTCGCGCTGCGCAATCAAAAAGTGGTGCGGGGGTTTGTCTTTTTCATTCAGGAGATCGGCGACGGGCATAAGGCGATCATGGGCCGCTATTTCACCGAGCACGAGGCGTACCCGTTCTATTTGCTGATCCCAGCGGCGCACATCAAGCCACGACTCGAGATGCAGCGCGACGTAGAGGTGGCAGCGCGGGCGGCGTTCCCAGAGCTGTGGGCGGAAACCTGGCGATCGATCCTGGCCAGAGGGCTTGTAATTAAATAAAAAAGGGAAATTCTGGCGGATTGCGGTATACTGTGCAGCAAGTTTTGAGGTATATGATGCTGCATAGTTCTCGCGCTTTATCTGTGTTCGTTATGTCTGTCCTGGCGGTCTGTATAGCATCGGGTTCGGTACTCGCGACCTGCACCGGAGCCGACCCTTGCTATGCTTGCAATAACTGTAAGTATTGTGCGCACTGCGCCAAGCGCGGCGGGACTTGCGGCGTCTGTAAAACAAAGGAGGGCTATGAACACCCTGTCTAAACTTTTAATCGGCTCAATGCTCCTAATCGCCGTTTTTTTTGTTGTGCGGACAGCGGCATTTACGGACTCAAGCGCGGCAGCGGCCACAGCTCCTCAATCCACTCCCGCGCAGCGTGCCAAGGCCGCGGAATGCGGTGACGCTTTAGACAAAGGGCATGCCGCGTGGCACAGTATGTCGCAGGACGGGGACGTGGTAACAGTGGAAGCAGGGCCTATGTTTTCACAGGTTGACTACAGCGCGCGCGAAGCATTCACAGCGCTAACGGTCTGCTATTATACTCAAGGGCGCATGGACGATGCGGTGAAGGTCGTAGAGTTTCTCGACCCTTACACTCATCAATCGTTGGGGCATTGGTATAAGGGTGTCGGTCTATCTTTCGATCGTTAACCGTTAAACATCGCCGCGAACCCCTGCGTAATCGGGCCGTTGGTAGTCTGATCTTTAAGGATGATTTGCAGAATCATCGGTTCCACACCGTCTCCACCGCTCTGTTGTGTTGAGTCCACTGTCGCCGGCTGGCCCAGGTTGTTAATTATCACTTGAGTTCCATTCGCTGGACCGGCACCCCCTTTGCCAATCTGTAACGCGCTGGCGGCTGCGCTCATCACCGTGCCCGCGCCGGCCGCGCCGGAGCCGTTTGACACAATGCTAGACTTTTTTGTAAACAAACCCTCAATCGCCGAAAGACCATCGCCAACCAACCCCCCAACCCCAGACACGCCGCTCCTGTGAGCGTCGCCTTGGCCGCCTACCCATCCCTTTCCGCCGCGGCCTGATGAGTCACCAAATAGCACACCAAAGATCTGCGACTCGGCGAGTTCTCCCATGTCTCTTAGAAGATTCTCGCGTATCTGTTTCCACTGCTTGCTCCACTTTTCGCCAAAATTAAAAAGGGGATCAAAAAGCCCGTGTGCCAGCTTCTCGCTTTCATTTTCAATTTGTCCAGCCAGCGGGTCAAGCACCACATTGGGGGCTTTTGATTTGAATGCATCAAGCAAGGAACTGCCCGTATCGTCGGGCAGAGAAATTGTGGCACTGATCGCATCGTAAGCGGCCTTGGTTTCGGATGCCATCTCACCAGCGGCCTTCGCGCGACGCTCCTCAACCTCGGCCAACTTATCCTCGATCTGCATTAACTCCCGCTGAAGAGAATTGAACTTGATTTGCTGTTCTATACGGCCTTTTTCTGTCCCTGGACTCTTCTCAGAGATTCCCGCCATCGAATCTGTAATCGCCTTTTGCTGCGATTGCAGCGCGGTTATCTCTGCATTGAAAGCCGTATTTTGAGCGAAGGCTTTGTTTTTTAGATAAACGGTCTCCTCTATAAGCCCATCTTTGTGCGCTTGCTCATTGATATCGAGCAGTGTCTGCGCCTCGGTGCGAGCCTGAGCCTCCGATTGCTTCGCTATTGCTTCGCGGAGCTGCATCAGGGAATTTCCTAGTTGCTCTTGCAGCCGCGCCATTTCTTCGGCGAGTTTCTTTTGTTTGGCAATTTCCTCGGCGGTTGGTGGCGAGGGCGGTGCCCAGCCAGGCGGTGTGGAAGGAGGTTTCGGTTTGTAAGTCGGCGCGTCTGGAATGGTATATAAAAGAGGATTCCAACCGCCCAGGAATGCAGTCAGCGCGTCTCTTGTCGCGTGGCCGCTTGACAACTCCTTCATCATTCCAGTCAAGCCTGGTGCTGCAAAGCTGGCCATGGTTAAACTGAATTTCTGCCACTCAGCATCAAGGTCAGCCGTCGCCTCGTGCATCTTCTTCATTTTGTCTATGTCTTCATCGGTAAATATTGCCGCGTGTTTTTTTCCTTCTTCTAGTGCCGCGTTCAGTTCATTCAAAACAGGAATCAAATCTTGGCCGGACCTTTTAAACAATTCGGTGGCAACAGCATTCTTTAGAGGCCCTGCAGGCATCTCCTCAAACTTCCTAGCAACAAGCTGCAGCACGCCTAACAGGTCGTTACCCTTATTACGCAATTCAGTAACCGAGATACCAAGATCAGCAAAAGCCTTTATGGCTTTCTTGTCCCCATCTTCCGCCTCGTGAAGCATTGTGGAGATATTCTTAAAACCCTTCGTCAATGCCTCGAAACTCGTCCCCGTCGAAGCGGCGGCATATTTTAAGATCGACAAGTTTTCGGCAGATATCCCGGTTTCTTCGCGGAGGCGGCCAATCTCAACACCTGCTTCCATCGAAGACTGAATCATTTCCTTAAGGCCACCCACGGCCTCGCGTAACCCTACAGCGATGCCGGCAACCTCTAGGCCGCGCTGAAGCACCTCGCCTATCTCACCGAGGGCACTGGACGTTTCCTTAGCTTTCGCTTGCGTTTCGTCGAGGTGCTTTTTGACGGCCGCGAACACTTCGCCGGTTTTATCTTCGCCGGAAACAATTACGACTACGCCGCCTTTAGTTGCCATGCTTCACCGCCTGTTTCTTCAATTTTGCATCTCTTGCCGCAAAGAACGCTTGCGCGGCCTCGCCTGGAGAGCTGAACTTTGGGCGCTGTTTGCCGCGAGGCTTGCGGCCCATCAACTGATCGGGCGTGATCGGATCGGCGTCTTTGCTCTTATGGGGCAATAACAGCCAGCTCACCACCCAGGCCGACTCTTCACGGCGAAGGCGCATCTCGCGCTCGTGGCGCGCGCGGCAACCCTCAAGAATGAGAGTCAACTCAGAATAGAGCAACCCGTAAAACACATCGGGCGTGTAACCTAATTCACCACATACGACGCGAAAGGCATCTTCCCATGTGGGCGGTTTGCTCTTCTTTATTCTCCCCCGGCCTTTGCGTCGGCCTGGGGCTCTGTTTCCCCCGGCTCATCGCCATAGTAGCGGCCGAGAGCCTTCCCTATGGCCACGACAGCCTGAGTGACCCATTTGCGGCGAGTCAGCAGGTTGCCCACATCCTCAACCGTAAGGGCCTCGCCGCGGGCGCGGGCATCCTTCTGGAGCGCCGCCCAGAGGTACAGGCAAAGATTCTCAAGGTTCACGTCGAGGGTTTTGTTTACCTTGCCGGTGGCGTCGGCGGTTTCTCCGATTGTCTCCCAGAGCGAGCTATTCTTGCCGCCCGCGTTGCGGATCAGAATTTCGGTATTGAGATTAAAAACCACCTCGCGCCGGCGGTCAAAGTCAACATAGATCGGTTCACGGTACAGCACAATACTCATAAATCTCTCCCTATCGAAAAAGAGGGCGGGCCTGTTTGGACCCGCCCTGCCTCAACTGGCGCGGGCGAAGGCGTAACCCGCGCCGCCCTGTTGAATTCCTTTACTGAGCCACTACCGTGAAGGGCCCGTTGCCCTTGAGCGTAATGTCAACGCCTTCGAGCTTCGTGTTCTCACCGTCCCAATCCCAGGCTGTGATTACCGCCGGGCCAACGAAACTGTTGGCACCGGACCCGGCCGCATCCACGGGGAGCAGAATGATAAGAAGCGGCGTTGAGTTGAACACCGCGTTAAGCAGGTATTCCTGGCTGGCGTCGCCCTCGATGTAATCGAGAGTGGCAGATCCCTGAAACTCCTTCAAGCCGGGGATCATCGACTTCCAGCCGTTGTTGCTGTGGTCGGTGGCGTCAAGCTCATCCACCTTGAAGCCGCCCTTGAGGTTCTTGAGCCCGGCGACGATCACATTGCCTGTGCCGGGGTTATAGGCGAGCTGCGCCTGATAGCCCTTGAGCTTTGTCGGCAACTGCACAACCACCTTGGTTACCGTTACAGAGCAAGTGCCGGTGGCCGAAGCATATGTGCCAGAGCTTGCCGCGTCGGGCGTGTAGGCGGCCGTGAGCGTATCGGTGGCAACGGCGAGCACCCCGCCGGGGACGTTGATAACCGTCGCGCCATTGACAAGCGTGGACGCGTCGGAAGTGTAGCCGCCCGACGTGATAACAACAGAGCCGGTGGGCAGCGCCCCGCTGCCTGCAACGGCAATGGTGATCGCCACCGACTGTACATTGGTAAGGTTCGACTGTGCCGGCGTTGCGGTAACTGTGGGTGTGCTGGTGGGCATCGGTTATTCCTTTCGAGAGCTACGGGTGAAGCATGTTAATGGTTGGGTCGTCACGTCCTATAGTCACTTCAACATGGACCGTGATATCTACACAAACTTGATCGCTTGCGCCCTTATCGAGGTATCCGAATTCGATCTTGTCGATATAGGCGTCAGACGCCAGCCCGCCCAGCGTGGGGTCTTTGCGAATCTGCTGCCAGGCCCACACCACCAGCGGATCGGCAGCCAGGTCAACCTCACACGCCGCGGCGGTATAACAGCGCAACACGACGGAAAAATCGATATTCATTGAATCGCGGGCCGAATCGGCCTGCCGGCAATCGATGATCTGCGGCATGAGGTTGCCGGCAACCTCATCATCAGCCACGGCCTCGAAGCGTGCGCGATAGAAGACGCACGGCGCGGCCGGAATGTTAAGAATTGAAAGGATGGCCGTGGCGGCCTGGGTCCAGATCGAATTCGCCATCAGTCCGCTATCCTTCCCGGCCGCTCGGTTTCATGTAGACCATCATCAGCCACATTCCATTCGGCTGTTTCGTTGGCTCGATGCGTAACCCCGCGGCGCGTAGCCGCGCGATCTGTTGCACAGTCATGGAGCACCCCATCAATTTCAATAACGCCGACGCGATCCCGCGAGGGGCGCATCATGCGATCGGATAGCACATTGGAGGCAATCATGCGGTGGGGCCTTTCAGTACCATGTCGATAATCGACGGGTCCAGGCACTTCGGCAGCTCTTTAACGGTGTAAGCGCCGGGCACAAAGCCGGGCGGAAGGTTGGGGCTGACCGCGATGGTAATCACATCGAAAGCCCTTGGAACTCCGCCTAAATCGGCGGCCGGCACCCGCAAGAGAAACTCGGTGTTTTGGAATCCGCCAGGGCCGGCACCGTGCCTGAACACATCCTCGTACACATCGAGGATGCCAACCGCCGAGGCACCCATGCCGCCGTTTGGCGTCCAAACGATAGCGACCCCGAAGTCCTGCGGGTCAAAGATGGCTCCGAGATCGCTATCGCCGAACACTGTTACTTCCCTTTCTTGAGCTTCTCGATCTCCGCGAGAGCGTTGGCAAGCGCCGTTTTGGTGTTGGCCAGCTCGTCGTTGGCGGCGGACTGTTTACGCGCCTGCTCTTTCTGTGCGGCAACCTCGGCCTTCACGGCCGCGACGTTCTCTTTGGTTGCGGGCAGAACGCGGCCATAAGTGGTGAGGTACTTATAGTCGCGTGGCGGCAGGGTAACTACCTCGCCCGCCTCGGTCGGATCACCGTCGATCACCATGTCGATAAGAAGAACGGCATCGACTGGCACATTGGTTATCTTGCTTTGCAGCATCGGTCACCTCGTAAGGAATCAACCCACTCAGACCATGAGCGGGCCGCCGGTTGAGCGGCAGGAGTTACAAAGTCCTGACGCCGGGTTAAGGTTGCGCCATGCGGCCCCGGTATATGGGCCGCATGGCTTTGCAGTGCGTTGTGTGCGTGGGGTTAGGTGGGTTTACGAGATGGCAACCGTGACGCTGCCGCAGAACGCGGCGATATGGCGCACGGCGATATCGTGCAGCGAACGCATGGTGAGCACGATTGCGCCAGAGCCGGCCTGCGTATAGGGGTCGTAGATCACTTCGACCGCGCCCCAATCGGCCAGGACAAGCTGCGAAAAGTCACCGAACATCATCTGGTGCAGGATGTTTCCGGTAACGCCGCTGCCGGCAAGGTTCTGCAGGAGCTGGTTGGTGACGCCGGCCTTGTAACCGAGCGGCCCTTCTTCCAGCCCGCTGGGATCGTGGACACCTTCACGCCAGATCGGCTCGGCAAGACCAGCCGCAAACTTCGGCGTGCCCTTAGCCTGGCCACGGATGCCCGGCGTAACGATCCAGCCCGAGGTGGCCACATCGGCATCTGCCGCCGCGACCGTGGTCTCAAACTTGATCCAGTCAGCGTAGGTGAGGGGCTTGCCGCCATCAGAGAATGCGGTACCGCTGGGCGTGATGAGCGCCAGGCCGGTGGCATTGAACAGCCCGAGCGGGCCGGGGCCGCCGGTGGGGCCATTCAGCGCGGCATAGTCAAGCGCCAGGCTGCGGATTTTGTTGAAATCCGCGCGCATCAAGCCCTCAACATCGGGCGAGGTACTGGCCAGCAGCTCGATATCGACGCCGCTCTGCGTGCTGCCGCGCCGAGGCTGGACCGATACAAAGTCCATGGTGAGATCGGCGGGCGTTACGCTTGCGCCTTCACCCAACCACTGCCATGTGCCGGCTGCCGACTGACGGGGCAGGCGAACGATGCCCTGGAGACCGCCAAGCGTGCGCGCACCGAGCGCCTGGACGCGAGGGCGATGCCGCAACAGCTCGATCACTTCGGGATGCGTGATCGTCTCAACCGCAGCCGCCTCAGATGTTAACGCGAGCTGACCGGAGCCGGCGGCGATGGTCTGGGTACCCAGCGCGCGGGTGAGAGCGGCAAGCGGAACAAAGACGCCGGGCGTGCTCTTGCCCAGGCGCCTGCCGATTTCGGTGGACATCTCGCGCTCGAATTTGGCCTCGTATGCGCCCTGGAAGGTTCCAGGCTTGGCCGCATTCACCAGCGAGCGCAGCATGTTGACCAGGCTGTAGCTCTTTTGTTCCTTGGACGATGCGTCGGCAAACGTGCGCTCGCCGAGTGTGCCAACCTTGGCCGCATCGTTGGCTTCGATGATCTTGCGGATCACCTGATCCTTGAATGCGTCGGGGGTTGACTTGTCTTCGATGGCCTTACGGACATCGCCATCCGAGAGGTACTTCGACCACTCGGGGTTTGCCGCAACGGCCATAATCTCATCCCGCCGTTTCAGCTCAGTTTCAGCCGCGCTGGGTACAACAGCCGTTTCGGCCATGGTTCTTTTCTCCTGTGCAGGTTTCACTTCGATTGAGGGTGGCGCGGCGGGCGCGGGTTCCGCACGCTGCAGGATGGTTTCAAGATCGACGGGAAATTCGTCGTTCCCCGATTCGGCGCGGCCGGTGCCAACCGTGTAATCCGCAGGCACTGTCACAAGAGAGGCGTCGCACGGTTCCCAATCGCGGACTTCACACCGCGCGGCCTGTTCGGGGTCTTCTTCCCCGTCGCCGTCTTCGGTGACTGTCCGCACCATTTTGTGAACCTTGTAACCAACGGATGCGGCCTTGAGAATGCCGTCGTCGTAGTCCTGGCGCTTCTCTTGCGCGAAAGCCGAGCGGCTGAATGGCCCGCTCACGCGGAGCTTTCCGCCTTTCAGCTCGTACTTATCGACAATGCCGAGCTGCTGATCGGGATCGTGGTTGAAATTGTTGGGCACCATGCCGGCATCGAGGCGGCCGGTGCGCACGTTCTCTTTGCCGTGCAGGAGAATCTCATCGCCGAACCAACGGCGCACGGGCTCTTCGCTGCTCACCACAAAGCTAAAGCGGCCCGGATCATCGCCCGAGAGCCGTTCCCCGTCTTTGCGTTCGGCGTCGATCACCGCGGCGCGATATTGCACCGGGAGAGCGGTCGGCGTTTTCTTTTCAGTGCTCATATATTCACCGTGCCTTGACTGCGGGTTTCCCCGCCAATTTCAGTCCTCATCCCTGGTCAAATCCCAAATCTCAGCGTTGGCCGGGTGCATTCCGCGCTTTACTTTCGGCTTTGCCGGCGCAGGCGTCGGCCTGGCCTTTGGCTTGGCCGGTTTCTCGTTTTCCTGGGCGGCGGGTTTTTCTTCGCCCTCGCCGCCGCTCTCTGGTGTCTCATCTTCGTTGTTTATCTCGCTTGTTCCCTGGCCGCGGATATCGGTTCCGAGCGCCAGACCAAGCTCGTCGGCAAGGTCCTGCTCGACCTTGAGTTGCGCGTATGTTTCGGCCAGATCGCGGCCCTGGCTGTTGAGGATCGATTCGTGTGTCTCAAAGCCGTTCTGCACGAGCAGCGTCGACGCCTGCACATCTTTGAGCGGATCAACCCACGGCCAGCGGCGCGGCTCCCACTTGAGCGATGGGCCGCTGAATTTCTTGCGATCGGCAAGGGGCAGATCGAGCGCGCGGTTGAGGAGCGCGGAGCTTAACCACCGCTCATAAATTGGCTCTTTGACGTTGTCGATCATGGAGGTTTGAATCTCCATCCAGTAATCGCGCTCTTCAAGCTCGCCCAGGCGGCCCGAGCTGTAATTGACGCCGGCCAGATCGTTGCAGAGCTTGTGATAGGCAACATTCATGCCCGAGGCAATCACGCGGCCCGATTGCTTAATGAATGGCTCGAATGCGTTGGTAGGATGCGAGGGGGTGTGATCCTCTAACTTTTGCCCGGCACCTAACTCAAGCGCCATACCGGTGCCTATATCGACGGCCTTTGTTCCGTCCGCGTTCGTGCCATCTCCGCTGAGGCCGTCGTCGCCGTCGTCGGCTGCGCTCTCAATCGACATCACAACCGATGAGCCGATGCGCGCTGCGGCAAGCTCGGCAGAGAAGTATCCGTCGAGCATGTTGAGCTGGCTCATGGTTGCGGCGAACCACGGATACCCGCGCGACTGGCCGGTGCGGTGGGCGATGAACCAGTGAACGATCTGATCGGCGGGAACGCGCACACGATTGGCCGAGCTGAATGAAACCTCGTAAGGGTTGCCGTCGAAGATGTGATAAGCCAGGGGGCGCTGATACTGATTCACTTCGACGCCCATGCGAATCTGCACGCCGTTGGCCGCGGCCATCTGGGTATAGCTGTCGTCGAGTTGATCGGCGTCGATCAATTGCAAGGCAAAGCCGAATGGGTTGATCGCGCCTGGCTTGCGGCCGTCAAAGTACACCATGCGGATCAACTGCTCTCCGTCTCGCGCGACGTTCTCAACAAAAAGGCGATCCAGCTCGCGGAGAGAGTAGCGCCCGCAAACTGTACACGATCCCTTTTTGCCCCACTCTTCCCAGCCACGGCGCAATTCGAGATTGGTTGCATCATCGAGTGCGCTGGTTTTTGTTTTGCGCTGGCGCGGAACCTTGAAGGCCAATTTGACGCCGTGCGGTCCCACCACGTTCATGCGGACCATCTGCAGAAACTTTGTAGCCGTGGGGCTGTTGATGGCCTGATTGCGGGCGCGGGCGCGCAGCCGCCGCAGATCTGTTATAAGGTCCTGATCGGCGGAACGTGAGGCCGATGGCCAATCGTTCTGCATCCGGTTGAGCTTGGCTCCGTTGAAGCCGCCCCAGCCCGACGTGCCGCCAAGCTGGGCCAGCGTCGACGCCTCGGTGAGTGAGCGTTTCTCCGCGGCCTCAGCATTGCGGTTGGCCAGCTCTGTGCGGGCTTCGCGTAAATCGAGCGGTTCAATCCTTGCCATGATTCTCCTTACGCGCCTGGCTTAAAGCGGAATCCGATGCTGGAGGTGGGCGCGTACTCGCCGCGGGCGCGGCGCTCGGCGCGGTACTTTTTCTCGTAAATCCCGTGGTATTTCTCGAGATCGAGCGGGCTGAGCTTGCGAATCTGCCGGCCGTTAATCATGTATTCCTGCACGTCGGGGCGCGTGTTCCCTGATATGGCGGCCTCGATCATGTCGAGGGTGCGCTTGACAAAACTGCGCGTATCGACGGGCGCGCCGGCGGTGGCAAGGTTGGGATCGACGGCAACCGATTGCAGCACCAGCGTTATCTGCTGGCCGGCCGCGGTGGTTTCCGCAATGCCTGAAAGCACGGCGACAAAATCGTAAATATCGGCCGGGCAGGCGGTGCTTTGCGCTGCGGTCACCTGAATAACAAAGCCCTCGCCATCACCATCCGGGGTGATGGCGGCGGATGGAAACACGAAGCGATTGCCGGCGCTGTTGAGGATGTAAGAGAGGGTGTAAAGGGCGCTGGGATAGTTAGGGAATTGCCGCAGCCAATTCCACGAATCGCCGGCGCGGAGCCGGGTGGGCTCAAGCGGTATATCGGAATCAGAAAACTGCGGGATTGGCGTAACGGGATTCGCAAGACTGCCCATAGCTTGACTATGGGCAGGAATGCGAATTTAGCGCGAATCTAGGCCGATTAAGCGGCGGCAAGCATAGTTTGCGGATCGTCAGGGTCGTCTTCGTAACAGACGCCGCAGATTAGAACGGCGTCGGGCTTTGCCCAGGCGTTCTGTTCGCACGAGGGACAAGTAAACTTTGTTTTGCTCTCGCTCTTTGCTTTTGCCTCTGCGGCCATGGGCGCGGGCGATTCCCAGCGCAGCTTGAGACCCTTTTTAGCAAGCTCAGCATACGCGCGGGCATAAGGGCCGCCTTTGATTACGAAGTGAGTTACATTCTGGCCCGTCTCTTTACCATCGGGGCCGCCGGTGGTAGTTGGCTGCAGGCCAATCTCTTTCATCTTCGCCGCCCATTCCCGATCATGATAGCAACGTCGCGGTGCGCGGCCGTGCACCTGTTGCCATAAGTGCGCCATCTCGTGCGCCATGGTTGAGAGAATGCGCTCATCGGTTACATCGCAGAACGCATCCGGGTTAAGGGCGATTTCGTGAATACGGATTTTTTCGGCGCGGCCGTGGAACCGCTCCGGGGCAAAGTAACCGCGGGCCTTCGAGTGCCGCTGTAAGGTAATGAGCGCCTGGGGCAAGTTGCCTGCGAATAGTTTGGTGTTGAAAAAGTCGAAGGCGGTTTGAAAATCGATGTACTGGCGTTCTGTTATTTTATCTTTCACGGCGGCCTCAGTTCTCAAAACCGATGGTTAGGTCGTGCACCTTCGATCCATCCGTGAGGGTACGCTCGATCAAGTAGAGTCGGGCGGGTGTTGCGCCAGTGCCAACTTGCTCGACGTAGACCACATCGAGATCGATGCCGTTATTAAGAATCATTTGCCGGATATTCTCGATAAACGATTCAGCCGTGTTGTCAACTTTCCGCGATTCAATCGTCTTGCAACTCATCTTCTTTCCCCTTTCATTTTGTATCGTACGATACAAACATAAACGAGTCAACGGGTATTTTCAAAAAAGTTGAAATTTTTTAGCGGAGGCGGTTTCTGAGCTGTGCGGCGATGTTCGGCCGGCGGCGGCGCGGCGCTGTGGACGCAGGGAGCGCTGGGGGTTTGGGCGGCGGCGGCAACGGCGGCGCGGCCGGGCCGATGGTTTCCTCGGCCGGCGTGGGCGCGGGGGTGCCTGCGGCTTCACGCTGCTTGCGCAGGGCCTCGGATTGGCGGAACATTTCGCGGTAAATCTTGCGGAAGTTTGGCCGGCGGATGGCCACCGCCGCGCGGGCATAGACGAAACAATCGAGCGCCTCGTTGCGCTCACCTACCTTTACCCATTCCATGATGGTGTGAAAGTCTTTTTTGCGGGTGACCAGCTTTTCAGCCGTCACCTGCTGGAAGTATTCGGGCATGAGGGTATCGCTGAAATGGCAATACCCTGGCCCGGACTCCTTGACGCGGAACGAGGTAAAAATATCCTCTTTGGCGGTGTCAACACCCACCGTGAAGAGCTTGGTTTCATAGGGGCCAACTTTGTGCTCGGATGAGATGAGCGGCCGGCCGATGCCGCCGCGGCCCACAATTGCGTGCCAGCGGCGTAATTCATGTTTCCGCGTGAATTCGTACACCCGTTCGGTGTGGTGGCCGCCCGAGTCAACCAGGGCGCAGCGCACCCGCATGGTAAGCCCGCAGGTGTGCTCCCATTCTTCGCAAAGATAAATACGCAACGCGGCCCATGGTGAGGCCGGATCGGTGTCAGGTAGCGACGGGTCGCCGTGAAATATCTGGTGATCGATCACCCAGCGCTCATCATCGAGGCCCCACCCGATCACCGAGCACTCTAGGCGATTGTCCTGGGTGTCGACGCCGGCGGTGAGATAGAGCACGCCCGCAGGCAGCAGATCCCTGAAATGCTCTTTACGCTTTTCAAGGTCGGACATATCCGCGCCAGTGCCGCGAATCTCCCATGTCTCTGCCAGGTTGGTGTTGACAAACACCTTCATGCGCTCAAGCGAGCCCTTGGCCTCAAGCCATTCGTGAATGAGTTTGAGCCAATCGACGACGGGCGAGTTGAGGGCGTTGAGCTGAAAGCCGGCCGTCTTGCCGTCGTGGCTCTCGGCGGTGGCGCGCCACTCGCCGCGGCGGATCATCTCAAATTTGTCGGCCTCGTGGATAATGCATTGTTTAGGCCCGGAGCACTCATACCAAAAATCGGTGACGCGCGGGCGATTTTGCGGGCCAACCGGCTCGGTAACGTAGCGCAGACGCCGCCACTCCAGCACCTGCATCTCGCCGCAGTGCGGGCACGGCACATAATAGCGGCTCTTATCGCTCGAATCGTACGCCTTTTCGATGCGGGAGAGGTTTTTGATTGCCGGCGTTGAGGCTTTGATCTTTTTGCGGTTCCAGAATGTCTGGGTACGCTTGTCGGCAAGATCGCCTGGGTCGCCCTCGGTGCCGGCGGATTCTTCCCAGCGGTCCACCTCGTCTTGCAACACCACGCGGATCGGCATTGAGCTGAGGCCCGCGGGCGCATTGGAGCCGGCCAGGATAAGCACGCCACCGAGAAATTCTTTGTTAAGCAGGGTGTTTCCTGAGTCGCGGGATCGCGGCGACGGAAACAGCTTTTTGAGCACAGGTGTATCGCGGATCATTTTTGCGACGCGATTCTTTGAAAACTTTTCAGCCTCGCTCAAACTGGTTTGCACAAACAGGATCGGTGCCGGCTCCCAATGGCTGTAATAGCCGACCGCATTGAGCTGTATCTGCGTTTTACCTGATTGCGCACACATCATCAGGATTACAGTTTCGATCTCCGGATCGGTGATCGAGTCCATGATGCCACGCTGGTATTCGGCAAACGAGGTTTGAAACTTGCCGGGGAACGCGCCGGCCTCTTTTGGAATGTATGCGTACTTATCGGCCCACTGTGAGAGAGTGAGCGGATCGGGCGGCCGGTAGAGCTTGAAAGAGCGAGTGAACGATGCGTCGAGGGCGGCCATGCCCTCGGGCGAGGTGACGTAAGGGGCGCGCCGCGGGGCGTCGGGGTGAGTCATACGACCAGCACTTCCTGCGCCAGGCGCTCTGCGGCAACCTCACAGTAACGCTCCTCGCGCTCGATGCCGATAGCTGTGCGGCCGAGGAGCTTTGCGGCCTCAAGCGTGGTGCCTGATCCCATAAATGGATCAAGCACGGATCGCGCATCGGGAAACAGGCCAATGCACCAACTCATCAAGGCGAGTGGCTTCATGGTTGGGTGAAGACGCTTTTCCTTGAGGCGGCCCGAGTGCTCCTGTAACATCCCGTTCCAGCGCCAGCGGAAGATGCGGGCGGCCTTTTCTTGATTCGTCCAGGCCAGCTCAACATCGGCAAAATCGGTTGCGTCGTTTTTCTTGTCCCACACCAGCCAGCGCATCGAGGGCGGAAGGGGGAAGTAGTTTCCGCCCCAGATTACCTGATCGCGCGTAGCGGCCCGGCACAGATCGATCAGCTCGGCCGGTGCCGGGGCGTCGTCCCAATCGGACTCGGGAAAGTCCTGCGGCTGATAGTTTGCGCCGTGGGCATTAAGAAAACCGCCGCCCTTGATGCGGCCAGCGCCAAAGGTTCGCCGGCTTACGCCGATCCCGTAAGGCGGGTCGGTGAGAAGGAGATCAGCCACGAGACCCCCCCCCACAAGGAATTCGCGGCAATCGCCGTGATAGATAGTGATGCCACCGTGCTGGTAGTAAGGTGTCATTCGTCTTCATCCCCCGCCGCGGTGCGGGCCTGCCGCACGGCGTCGATGGAGGCCAGGTTGCCAAGGGTGGCGCGCACGGCGCGATCAATCACCTCGAAAACCTTGATACGATCCCCCAGCCCGATGAGTTGAGGCGTAAGGCTAGAAGGCAGGGCCAGGATCAGGGTTTGGATAGACTTGTTAGCGCCGGCCAGAACGCGCTCGACGTCGGCGATGGCCGCCACCTCACCCCGTTCGCGGGCCAGTTGCAGCTCTTTCAGGTCAGCTTCGGCGCGAGTCTTGCGCGCCATGGCTTCATCGAAGGTTTCAAGGGGCTCTTCAATGCCATTTTCGCCCCGTTTTGTTCCGCCAGTTCCGGGGTTTTCGGCTATCCGGTAGTCCACATACCACTGCAGGACGAGCGGCCAATCGAGGGCGAATCCGCGCGGGTCGCTCTTTGCCGGTAAACCTTTCTCTTTAATCCACTTACGGACGCCTCGATCTGAGACCCCGAGCAGCTCCGCAACGTCTACCACCGTCAATGCGCTGTAACTTTTCTCGGCCTGGGCTTTGGGCATAAGTGCGGAACCGGAACTCGTACATTTGCAGGCTGGCGCTAGGGCACACACGCGGTGGCGCGTCACCCCCAAACGCCCAATACGGGGAAGGACCCGCGAGGCGTGGCGCTGATTGACCATCTTTGTGTAACTAACATCTCATCAATAGGTTAGATTGTGATCCTCCTATGTAACAGGCGGTTGGCCCGTGTGGGAATATGGTCAATGGGAACGGCATTCGGTGCGTGGATATTTAACCTCATCCAGTCCCTCCGCCTTACAGCCCGCAAGCTGCACCCGACCCGCAACCGCCTTCTACCTCTTTGATACCTGCGTCTTTCGTCTTTGGGCTAATCTGTTCGTCTTTGCAGCTCGTCCAAGCAATCCGCCCAGGCTTGCAACATTGATTGACGTTGTGGCGCGTACTGAGCACGGTTGTAAACACCGCGCACACCTTGCAACTTGTGATTGAGAGATTTCTCGATCCAGTCAGCATTGAATTCCTTTTCAGCCAGAATCGTCGCCGCTGATCGCCTTAGATCGTGAATCGTAAAGTGTTCAATCTTCACGGGTATTCGTTTAAGTGCCCGGTTGAGCGTGCTGGGTGCCATCGGCGTATGCGTCGCGCCAATCATCGGAAACACGCAACCGCAGCGCGGATCTGCCGGCCGAATCTGTTTCAGCAACTCAACCGCCTGGCGTGATAGTGGAATCACGAGCGGTGTTTCCATTTTGCTGTGCGCTTGCGGCAGCGCCCATTCGGCGCGATCTAAATCGAACTCTTCCCAGCGTGCCAATCTCAACTCGCTTTTTCGCGTCAACGTCAACAGAATCAATCTGAAAGCGATTTTCAACTCGGGCCGCAACCGGGCTTTATCGAGCCCGCGCAAGAATGCGCCCAGCTCGGCCTCGTTGAGCGCCCGCGTGCGGCTGCTGAGCGGCGCGATAAACTGAGATTTGATGAGTTTGGGCAGGTTTTTATCGGTCAATTCGCAATCAATCGCGTAATCCCATAACCGTTTTAGCAGGTTGCGGATCGCCAGCGCCGCCTGCTCGTGACCCTGGCCGATCTTTGCAAAAATGATCGATCTAAGCTCTTGTTTTTCAACACTTGCTAGTGGCTTATTGCCGATTACCGGATACACGTCGCGCTCAAAGTAACGGCGGATAAGCGACGGATTCTTTCGCACACGCGCCACATGCTCGCGCAAGTAACGCTCCGCGAACGCCTTAACTGTTGTGCCACGCTCTTGCACTTGTTTTTCGATTCGGCGCTGCTCGGCGGGCGATCTTCCCTCGCGTACACCCGCCAAAAGCTCAGAATGCCTTTTTCTGGCGTCCGCGAGGCTGAGTTGAGGGAATCGCCCCAGCCGCACCTCGCAGCGCCGCCCACGCAAGCTGTAGCGCCCAAACCATGCCATTGTGCCGCTCGGCCAAACCATCAAAGTGAGTCCGTGGCCATCTGACAGCGTGGATCGATGCTGTTTTGGTTCGATAGCTCTAATTCCCGCGACTGATAAGGGCATTTCTCACATCCGGTGGTTAAAGCGGTGGTTAGGCGCAACTTTTCTTGGTTAACTTGTTTTGTTTTCTATGCTCTTCCATTTTCAGAGCTAGAAAATTCCCGAATTACTCTTTCCATGGCACAAATCTGCCGCGCTTGAGCGTATAGAAGATATCGGCTTTGATCTTTTTGCCGTCTACCTCAACCGATTTCAGCCTTGTGCGCTTCCATTCACCGTCGACGTATTTCCACTCGGCCAGGACAAGGAAGTTACCTTTCGAGCCCGATGCACGGCCCTCAATGCCAAGCGAGATCGCGGTACCGTATTTGCCGGTGTTCGTGGCGGCGGACCTGT
>QGNH01000477.1_pt1 | contig 34360 bp, 52 predicted proteins | sample 1735481 | NCBI WGS metagenome assembly QGNH01 (sample SAMN09239004, study PRJNA386568) | Viral metagenome, whole genome shotgun sequencing project. | reverse complement strand
GCCACTCTTTTGAGTAAGGTTTTGCAAGGCACTTGTCGCCCCACTTACACCTTGAGCAATGGCCATGCCTGTAAATGGATCCATGCTTAACTCCTAACTTTTTAAATATTCTAATATGACGTAGGTTACGGTATACGCGCTATAATCAGCTGCTGTAGTGATATTAACGTTAACGGTATCTGCGCTCAGCTCTATGTTGTCTATCAATGTTGCGCTGCTATAGGGTAATGGGATGTAATTTGTACCTGGTTCTGTGGCACATCCATAGATTCTGGTGAAGGTAAATGCACCATTAGGGTTGATGTTGTGAGGCACAGATTTTGTAGATGTCAACGGTAATGCCCCAAAATTGACCACCACGCGTTGAACTTGTCGTTGGGCTGCTACTGGTAAGGTGGATGAATTATTTGCAGGCTGGGGGAAGTAAACTTGACCATTGGTGAACTCTGATTGAGAATAGATGCCTGTGTCTTTGCCATTGAGTACAATGCTCATCCTGTTCAAGTTCTGATACAATCTCACCAATAGCTCTTTCAAATCGGGGGAGACGCCCCCCAAATCTGATATGCTGTTAACATCCCATATGTTCGTCGTGGGTACAAATGACCCAGGATTACTACTACTTGGTCGCATGTTATGCCTTGATATCTGTGCTCAAAACTTGAGCGTCGGACACTAAGACTTTGACATCACTTACCAGCTTTTCGCCATCTGCTGGTACATTGCTGTTACATGCTGATAACGCTGAGAGTGAAAGAGAAAGTAATAATACTTTGATCATTATTGGATCCTAGCTGAGGTTTTTTGGGTATGCAGCACCATGCCGTGTAGTTCAAAAGGTGAAAATGCTATGGCAGGTGTGGTTATTTGTTCTTCTGACATAGAGATAGATATCTGAACTGAGTTACCATAAGTTTGAAAGTTGAGTGGATGCCACAATCTTGTTTGTTCTTGTTCAAGAGGTGCATAGATTGGGTCATAGGGATGGGTCTCTAATATGCCTGTACCAAGAATGCTATCGTTACCTTCCCCATGATTTAAGATGCTAAGCGTGGTTGATGAAGGGTAGTAATCGACCGTGACTTCGCCATCTGCTGTTTTAAGAATCCCAAAAGTTATTTTTGATAGATGGAAATTGATGCCCAAGTCAAGATAGGGGTTCCATTGCTTAGAGTTAATGAGTGGATTGCTCACCCTTGTGATTGTAGCCCCACCTGTATACACACCTGCAAAAGTTGTCTCATATCCATCAAAACCAATTTCTATTGTATTGGCATCGATGACTTTGTAGACAGGGATGATGTTGGCAACGTTGGGGTAGATTTCTATGGCTGTTGTGGTTATTGTTGCGTTACCGATAGCAACATATTCACCCACATTGAGGGTATGATTCATAACCGTAAGTTGTATAGTTGTTGGCTCTTGGATCATCAACGTCACGGACATAACAGGGGCGTTCTCAGAGATGTTGGGCGCTATAACAAACATAAACCCTTGTTGGTTTCCTGCTAACACTTGCCTATGCATCGATTGTGTTATGCCGTCACCCCATGTCTGCTCGCCATATTGTGCCCAGGTTTTGGTTGCTTGTGCCCATGTAAGATCAGTTTGCTGCTCAAAGTATCCCCATGCGGTGATGCTATCGTCATTAAAGGCCCATGTCCCTGTTTTGTAATTGAATACAAACACCCTGTTGGGAAAGATCGCGGTATCAAGTTCATTGGATGTTGGGAAACTCCAGTACACCATTTCTGTGTCATAATCTCTGATCCCACATACGGAGCCGATGCCCATGTTCTTGTTTCTGATGGTAAATACTTCATCTGGAATATTTTGGTCGATCCGATCGATATTCGATCCATTGCAAGCCGTAATGCCATTTGTGCCAACAGTAAGGATAACTTTGTCAAAGGGCACGGTGGCATACGTACCTTCAGCACCAAACTCTGTATTGATCTTTTGCCAGTCGAAGGGCAGTTCTTGGTTACCTGTATACGCTAATTCCCAGGTAGAGTTCTCAAAGTACACAATCAATCTATCTTTGATGAATTCTGCCGACACTATAGCTTCTTCTGTAGGGCAATCTATATAGCCACCACCTACTGCTTCTTCAAGGGGTAACGTAGTTGCTGGTTTGTAAACTTGATTGGCTTCTAACCATGCTGCGGGGTCAAATGGTGAGCCATAAAATGAGTATCTACATCTGTTCACGTATTGCGTATTGGTTGATGTGAGATAGGTGGTTGGTGTCACCCCTGTGGTTGTAGGAGTAGCAACAACAAATGCAATCGCGCCATTAGCATCGTTCTCTATGGTATTGAGCATCACTAATCTGTCTTTGAAAGGGACAATGATCAACGCTGATTCTATGTAGTTGAGAATGACAGCGCCAGTGATATTAGTTGCTCTTGTAACCGTAAGTGGTTGCTTATTGGTTGGATTGATAACAGCATCAGGTGAATAAGAGAATGGTGCCCAGGTAGGCGTTGCTTGTGAATTATAGGTCCAGATAGGGTCATCAGTTACTTTTGCTGTAGGCGTTGATACTTGAAAGTTGGATACAAACATGGCGGGGGTACCTGGTAGGATCCCATCATAGTTTGTTGACCAATAGAAGTTATGATAATCACCATGCCATATTGCCACCCCTGCTCGTTGCCATCTGCCACCAGTATAGGTGTAGGCGAATTGGGTATCAAATGCCCATGAAGGTTGGTTATTGATAGGCACAACTTCGTATTGCGTGATGCCCATAACAGGCTGAGCAGGATAGTAGAAGATCTGTGTAAGTGCTGGAGCACCAGCGAAGGCATATGCGCCTGTGGTCGTATTGAAAGTTGCGGTAACTGTGGCATCGGTATGAAGCATGCCCCCTGTTCGCCATACCGTATAGATAGCGGTGCCGATGGTAAACTGTTGCCCAATTGCAAAGTAATCGCCTGGAACTGTACCTGTAGCATTGCCACCAATATCTGTTACACCTACAGCTGCGCCACCTGTAAGCGGGATAGCCAATCGTGAATAGAAAGGAGCAAGCTGACCAATACCTGTTCCTGTCAACTCTGATCCAAACCTCTTCCTAACTCTCCCTCTCCAGACATATGCGTTTTCTAATGATGTAAACGCTTGATCAGGAATCAAAAAAGGTAAGAGATCAGTTTGAAGGCCTGAGTCATAGGGCGCTATGAGAAATCTATCCATAGTCTCCCCTAGATGCCCAATGCAAAGTAAATACCCTGAGCTGTGCCTGCATTGCCATTACCATCTTTAGAATAAATTGTGCACCCTGTTATTGGTGGTGCGGCAATGATACCTGCTTGATTCACTTGAAAAGTATTATGAGTAGCATTATTGGTAACAATTTCTTGAACCCAGACTCCATAACATACAGAGAGGAATGGCATCTTAAATGTTACTGCATAACCTGTCGCAGCAACGGTGATAGGCACTGATCCCCATTGCAATAATAAGCCTGATGGCAACCTGGTCCATCCTGAAAGAGTTGTGGCGCCTATAGTTCCTGTTGTTACTGTTTCTGTGAAAGCAATGTTTGATGGGTTTGCTCCAGGTGCTCCTGCTGTAAAGCCCTGCCTCACAAAGAACAATTCTGTCACTGCTGACGTAAGTCCTTGGGCAGAGTATAATCCTGCCTCTGTGGCCAACGTCGTTACGGTATTGGTTACCTGGTTAGGCATCTGTAGAAACTTATGCTTACCACCATTGCTTAAAAAATCTGTATGGTTCACGCCAAATATAGTGTTGGCATCAGTAAAGTTGGTTAAGATTTGACCCTGGCTTACTGATAATTCATCGGTAGCTTGAGGGATAAGTAAATATGCCATTAGATGAGTCCTGTCGCGTTGTTTCCCCAGCCATTGCCCCCTGAGGTGTTTTGCTCTGTGTAGATTGTGCTTGTTCGATTGTTGGTATTCTGGACGATAGTCCTACGAAGAATGAGCCTCTGTTGCTTGTTGAATTCAGGCATGATGAGTTGCACGCTGTCCATATCCATCCTGTCTTCAAATACTTTTTTGGCTGCACCATAAGCGATGTATTGCCACCATTCTGCTAACAGAGGGGAAGAGTTGAGTGAAAGCATGGCACTTGGCCGTTGGTACACTTCAAGGTTGATTTGGTAAGGTTGGTCTGGAATTGGACGAAGGGTGAATATTCCATCATAGAATAGGATTGCCGCAGGTCGTGCAGGCTGATAGGGCACAACTTGAACATTGATCTTAGCATTAGCAGCTGGTGGGGTATTGAAGTTGATGTTATAAGCCCCTGTAATGTAGTTAATGGTCCCGTTGTTACCACCAAGAGGTGTTGTGATTCCACCATTTTCTGCTATCCCAGGAAGAGGAGCATCAATGAGCGTGAGGCCATTATAGTTAACATCGATAGACGAGAATACAATGTTGCCTTGTTCAACTGGCTGTACTGTATTGTAGTTAGGTGGGATAGGGATGTTAGGTGGATAAGATGATGGCAAGATGCCCACAAAGTTTGTTTTGATACCATTACCATAACCTATGAGAGAGATTTGTGAGAGTTGTGGGTAGATAGCATAAAACTGCTCAGGCGATTGCGAGAACAGTGATTGATAGCCAGCGATGTAGACTGGTGGGTGAACAGTTGTATAGATGTTCAAAAAGTTATAGAGAGGGTCGTTGGGGTTACCAATCTGGTTCGTGTCGTACTCACTGATATATGGTTCGCAATACCAGGTGACAGTTGTGCGTAGGTTGAATAATCTTAAGTGTTCTGGGAAGTCATAGAGGACAAAGGTGTTGACGTAATCATAGATGCTTTGATCAGAGAGGATGTTGGGAGACAAACTTTGGGTCAGCCTCCTAACTTTGATAACTATTTGCTGAAGTGTAGAAAGATTACTATCGGGTAGTGGCATGGATTTTCCCCCCCAAATGAGAAATTAGAAAGCTGATTGAACTGTGTAGAGATTTACTTTTTCTTCTTCAAAGTTTTCAGTGAATTCCAAGGATTGAAACCCAAATCTACGGTTCTTCTTGCCTATCTTGCTCACAGGCCGACCATGTTCATCGTTCATGTAGGTATAGGTTGGATACCAGCCATTAGTATTTAAATGCTTGGCAACACCTAAAGGGATGGTATGAACTTGGCCATCAGTGAGGGTGTAGGTTGTTACTTCGTCTTGAGCATACTTTCTATAGGGGAATGATAATGTCCCACCAATAGATTCATAGAACTTGAACATGCCTCTAACAGGCTTCCTGTCTTTTTCTCTCATAGCTAAGAGTTCAGCTTTGATGTCTCTATGTGCTACTGCTTTAACACCAATTGCTTTAGATTGTTCAGGGTTGGCCATAGGGATCATAGTTGTTGCTTCAGCTTGAGCTACAATAGGTTGAACATCTACTTGAGCCACAAGGGTAGGGGGAGCTTCTTGATTGGCAGCAGCATGTCGCGCGCTAGCTGCTTCGATAGCTGCGGCTTGGTCAGGCGTGAGATGTTGGGATAGTTTTTTTGACATATATATCTTTCTTCTTTTGAGTAAGGGGGTTTTGTTTCCCCCTCTATGAATTCATAATTAATGAGTTTCTGAGCTACTCTTAGTCGTTAGGTAATCCAGCGGTGCCAGCCATCCAGAGCATTACGTCACCAGCTTGACCACCTGGGCTTCGTGGGCCTACAGGCAAGATCAGGCCGATCATGTTGTCGTCAATAACTGAATCTTGAAGGATTGGAGCATGTAAACCTTCAGCAACAGCTGTGTCTTCACCAAAGGCGACTGCATATGCCCATTGATAGTTAACAGCACCAGCGATAGCTGTTGTAGGAAATAAGAATGTTCCAAACAATGCAGAGCTCATATTGACGGTTACGGTATTGGTAATACCACTTACGTCAGCAATACCAACTGCAACCACCGTAGCTTCAACACCATTAAGAGGAATGTTTGAATAGTAACCAGGGTTCTGAGGAACTGCAGGTACGTACAGTCGAAGTTCTTGACCTACTGAATAACCATGAGTTGTTGAGAAGGTGATCGTTGTTTGAGCAAGATTGGTAGGTTCAGCACGCATTGCTACGATATATTTGTTTCTTGGCTGAAAACCTGTCAATGCAGGGTATCCTAAGAACTGAACACCAATACTGTTATTGCTTGCTCCTAATTGTGGCATATAGCCAATAGTGAATTGCGTACCGTTAGCATTGACTGCTGTTACGGTAAAGTCCAAACCAGCTAATTGTAATACTTGACCGGCAAGGGCTGCGGCTGTATTAGCTGTCAATCGTACAGTACCACCAACATAGAAACCTGCTGTGGTTGGTACCGTGATAACTGTAGGATAACCAACCGTAACAACTGTTGCTGTTTGTATCGGATTGATTATTGGAAACGATGTATCAACATATACAACAGATGGCACACCATTGGTTGATGCCATTGTCGTGGTTGTCGTTGATGTGATACCGGTTGTACCTGTTAAGCCACGCATAGTAATGAGGTTGTCATTACCCATGTAAGCCCACCATTCATAGGCGATACCTAAGTTGGTTGTGGTTGTCGCTGCTCTAGCTTGAGTTAAATTGATAACTCTTAACCAGTCAGGGCTATATCTAAGATTGAGGACGTTTGTTACCGCCGTTGCGGGTTGGGTGAAAGTACCAGACGTTGTTATAACTTCGCCAGCCATAATTTCTCCTTAAAGAATAAATAAATTGTAATCGGGCACATAGAGCATTAAGTGCATTAGGCGAGGGTTGTGCGTAAGTTGATGACCCATAAATCGTTGAGGATTCTTGGGACTTGGGCGAACTTGTAGCCTACCGATGCGTTGAGTGCTAAAGGTCCATCGTAAATTGGTGGTCTATAAATAAATTGAGCTGAATAACCATCCTGTTCAATCGATGCAAAACTCTCCATCCCGCAGCAGAAGATGTTATACACAGTGTTGCCCATGTATGAAGCATTAGGGATAGCGCTGCCAATCGATGATACCAAGAATCTTAAATTTCCCATTGAACCCCACTCACTTCTGAGAGCGTTCATTGGAGCAGGATAATTATTTTTCTGGATGAAAGATGGCGTTGAGTCAAGGTTTCCAACAAGATTGGTGTTGCATAATGCGAAATAAGCATCTCTGATAGGCGCTGTTCCGAATTTATCTTCACCCTCGATGTTGTCAAGTATGGTGTACGCGTTGTTATTGAGTAGTGACCTTACGACAGTATCGACGTCGGTGCGTGTTATGTTACTTGGTTGATCGCCATTTGCTCCAGCGATGCAGTCAATCTGGGCTGCCGTAGCTGCAAGCATGTCACGCGTGAGTTGGTCCTCTGTTTGGCGTAACGATACTCCTAAACGCGCTGCTGCTTCGTTCAAAACAGGATCTTGATTTTGTAATGTTACCTGTTCGTTGATCTGGACGTACGTTCCATAGAATGAGATTGTCGCATCAATGTCTACGGCGGTTAATTGCTGTGATGGTGGCGTCAATCCAGTGTTCCCAAGCGGTACCATGGCTGTTTGTAACGCGTTATAGCGTCTCATACGCAAGGTTGTTCCCCCATTGCGTGGCATCTGCTTCCTCATCGCTGGAATATTATGTATCATTGTTGGAACTGGCACTGAGAGCAGCTTATAAGAGAACGATTGTTGAACGGGCGCTGGGAGAGAGCTCGTAGTCGTGATAGGCATTAGGATTTCTCCTTGAAAGTGTGTCAAAGAACATCATTCAAGCTGGCGGGGCTTAATAGTACGCCATGAGGAGCTGACTCTCGATATACAGCAGAATTGGTTTTGATGAGTTTGCGAGGCTCCATGAACGCATATATTTCTGTTGGGAGTTATGAGCCCCTGTGGGCCCATAAGGAAGAAGAAGAAGAGAAAGAAAGTTTATCTTGGGCCCCATGGTTCTCTATTGCCCATGGTCATATGATATGAACGAACATAATTTGATTCTGGCTTGCCAAACTTGCTATAAGGGCGCCAGGCGTAAATAACTAATTTCTTAATGTCGATGTTAGTTGAAGCATCAACTTTGATCTCAAACTCATACTTGCCCTCATTGTTCCATCTTGTATATCGTGCTTCAATAACACCATAGTTAGTATCAATGAACACATACTCTTGTGGGGCTGGGTATTTTTCAAATATTGCTACTTCTATCTTCTTACTGTGGTTCCACATATTTATAATCCCTTTCTTGCTTCTGCCATTTCTCTCTGTAATTGCTTCTGTAATGCTGGGGTTAACCCATTTTCAAATGCAGCCGCTCTGGATAGAGGTGATGTGCCAGATTGTACTGCTGCGGGGATCATGGTTTTAGGTTTGGCAGCGTTTGCTTGTATTCGTTGTTTCTCTTCCACAAAGTTATCCTGTGTATCAATTCCCATGTTTTTGATGCTTCTATAGGCTAATTTAGCTTTTCTGTATGGGTCACTATCAGCATCTATGCTCAAAGCGAGATCAGGATCAAGCAGGCTCAACGTTTGACAGTTCTCTGGAGTGAATACACTACCGAAGTCAGAAAACTCCATCCTGAGGCGTTGCTCCGCAAGGGAAACTGTGCTCTGGCTTTTAAACTGTTTTAGTTGGTTTTGGACGTCTGCGAGTTGCTTAGCAAGTGCATTGACATGCTTAGCCTCTATGTATTCGTCATCTTTGTAATAGGGTACTTCAGCTTGAAGGGAGTCAGTTGGAAGGGTTTGGGACCTTTGTATTGTTTCAGAGAGTTGCCTGGCAAGAACATCACGTTCTTTTTGCATACGAAGCATCTGTTGCTTCAGCTCTTTGAAGTTCTTGGCTTGAGGGGTTTCTGGTTTGATAGGTTCTTCTTGAATAGCTTCTACTGTATGTTCGACAGTTTGCTCAGGAGAAGATTCAATAAAGTTAGATGAAGCATCAAGAGCTTGCGCTTCTTCTTGGATAGGTGCTTGTCCTATGCCATCTTTGGCCATAAGTTTTTGTGCTGCTAATTCCATGTTGGCTTGGTTGTACCCTGGAGGGAGGGGGAGATCACTCATTTGCATAGTTTCTTAATCTTTCTTAATTGGTAACAAATTTCTCTTCTTCAGATTTCATGGTGATGATCACATCAAGGTCTGATGTTTCACCATTGAGCTTCTTGGCTATCTTGAGCAAGGTGCCATCAAAATACTTAAGAACCATATACAACAGTTCACGTTCTTCTTTGACAACCTCGATAGCGAACTCTTTGAGATGGTATGCCGCGTCCTTACATGGAACAGTCCATATGTATGTCAACTTCTCTTCTTTGTAGTCGTATTTGAATACACTCTGATCAAAGAATGGGGTGGGGCAGGTACTTCGTATGAAGAAGTAATTCCTGGTAACATTTTGTAATAGTTTCTCTAACTTCGTCTCTACATGGATATAGAAGTCGCCCTCATAAACCTTCTTGCCTTTTTCGATTGCTGCCAGCAGTTCGTTTAAATAGTTTTTCTGGGCTTCTCGTTCAAGTTCAATGGGGCTTAGGGGCGACGTTGCTTTTGCTGTGAGGTCAGTGGCTATCTTGCCTACGTTCTCGCGGGCATGGCCACTATAGCTTGTTGGTTTCTTTGTCTCTTCTTCCATTACTACTCTTGCTTACTTATAGCAGTCTTTTTTCATGGTCTTCTTGTCTTTGATTGCTGTTTTCTTGTCTTTGATTGCTGTTTTCTTGTCATTCTTCATGACCTTATTGTCTTTCTTTTCCATCTTGCTCATGATTTTCTTAGCCATTACTTACCCTTCTTAAATGATTTCAATGTTTCTGCTAGTCTGGCTCGTTTGCCTTCTTTGCCTGGTTTTTTCTCAGCTGCTTTTAGTTTTGCTTCTGGGATCTTCTTGTCTTTGGCTACACCAAGTTCTTTGTGCAATGCCCCAGGCTTCTTGATAGCTGAGCTTATCCATTTCTTTGCCATGTATTCTTTCGTGAAGGGGAGTAGGGCAGGATTGAAGCCTACCCAGAACTCCCAAATGCTGTAGATCTATCGGGCTCTGACGATCTCTTGAAAGATCAATCTCTTGTCCCTGATCTTGTCTGCTTCAGATTTCTTTTCTAAGGTTTCAGGCTTGCCCAAGATGCCATAAGCAACTTTGGTGGCCTTACCTTTAGGTCTAGGACATGCTGGCATCTTATTGCTGACCTTGTCCGTAGCCATCTCTGCGAACGTCCACTCGTTGATCTTTTGAGATCTGTTCGTCGATACCGGCAATGGTGTCATCAAGATCATAAGTTGAGTATCTGTTCTTGCTGTAGTAAACCATCTTCACTTCAGTTGGCATGTTAGCCATCTTGGTGTGATCTTCATTGATCATGCCAAAGTCTTCTCTCTCCATTCTTCTGCGTTGAAGAGGACCAGCATACTTTTCATCAAATCGTTCAACAGCATTGGAGTAAATCCCCGCGCCATTAACGCCCTTTGACTTTACTGGTTGAATACCAGCATCTGATCTTGAACTTGATTCGCCTTCGTGGAATCTTTTCTTTGCCATGGTTGGCCTTTCTAGTTACTGCCCCTATGGGCAAGGTTTAGTAAACCCCACTTTGGGGTACCTCTAACTATTAGAGATTGTCGTTGCATTGATAATGATCTGAGTCGGGATGTAGGTGCCATCGACCGCCCCATGTATTGTCTGTGTTCAAGCTTTCCCAATACTTCCCAAACTTTTCTAAATCCTTCACTTCTGTCAGGAAGATGCCACCTGGTGAGAAGATATTGAGATCGATAGCCAGCTTCTTGATATGCAGGCTGTGGGTTATCCCCTTGCCTGATTTAGCATAGATATCAGCTTGTTCTTGGGTTCGTAATGCTTCGCCAAAGGTAAATGAGTAATCTTGCTGTCCTATGTATGCCAGCAACCTGGTTACGTTCTGGCCAAACAATCTTTGCTTTTCTGATAGTGTCATTTGCATCTCCCAGTCTATTTGTCTAAGTTCTAACTTTGTGCGCTCAATTGATTCGAGATAGATAGAGGCATATTCACCCCAGGATATTGTGCTCTGCTGCTGTGAGGATTTTGTTGTTTTCGCCAATGGGCACCACCTGCGCATATTGGGTTGGTGAAGCAGGTATCACAAATGCATCGTAGTACAGCGTATTGATGTCATTAAGAGTGAATGTACTTGCCCCTGTCACCGTTATCTCACTCTGTTGGTGTTGGATTTGAGGCATGCCGTACCAATTCTTCCCCACTGATGTCGAAGGGACATACATGCGAACAATAGTCCCTGTTATATACAAATGTGGTTGCTTCGTAGTTACGGTAGGGATTACGGCATTTGTAATAGCTATAACCTGTCGCATAGCTGGTTGCATTAAGGGGTTGGTGAAGGCTACAAATGGTGGGTTTGGCATTAAGCACCCTTAGGCCCTTTCGGTACAGGTTTCTTTGCAGGGGTTGTTTTCTTAACCTTCTGGGTTACTTTAGGTTCCCCTGTGGTCTGCTTGGATTCATCTTCAGCTTTTTGGGTGAGCATCTGATGGATGCCCATGATTTCTTTCATATGGTTGATATCCATGCCCTCAATCTCTTTAAGAGCTTTGACCAAGTCGAAGAACCCTGCTTCTTCATCTCTAACAGCTGCTGCTTTACGTTCGATAGCCAATGCTTTGTTTTCTTCTACACGGCTGTATCGTTCATAGCCTAGGCCTTCATCAGCAACACTACGTGCTTGTGCCAGTTCAGTTTCAGCTTGGATCTTGCCCATCTCAACTTGCATTTGCATGTCTTGCATTTGCTGAACTTTCTCTTGCTGAGCCTTGATCGATTCCATAAGCTTGTTCTTGTTCTGAACAGTAACAGCATCAAGGATCACGTCGTCTGGGATCATGATGCCAACTTCGCGTAAGTGGAGGAGTTGTGCGAGTTGCATCTGCTTCTGGGTCGTGGTGTTCAACCCATCTTCAACGCGTACATGGTAGACGCCAAATGCTTTGTTATAGAACTGAGGTTGTGGCTCTTCGCCTTCTAATATCTTCTTTACTTTGCCTGGCATCCAGTTGGTTTGGATGATGTCCAATATGATCGTGCCCAATAGTTCCTGTGCTCGGTCAAGGTTATCAAAAAGGTTTTGAAGAGTGGTTAGCCCCGCTCCTTGTCTCATTTGAGCAAGTATGCCTGCTTTGTCATCGTCAGCTGATCCCAACAACTCTTCGTTGATACCAGAGATTTGTGATATCTCATCACCCAGCAGTTGGCTCGCTTGGAACATAGATGCAGGGATCTGTGATGGCACAATCTGCTCAACATCTGACATTTGAGCTTCTTGCTTGAGCGCCAAGCCCTTACCCTGTCCTGATAGGAATACATCCAATGGGTTAACAAGGGCATCTTCTTTGTACTTCCAGCCAGAATTGATCTGACTTTCTAAAATATCTAATTCAATTACTTTTCTTCTGTTATAGAGATATTGGCTATCTCTCAACCCTCTTACCACCCCCTGGATCCTGTATGGATAGTATGGCATGGATGGCTCATAATAGGCCACTACAGGGACGAATGGGTACCTATCGATACCTAAAGGGTTCCTACCTGAATACAGAACTTTGCCCTGTACGATGATAGCTAAGTTAATGGTAGGCACTTGCTGCTCAACTACCGTAACGGATGGGTAGAGTTTCAAAAACTGCTTCAAGCCTTCTTGGCTCTCTTTGCTATCTTTGCCCTTCCATTCTTGGGTCTCGCCAGTTTGAGCATCAATAAGCATCTTCTGGGTTCTGAAGTCACGATAGTAGAATTCATCGACTGAGAGGAGATTTTTCATGCCATAATTGTAACTCTGAGGTTGGAACTGGAACTTACCATCTCTGTTGTCTTGGCCCATCAAGCCCATGATCGCATCTTCATAGTCGGGGTAGAATGAGATCACTTCTCGCTTGGTGAACCAGTTACGTTTCAGGATGGCGTTGCAATCACTCAGATCCAGTTTTGTGAAGAAGGGATCGATGATTGTTGAGTTCCCAGGAACGTTCATCACTTTGACATTGCCTGATACAGGGTCTTCTCTAAAATCAAGATAGACTTGTAGTAGGTTCATGCCTCCTATAAGAGAGCCATGAAATGCATCACTGACTGTATGCAATAACCCTTCGTTATGGGTTAGCCAAGAAAAGATTTTGGTGTATTGATCGGCGGTAAGAGCATCAGCATTTTCGACAGGGGTGCAAACAAAACTCTTTCTGTTTCGTCGTTGATGCCCCTCAATCATGCTTACTACTCTTCTGATCCTATTGAAGCCATATTGCTTGCGGAAGTTGGCTGGCAAGTTGCCATACAAATCTGAGAAGACAGTAGCGTCTCCAGAATAGAAACGTAGATCGGTGTCCGATTCAGCCCAGAAGGATTGATGGACAGTGATGGATTCGGCATAGAATGCATTCATACGAGCGATAATATCGTGGTGTTTCTCGTCGTAGTACTCTGCGCCAAAAATTGGGAACATCATACTTCTTATCCCTCTTAAAAATAATGTGCTTATTTTTTGAGGTTAGAAGTATGGCCAAGGGGGGGCAAAAAAGTCTTTATCTAGGTGGTGGGATTACCAATATGATTTCTTTGATTCTCTGGGTATGGGGCGTCTATTGGGATCTTTTCGATAGCATATAAGGCATAATCTTCGAGGGCTCCGACCAAGGGTGTCAATAGTTCTTGCATGGATAACATCATAATTATAGCGAATCATGAGTTCTCGTTTAGTAGGAGTTCGTCTTTCTTCTCGTGGCACTTCTGAAACAACAGTGAAGATGCCATGCTTGGTCCCAGGCTCAAAACCTGGCTTGATTGGTTTTGTGATCATTTGTTTCTCTCCTGATTAACAAAAGCTACAGCAGGGCTCATGGTCTCATGTCTTGGCTCTGGTCCAAATTCTTTCTTCCGACAGGTTTGGCATGCTATTTTGGCTACCCCACTTGTGTTCGAGAAAGAACTTTTCATCCTATTATGAAGGTTGCCATAGTTGCATCGTAGGATTAATTCAGCGTATTCTCTAACTCTTCGTTCATCGATAGGAACCTCTGCTACTACTACAAAGACTCCATGCTTACTACCAACAGTTAATTCACTGCGCTTCGCCATGCTACTTCTCCTTCTTCTACTTACATCCTAATAGTTAACTCCTACCACTCTTTTCTACCCCACAGCGTAATATTTTTATAGGTATAGGGAGTGCCACTGTCATACGATATAATTTCTATTTCAATCAAACTAGAATCTTTCTCTGTTAGTTCTATAAGCAATCTTTTTACGGTGCCTATAGATATAATTTCAGGTCTTGGGTTATTAGAGGTTAAGAAGTAGATTACAGCCCCAACTGCAGGTCGAGATGCTGTTATATCTTTGAAATCGAGGCGCGTTGACCAATCTCTTCTTAATACTTTTTCATGGTGTCGACTTCCAATCTCTTGATCTTCTTCATAACGTCGTTGCAATAATTCTAAATCTCTTTTGGTGGGATTGAACTTACTCTCTTCTTCAAGATACTCTTCAATATGCTTAAATCTCTCATTCATGTTTTGTACGCTGAAAAGATCCCAGTCTTTAGATTTTCTCTTAAATGGGTTTTTAAACATTCTTAAAATCCTCTACCTTAAGCTTAAACATGATTCTATTGCCATCTCTATCAAACAAATAGGGGTCTGTACGAGCAATTACCCCTTCAAAGATGTATTTTCTGTCATGGTCAAAATTATATCTACCTGTATTTTTGTTCTGGATTATGTCCACAATCTCTTCTTCTGTCTTCAAGCCATAGTCATGTGGTTGTTCTAAACCAAGGCAAATCGCTATATGCCCCACTTCTTCCCTTGTGCCCCATCGACCATTCAATAATGTATCAAAGAGGATGAAAGCTGGGTCATTACGATAGATGCGACCCTTCTGGATCTTGCCCCCAAAACCTTCACCAAACAATTGTATATTGTTGATGCGTGGATCTGCTAGGCAAAGTAGTTTATAGTTTTCTAGGATAAGAGAAGAATCAAAAAATGATTGAAGAGAGGGAGGGATTTGGCTATCTTCGCCGCGACCCATAATCTTGATCGAATCGCCCTCAAAGTACACGCGTATGTTCATGCCATCGATCTTTTCTTGCACCCGCCATAACTTGATGTTGCCAAAGGCTTCGTGAGCGTAGTCGCCAATAATGATCTTTTTTGGTTGTTTGTAGGGTTGTGTTCGTTTGAAGAGCGTTTGTGTCTTTGGATATTGCATGCTTCTCCCATGTATATAGTTTAAACCCCACCGCCAACGCTCGGATGTTGATGATGGGGATAAGACATAATCTAGAGCCGCAGATTGGATTCGAACCAACGACCTACCACGTTCACGCGGGTGCTCTGACCACTGAGTTACTGCGACTACATTTGGTGCCGGCACAGTTTTCACTTACTTAGCCAGCATCAGACCTAAAAGGACCTGCTGGTACCGGCATAAAATTTCAAAAGATGACTAAGCAAAAGGAGAGAACTGGATAGAGTGTGATGAAGAAAAAACTTAGTCATCTTTGTCTAAATATGCCTCATCCACCAAAAAATTCAATGTATTTTTTAAACGCCTCGCCCATCATCAAATAGAGTTTTGTGCCTCTACGATCAGCCATCTGCAGGAAGGCTTTATGATGATTTTCAGATATAACCATGGTCAACCGACGATAGCCATCAGGCAAATCTTTAGTTACTGAACTTTCTGTAGATTTTCTCTTTTTAATCATTGTTTTCTTTCTTCTCTATGTTTGGTGCAAAATTCCAGGTAAATTCGAAGCCAGGCTCCCCCTGCCCTATCAAGTACTTGCCATCAACCTTGTCATGCTTCACATACTTAGCCATGCTCTTAAAAACCCCACCTTCTTCTATCCTGTACACAAAACCTTCATAGTCGTAGTTGGGATGAGATGCAGACATTAATCTCTCTGCTCGGCCTACACTACAGGCGCCACCCATATGGATTACGTAAGGCGTCCTGAAGAATGGGCTAACCCTACGTATGAACTCTAGGAATGGGGCTCTCGTAACGAGAGGGGGACAATGAATAGGTGGTTCTGAGATTTTTACCCTTGCTTCGCCATATCGTGAGGAGAAGAGATCGAAAGCAACAAAGAGTTCAAGAGGATGAGCAACTTTGTATTTGGTCCCATGGGCCAACATTAACCACTCGCCCACAATCCTGTCACCTTCTTGGAGCAATCTGTCAAAAGTAACGTAGTAGTGGTTCATGAACTCATTAAAGGCAAGATGTTGGATTTGGTTACTGCTTGCACAATCAAACCCATTACGACTAAGGGCTATCAACTTGCCATCTTTTTTCACCACGCATACGTTACTGCCATCAAGTTTCTCTTGAACAACCACCAAACTTTGCTGGTTAGGGAGTTCAAAGGTCATTGATTTTTCAATATTTGGTGAGATGTGCTTGTCTTTGGGCCCCAACCTTGACTTGGCAAAGTGGCCTATAGATTCATAGGTTTTGTAGGAAAGTACTTTGTCGGGATAGGATGCCATAGATTTTCTCCTATACATTAAAATGGAAGATCGTCAGATGAATCAGATGATGGGAGTTTTGATATTATTGTCGCGCCTTGGGTAATTGATACACCTTGGGTTGGTTGACTCATAAACGTCACGCTATCTGCGACAATGGAGTGCTTGGTTTGTCTTTTCCCATCCTTTTCCCATGAATCTTGTTTCAATCTACCTTCAACCAATACAGATTTGCCCTTGGTTATGTATTGCTGACAGTTAACAGCTTGGTTTCCCCACACATCGACATCAACAAAGCAGGTTTCATCTTTGTCCTTGATCTTTCTACTTGAGGCCAGGGTGAACTTGCACATCAACTTGTCACCAAGTGCTTTGCATTCAGGATCTCGTGTAAGGTTGCCCATGATGATAATTCTATTAAAACTTGCCATAATCTCTCCTTAGTTATTTTGTAATGTTTGAAAGTACCAATTTCTCAAGAAACCCCCTCTAATACTCTTGTTCTTCCAGGCCCAGAGGGCTCGGCCCGATCTACCATTGCCATCAGTAAAGGGGTGGAGTTGTTCATACATGATGTGTAAATTGAAAGCGTTGACAAAAGCTGAAGCATCCAGGATGTCTTGTAGTTTGCCTCGCATTTCAGGGCCACCTTTTGGGGGTAAGTAGGATCCAACTTTCACGTTCATGCCTATTTTGTCCCTCAAGGATGCCCCAGGCTGCACGATAGACACAAAGGTGATCAAATCATCCACCTCAACTATTTTAAGTGCCTTAAATCTGATGAGTTCCAAAATCTCTTCTTCTCTTGGCACCCCATAGATTCCTTCAATCATGTTGCTTTCAATAACAAACTCTGTAATTTCATTTAGGTTCATATTGCTTCATCCTCGCTTCTATAAGTTTTTTCTTCTCCTGGAGAGCGACTACGTACCCCTCACTTCTGTTGGGCTTGTCACGCAGCATAAAAAGTTCAATGTTCAGAGAATCAATAAATAATTGAAAAATAACTTGGTCCCACTCTTTTGATTGCATCATTTGTGCCCTCTTTGATGGAAGGAAAGTTGACCCACATGCACATCCTGGGAGTTTTACTGTTGTTTCACATCGCCAGCATATGATGTCTGCTTGGGGAATAATGTGCATTTAATACTTATTGTCACTAAAAAACCCCTGCAATGCTGCTCCACCTCTCCCCTGTACTGAGGCCCATCTCTGGTCTAGGTCAAGGGCGCTTATTCCATCTTTCTTCAACGAAATACACATATATCTAAGTGCATCGGCTGCGTGGGAGGCATTATCGTGCATAGGTTCGCCTGTATATTTCATGAGTTTCCCATCCCACTTCTGTCTATAGTTACCTAAATGCTTGATCAATAGCTTGCAGTTGACCTCATCTATCCATAATCTTGGAAACGTAGTACGAACAACCTCTATGCCATCATCCACTTCCTTCTTTTCACAAATGATGCCTGTCATGCCTAAGTCCCTAGCCTTCTGCAACCTTGTTTGGTTTGGGCCGCCCCACTCTGTAACAATCATGTCATGGGGGAATACACATGCTGGCGTCGCATAGATATACCCCTTAGTTCGAGCATATTCATGGAATATTCCTGCATAGTGCTCTAAACCTACACCTGCCCCAGCATTTTCGTAGTAATCTATAATTTTTACATGGGGGCCATCAACATAGTAGAAGATCATGGCGGTTGTATCGTTACCTATATCCCAGGCAACTTTTACTGGGAACTTGGCATCATAAGGAACGCTGGTAATTCTCTCTGCTAACCTTAGCCTTTGTATATATTTACCAAAATACGATCCTATCTGGCCTATATCCCAATTAGAAAAATACTCTTGCTGGGCCATATCCCAACTAATTTCTCCTCTATCGATCTCTTTTTGGACATCTTCTGCTGAGATATGCTTGGTATCATTGATACTCAACTTCTCTGCATACCAGACATCTGGGTGGGCCATGGCTATGTCCCACAGATCCTTGGCATGGTTATGTCCATTGATGGTAGTTAAAAAGATGGCGAACCCATCGTTGTACTTCAAGCCAGGAGACAAGGCTATGTGCGCCCCTGGGTCTTGGTATGCATACTCTGAATAGATGATCCCACTGCAACCTACACCTCGATGGGAGTCATATTTATTGCTCCCAACCACCTGGATGATAGAGTTGTTCTTGTACTCTATGGTCATCTGCTGCTGGTTGATCTTCCTGATGGTGTCAGGATGAATGTAATCAATGATCTTCGTGCCTTCTTTTGTTAACCCACGCCACAATGCCTTACGTGCCTGTTGGTATTCAGGGAAGACATACAGGTAGTAGCCTGGGTTGAGTAAGGCAGCATAGTTGAGGATGTTGATCCCCAATATGTCCTTGCCTGTGCGTCTAGCCCAATAGAAGAGACATTTCTTATACTTTTTGTTGAAAACTATGTCCAAAGCCCTTGATTGATAGTCGCGTGGGTGGAACATGTCTAAGGTTATTTCTTTTGCACCAGTCGTTTCACTTAGACCCATCATCTCGTGGCTCAATTTTGTCCCCCTTTACCTTATTACTTGCTGCTACTTTCTCAACAATGCTGGCATGTTTCATCTCTTCTTGCTTCTTTGCCCTGCCCCTGTATCTCTTTATGTGGTTGGGTGATGTGGTGTCTATAGGTACCCACCACTCAATAAGGCGATGGTGAGACAAGGTTGATGAGTAAAAACATAATTCATAATTTCTGGCTGTGTGGATTTTGCATGGATATGTCGCGCTGCCTGTTATGACACTCCAAGACGAATCTTCGTCATAGAACACGACTTCTTGGCCATCAGTAGGCATGACATCGTCAACATGTAACCAATCAATTCTGTGTTCCATCAAAATTCCCCATAGTAGCCATCATCGTCACAGTCATCATCTATAGAGATCACTATCTCTTCACTACAGAAACAATCACAACAATCACATCGAAGATCATAGAGAGATTTACAGATGAGAGTTGAGCTGCACGAATTATGCTTTTTCACTCTTCACCTCCTTTTTATGATGCTTCGCAGGATTCAATAAATGAGTTGAAACAACAGAGGGAATGTCTAAGTCAAGATCAGGGCTGCGTTTCGCCTTGTTCTTTGGTGGATAGGGCATAAATGGAACTTTGGGCCTACTTGAGACAGAGGCAATAGCTGAACCACCATTACATACTGCCTGAGCAATATTCGTTGATCCTGTGCCACCCTTTCCCTTGAACACATACTGAGTGATATCTCGCCAATGTGCTTCCATACCATCTTCTGTAACTTGCTTACGTTCAAGAACCCATCGAGTGTTGGATGTTGAATTCAACCACTCTTGGCCATAGTAATAATTTGTATCTTTAGGATTGGGGTCTCTGTTGGTGGTTAGGATTGTATGGTAAGCATCTACATCCAATCGCTTGGAGTCTCGTCGGATAAGATGCCAAACAATAGCCATAGAAAGAAGATTGGTAAGACAAACAATAAGAAAATCAACATATGTCATTGTTACTCCACAACTTGGTTAGCTGCTACTATCTCATCTACTGCTTGAGTTATTGCCTCATCTACTTCATCAGCATCTGCAACGACATAGATGTTTCGTAGCCAATCACTTTCCCATGGCACATATGCATATCCTGATACTTGCCTTGTTGCATCATTAATGATGGGCACCTTGACCAACATGAGAGGGGCTGGTGGCTGCATTGAATAGATGGATGAGGACAAGACAAGGCATGGCAGCAATATAATTAACAAAATAGGGTTCATGCTTTGACTCCTTCATGCATGGTATCAATAATACTAATTACACCTTTGACAAGGGCATCAAGCTCATAGCGGAGGGAATGCTCAACACTTGATTTGGCCCACTTGATGGTTTGATGTTTGTACTCATATGATGATGCGTTGAGTAGTTGATCGATGAAGAACACCCTTTGATCTCTTTCCACCCTGTCAAGGACATCTGGGTCAATGTGCCTGAGCATTGGTGAGTTGAAGATGGCTTCGAAGAGCTCATCATGGGCTTCATAGATCTTGCGTTGTCGTTGGGTTAGAACATTTAGGTTGATCATTAACAGCATCCTCCATCACAGAAGTGGATTGAATAGAACACAATGAACACGATGACAATGAACCATGCAAGCTCTGCGTTACTCATGGTCTCCCTCCTTTACTGTTAGAGCTAAGACAATGACCTCTTGCTTGCTTATGCCTAACTCAAAGGCTGAGAGGGAGATGGATTCATACATTTCAGGGCTGATGGTTATGGTGATCTTCTTGCTGCCATACCTTGTCTTCTGGCGGGTCTTGCGATGGCATGATATGAGGAAGGCTTCTGGGGTGTTCATCTTCGGCACCTTCGGCTATGTGACCTTGTCCTATGCCTATGTGTATGTATATGGCTGCGTATCCTGTGATGGCCATGATGAATATGGCTGCGTAGCCTGTATCTGGGGTAGTGTGGGCGAGGTCGCATGATTGGAGGGTGAATGGGCCTGATGACAATGACTGGTCGTTGTGGCCGCATGATGGGGATTGGAACATGGATGACTGGATCTGGGCATGGTAGGATGACATGGTTGATGGGTACGAGATCATCACAGTCGAGATGGCCATGGTCTTGGCATGCTGATAATGAAAGAGCAGATGATAGGGCGAATATGAGGAGAAGTTTCATAATAGCTCCATATGGTTGAGTAGATGAAAGATATATTAATATATTGTTTGACATAGTTGATTGGATGGGATATACTGTGTGTAGACAAGTTAGAAAGGCTCAAGCAAGGGATACGCCATGGTATACATGCCCTGTATTTTCACACAACAGTTGCCACTTACGTTCAGTTCGGGCAATTATTACATATACCTATAATTGTAATAGTTTAATAAATGATCCACTCCTGAAGAGTATAGAGGGGCCTTTCAATTACATTGAGTAAATGTACTCATATATATATGTCTTGGTATTGCAAGTTTGGTTATTTGTTGATTTTTAGACATGCTCCCCTATTACCCAGAGGCTAAGAGCCAACATCTATCTTTACTCACCTTATGTATTAAGTATATCATAACTATATTGTCCTGTCAACGTTTATTTAATTATATTGTTATAATTGTTATATCTATTAATCTTTCTTTCTTTTTTTTCTTTCTATCAAAGAGAAAGGGGACTATAGGGGATAGAGATTTAATCTTTCTTTTCTTTTCTTTCTTTTCCTAAACATATCTAATACCTGTACATATCTCTATCCAAGGAATATATAGAGAGTATGAGAGATGAAACATAGGTAAACCAATACAACCACCTGTACACAGAGGAGCTAACTATAACCAATACCACGCCAATGCTCATGCTTCATCGGCTCATGCTTCATCGGGGGAACGCCCCTCAGTCGCATTCACGAAGAGTCGCCAAGGCTCCGAAGATGTGCTATTCGCTATTGCTCCGCAAACACGCTCATCTAGCGCACAAGATTCCAATAAGGGTAAGAAACAAACCTTTCTATATGTAATCAAATCCTGGTATCGCTTCGAGGCTTGTTAGCCACATGCAAAATTATTAAACGAATCAGGATGCCCTACAATCAACGTAAATGTATTTGCCTAGTCATGACACCACCCAGTGTATAAAAATGCAACCTGGGGAAAATTAGATAGGCTGCGAGTGATATTTAGAGGTGAACGACCAAGCATCTTTGGGCATCCCATCTTAATCTGTCTTATCTTCAACGATTTCAATACTCGACTGCGTAGCAGCCACAGCAGGTATAGGAGCCATGTTTACAATAATTGTACCTTCAGCTCTCCCTTCTGCTTGTTGTTTTAGTAAGGTATCAGCAACTTGTTGTGCTTTCCAATCAGGGTCATACAATGGCATAGTAAACTTGACTACACTTGGATCAAGTTTCTTTTCCAAGGCACCAATCTCTCTTCTATCGCCTATCTCATCCATGGCCATATAGTAATATCTATTGAAAACCTTGCTTTTGGCTTTCATCCTCTCAATATCGCTATAGCTAAATCCTTTGGCTCTAAACCAGCTACGTATCTTGAGGGCATTCATATCGATTCTGGCCCATTGCAGGAGTTCCTCGCCAAGTTTCTCTAAGTTAGGAATAGATGGTATTGGAAATCTTTGATCCAGGTCAACATGTCCAAAAGCAATAGCCATAGCACTTCTGGATGATATTTCTTGTTGGTCAAGGGGTGGAAGTTGTTGTTGTAATTGCATGAGTGGCTTAACCTTTGGTTTACTCATGTTGCTTCAACCAAGGTAAATTCTGTGCGGGGGTTGAGGTGATATATCTTTCTCACATACATGCTTACTATCTGGCTATCATCTTTGTATAAGAAATTAAGGGCATCAAGGAGAAATTTGACGTAGTTATCCAAGTCAGGGCGAGTAAGAGCCCAACTATCCTCTTTATGATTAGTTGATGGTCCTATACGTACAAAGAATGTAGCATCAAGATGTAGAGGGCCAATGGCTACAGTTGATTGCGTAGCCTTCATCCATTGTGGGCCAACTACTACCCTGTAGTCATCTTTCTCATGTCGTTGGGTGTCATAGCTTTGCCCATTGGGGGTTTTGCCTGGCCGTGCCCATGGTATAGGGGTTATAGGTATAGTGTATAGGTGGGGGGTGATACTAGGGTTCATTACTACTCCATCATATCTATGAGATGGGAGTAAGGGATAGGCATCCTTCTACTCCCATGTATCAAGGGTTATTTTTTGTTCTTTTTGTTCTTCTTAACTGTCTTAATTATACTGTCTGTCCAATGCCTATCATCGTATACAGGGCAATCATCAGGAGAGAGCTCAAGAATAGCCTGGTCATGGGTTGATTTCATGATCGAAAAGGCTTGTTGTTTTAGAAGGACCATTGCTTCAATAGCTAATTCATACTTAACTTGCTTACGTTCAATTTCTTTGCAAACAGCTGCAAAATACAGCCATGCTTCACTTGAAGTATCAGCTTTACGTAACTCAGCATGAGAGTTGCCAAACAGTTTCTTAAATGCAATTAAGCTTGCCTCGCCACCTTCTTTGAAAGCAGCAACATACAGTTCATTGTCAAAAAATCGATCAACTTTGCTAGAAATCCACATCATGTCCATATCTCCATCTTGTTCATCAATAGGGTCAAACATATATTTCCTAAGTTATGAGTCACATCAGGTACATCATTTGATGTTCTATCTTTGGCATTTGAAAAGCAAACAAAATCTTATAGAACCAAACAATCATCACAATAGAGGATTTTGCCTGACAGATCTATTCATCGTACAATTCAGCATCACTTCTACTTGTCCTGGAATAATATCCTGACCATTCTGTCTTAATAACATGTTCCAATCGCTTGATTCTTTTCAGTTGAATGATGATCCCTCCCTCTTGCCACTCCAAATTACCTATTTTCTTGAATGCTGCATCTCGTAGGTTCTTGCTTGTAAGCTCTTTGTTCAACGAATAGATCAATCTATTCTCTTGTTTACGAAGAAGAGTGAAATAATCTAACAGTTCTTGTTTGGTTTTTTCAAGATTGTAAGTAAACCCACTAATTATTGCGTATTCAACAGCGGTTACATTCCCTTCACGTATCCTGGCTGATTCAACCCTCAGAACTCTATCAAGAACCTTGGCAGCAACCTCTCCACCCTCACCAATATCATTCTCCCAGTAACCTTTTTCAACTATCATCTTCACTGGATCCATGTTTCATCTCTTCATTTGATCTATCTAAAGCGAACTTATACTGTTCTGCCCAATTATACACCAATCTAGTAAGTATATCAAGAGAAGAACCAATGGCAAACACCCTGCTAGTGGGTTTAATGGTGTCTATCATTGTGACAAATTTATCCAATTGCTCTTGGCAGAACAAGAGAGGGTAGCCACAATCTTTTGAAGAAGAGAAGTTGGGGTTTTCAATTGCCCTCGGAGAATCATAGTTTATCAATGGAGCACCAGCATGTGGATATCTTATGGCGCTGAGCCTTAGGCGATAAGCCATTCCTAGGCTCTCTTCTTTCCCCTTTTTTGATTCTTTGGTTCTTTGCCTATCAATTTTTTCTTCAGTTTGTCTGTGTACAAGACTATCTTCTGACTTCTCTGGCAACTTAATAGCAGAATAGTCCAGATTAATTCTATTGGCTCTACAATAAGCGATACATAACTCTCTTGCTTTCGCTACAGGAGTTAAATTACTACGTGTTCCAACGAAGAACTTGTCTGCGTATTCTAAAGCGAGAGTGGGGAAATTCTTGAAGAATTTTTCCCCAGATGAGCTGAGTGCTAAACATTGAAGGACAGTTGAAGGCCTAGTGATAGTGGAATTGTTCATTACTTCTCTTCCTACTTTTTAAACTACTTCAGGTTACAGTACTACTAAGTATATATACTACGTAGACTGTCTTATTCATGAGACTGTTATATATTTCTCCGTATACGGTCTTCTTGACTGAGACGGTCGTGAATATTTTTATACTACGTATACAGTAAGAAGTACTGTCACCTCCTCCTCATTTAACTTTTGAAGACAGTATTGGGAATATCTTCACCAACTCTCTTCGGATGTGATGTTGCAAGAAATAATTAGAAACAAGATAGGTATTGGGTCTTCTCTTCCCATTCGGCCAATATTTATTGTCAATCATAGAAAGTAGGCCAAATTTGACCAAGGCTGCAAGAACTCTATTGACATGCTGTCTTGAGTAGGGGACTCCACTTGTCGTGCAACCCAGGCCAACCTTGCCCTGTCCTAAGCTAAATGACTCAAGCCTATGAACAGCAACAAGTACAAACTTAAAGATATTGTAATAGCCAAGGGGGAATAGTTTGCGTGATGTGAAAAAACTATAGGGATCATCAATTATGAGTTGGATGGGCCAAACTTCAGCAGTGAAATTATTAATAAATAGACTAGGTTTTGCTTGACCTGGTGGCTTTTTCATAGTATCTTGACTTTCGGATAGTTACTTGTGAGATGGTTTCTATACGCAACGTATTTTTAAATACACAACACATGAGGGTGCCTTTGGCCCCTCTTGTATTGCTAAACCTTACTTGATTTATTCTTTCTCCACAACTGTGGCCTTCAAAAAATTCTCAATATCCTCTGCCATATACAATCTCTTGGTCCCATTAGGGTGCATATAGTGCTTAATCTTCTTCTTCTGAGCCCATACCTTAAGTGTAGCTGGCCAAACACCCAATGCATGGGCTGCTTGTTGTTCACTCAGATACCCATCAAGGGTATTTTGTCTTTTCTTCATTGGTACTGTTGTTTCAATCTTGCCCATCTTCATCCTTCATATTTAAATTTGTATTGCATTTAGCATTATCATACCACCATTATATATTTGTTGCAATGTATGTTTTTAGATGATATTATATTGTAAGTAGACATAAGTTTCAATAAATATAAGGATGAAGCATGAATGAAATATCATTACATCTACAACCAGAATTGATTGTACGTAACACCCTCGGCGATATGACCAAGATGATATCAGATAGGTTAGATTACTTAATGGTAGAGTTTGAAACCCTCAACTTAAAAATGATAGCCCTCTCTGTAAAACACATCAAAGATGCAGTAAGCAAAGAAGAAGGGGACATCATCAACAACATGCTTATCATCTTCGAAGAGTTGCAAGCCATGGGTAAGATTGTAAGACACAGATACCCACGCTATAAGAAGTTGTTTAATGCTTTAGGTGTCATGGCAACTGAACGTGAACATGGGACATTGGCATCATCATTTAGATGTATCCCAGGGCAGAGGGTGAATTTTGATTCCACTCAGCCACTTGAGCTTGCGTATACACCAGAAGGGATCAAGGACATGCAACAGGTGGATAAGAAATGACCCAGGAAAAAATTTGTTATATGGCTGGCATCCTAGAAAGTGCCAGCTTTCTCATTGAAAAGTCAGGACCAATGGCTCGCTCTAAATACGTTCCTATTATCAAGCTTATGATCAATTCTGTGGCATTGAGAGATGACATGAAGTATATAGGCTGGGCAATAGAAGAATGTACCGTAAAGTCATGGAGAGCTACGCTCAAGAACAAAGGGGCGTTATTGTTGGCAAAAGACATATTGCCTCATCTCATACAGAAAAAGGAGCACGCAGCCATCTTCCTTGCCTTTCTTAACTTTTGGGAGAACCAAGAGGAAGGCATGACATTTGCTCAAAAGAAAGAATACATTGAGTCACTCCATGCCCAACTCGAGGGGCTCAACGATTTAATCAAAAAAAATCATGGCCCTCATTCAGGTAAGAATGGTAAGAACAAAAAAGATGATAGTAAGTACAAACCAAAAGAAAGTATCTGGGACGCATTAATATGAGCATGAATATGATAGACGAAGATGAATTTTTCACCTTGTTTGATGATAGCGTAGCTTCATATCATGGAAGAAAGCCAGGGCACATAACTACCCTTGTAACAATACCAGGGTCGCCACTTATCTTAGCCTATACAGCAGGATTAATGGACAACGCTCAATTCTTTTTTGAAAAACCTAGGTTCAAATCAAAAACCTATAAGTCTAGAGTTAGGTTAGAGATGAAACAAGAAGGGAGAGACTTTTTCGTAGAACATTGGAATATTGACTTGAATGTTATTGATGTGAATAATTATAACCTCAATATCACCAATTTACGTCTGTATCAACTTATTGTCAACATCTTCCCTTATATGATCATGAAGAAAAAGCATGCTCAGATTATTAAAGATTTTCATGATTTTTTTGTTCTTCATCCCCATGATCTTAATGGGCAAGGAGCTATCGTCAGTAAAATGACAGAATTAACATCCCTCGGTATCAGAAAGGGTAGAGGGCCAGCTAAATCTAAAATGGTAAGAAATAATAAGGATGTGGCCAATGATCAAGGGTTTTTTGAATTCTAAGATGTATAATTATTATTGTTGACATTGTTGTTGTTTGGGTTATAATTATATCAGTTGAAACAAGTTGGTTGATTATATGGCAAAAGTAATAATATCAGCGAACTGGGGCAAGTGCACCCTATGCAATAAGAATTTCATGCGAGCATTTGGTCATAATGTATGCGAAGCAGTTCACACAAAAGAATTTGTTGAAAAAAACTACCCACATTTGCTCTATTTATTCAAAGAAATGAAAGAGGGGGCGAAATGAAATTAGAATTCAATCAAAAACAGCTGTGGGAGCTATTCTACATTCTTGATAGTCGCTTGAAGGGTTTAGAAATTTGGGCCAAAGATGCAGAAAGTGCTAAAAAATCAGCAGCTGCCATCAAGAAATGCAAAGACTTATTGGCCATCATAGAACCTAATCTTGAAAGGTAAGCAATGATAACAAATTCAGGACATTATGAGTTTTGCGACCTTCAAGAAACCATTGACTACTATATGTCAGAGGGAGCAAGGCTAGAAGAAGCTGAGAATCTGGCTAATGCAAACAACAAATGCAATTGTGAGCAGATTACAGATACCAAGCATAGACGTTCGGATGAGTACGATGAAGAAGAGATATAGCAAGAAGGGTGGCGTGGGGGCGTGTAAGGTATGTGATGCCATATGCTCAACCAACCCATTCTATATGAACATGTGTAGTAAGCATTTAGTTGAAGCCAAGTTGAAGCAGGCAGATGATGAAAGGAAGAACCAAGGTGACTTTACAAGAATTCATAAACAAGACAACAGATGAGATGATGTTCATAACTGATGAAGAACCCATGAAGATTGATTTTGACATTGCTGTTCAACCAGAAGACAATGGCGAGGTACATGTATGTTCTTCACCGAGCCAATATAGTTCTAGGATAAAATTTACGATTGGACTGAGAAAATCATGAAAAAACTTATATTCTTAATCACTTTATTGGTTCCTGCGGTAGCATCCCCAGCATATGTAGCTGAGTCACAAATATTGCAAGTCGATTTGCTAACAACGATGCTCTATGCTCCACACATCCTAGCCATGGACAGTAAAGACAAAGACACAAGGGATATCTGTAAGGCCATCAATGTCTTAGCCCACGCCATAAAAGCATCAAACTTATACAAGGACTCACAAGGCTCATTAGACATGATGAAGGCAGGAGTGCATGTAGCCGCTGTAATTGACACCATAAATGACCGTGGCTGCACGAAAAGCAACAAGATGACACATTTACTCAACCTAGGAATTGAGACTGTCCTACGAGGCGGCGCATTGTACTTCCATCAGCAAGGGGAAATGGATCATGTTCGAAAGATGAAAGAACTTGGTGATATTGTAGGTTTGTTTAGGGCATTGAACATGATGAAGAGTAGAAAAGATTACTTAAGCATGGTGCACCAAAATGATGCAGGGTTCTATGATGAAGATGCCCAACCTGATGCAGTAAACAATGAAGGAGATAGAGATGAATCTATTAAAAACGTCAGAGAAGCTATTCCAACAAGGGAAGTCAGACAAGATAGTAAGAGCATGGTACAAGCTCAAGTGGTTGATGGAGATGGGGCTACTAAGATACATGTCCCTGAATCAGTTAAAGAAACAGTTGAAAAAATTCTTACGCCCATAGCCTCTCCTGTATACAACCCTATGCAGTATATGAATAAGTACACCATGATGAGGGGGCGATAGGATGGATCACTATACAAAGTGTTGGTCATGGATTATGATCGCAGTATTGGGTTTTAGCTTTTCTATGAATGTTGGTATTAATGGAGGTTGGGATTTTCTGAGCATATTTGCTGTTACTACCAACTTCTTAGGTATCGTTTACTGGTCTGTATTGATGTATAAGTATTAGGATATGAAACATGAGTAATGCAATTGACATCGTTGTCGACCCCATAATTGTTCAGCAAAGTTTAAGCAGAAAGAAGTTGGGACAAGCAGAAATTGATCTCATCAGAAAAACCATAGCGCCCACAGCTACTAATGAAGAACTTGAAGTTTTCATCTATACCTGCAATACCTATGGCTTAGACCCACTCAGAAAAGAAATATATTTCACTAAGTATGGTGGCAAGTCAACCATCATCACCAGTAGAGATGGCTACGTAAAGATAGCCAATGAGCACCCAATGTTTGATGGGATGGAAGCTGACGTTGTATATTCAGGCGACAGAATGGAAAGAAGAGACAATGGGAGCATCAAGATGATCTATGGCGATGACCATTTCAACTTTGACCCAGCCAAGATACGTGGGGCTTATGCCAATGTCTATCGTAAGGACAGAACAGTGCCAAGTACAGCCCTGGTATCCGCAAGAGATTATCTGGTTGGTAGTACAAATCCCATGGCTAAAAAATTTCCTAATGCTATGATCTTAAAAGTTGCTGAGGCTACTGCCCTCAAGAAAGCATTTTCTCTATCAGGTTTACTGGTCCATGAAGAGATGGGGCAAGAAGACGAAGAAGAGAAGATCCAAAAAAGTTAAAAAGAAGGAGAGACGAAGTGAGTAATATATGCCCTATAACATGCCCTCATGAAGATGGGTGGTGTGAATTCATCACCGAACCAATTATCGTGCAGCCTGAGTCAAATTTGACATGGGAGAATGTGAACTATGCATATTCAATACACAGTTCCAACTAAATTCCAAGAAGCTGACTTTGGCACCATCATCAAAGTCAGCGGTGACAATGATACTTTTCACCTCTGGATACAAGTTGAGCACAAACAAGAAGCCCCACCTCATTGGATAAGCTCAGGTGAGTTTTTCTCAATGTTGTGGGACTATGATTTAGAAGACAAGAAGTTTGTTGATGAATGCTTGCGTAAATATTTAACTTCTAGTAAATTGAATCTGGTCTAAAAAACAACCAACTGCTAATAGGTAGGACAGGGATAACCACCCATCCTACCTATTTTGCTGTTTAAAATAATGTTGGTGTCACTGTATACGATGTTATCTGCCATCCAAGATTTGCTACAACACATGTCAATGTAACTGAAGCATAAGATGATACACTAAAATCTGCACTTCCAGTTACGCCAATAGTTGTAACGCCGGGTGTTGCTGCGGGCGTTGCAAATGGTCCTTGAATATATTGACCAGCGGTTTGTGCAATACTTGCCGAACCAAAACCACCATTTACCCACGAGACAATAACAACATCACCAACTATCGATGCTACCGGTAATGTCATATCGGGGGCATCAGTAACTATATAACTATTATTAGAAGTCATCACCGTTGGTACTGCGGTGACATTGGACTTCAAACCACCTTGTAATAATATTGAGCCAAGTTGACCAACGCTATTAATAGTTACTGTTTGATTAGTTGCTGGCGCGGCTTGCGTAATATTATATATGCCTGAGATCTTTGCTACATTAATTTCACCCTGGCCTGCGCCCGTTCCTGCGCCAATAGTAAGCACATGGTTATCGCCTGCATTACCTACAACGTTATCCCCAATGTAAATGTTTGAGCTATCATTGAGTGTATTTGAAAAACCAGCGAGAGTCCCTATAGCTGTTGAATAATTTCCCGTAACACATTGGGCTAGAGCTTGGAAACCTATAGCTGTATTGCTTGATCCTGTAGTTATATGTAAAAGTGAAGCCTCCCCAACTGAAGTATTATTTATACCACTTGTTATGACTGGCCCAGAGTTACTTCCTATGATTGTATTAGCAACTCCAGTTGTTAATGCAATATTAGCAGCATTCTGTGGCCCAAAGTAAACGTTATCTGTTCCTACAAGGGTTCCAGTTACTGGGCTTGATGATCCCTTACCAAAAAACAAGTTATTAACACCATATGATGAAAATAGGTTTACCCCAGCTTGCGTTATAACACCAGCGGTATAAGGCGCATTAGTTGCAGGAAGAGCCAGTGAAGTAGCAGCATCTGCTCCAGCTGCAGTACCAAGTTGTCCAAGTGCATTGATGGTTACTGATACAGGAGCGCCACCTTGAGCGATGCCATAGACGCCCGCAGCAAAAAATCTTGTTTGTGTTCCTACTCCACCAATTCTTATTGTATTGTTGTCAGCTGCGACACCATTATCGTAGATACAAATATTATTACCTTCGTTAGTGGTATAAGAATTCCCGGCAGAATGGCCAATAATAATATTAGCATCACCTGAATTTAAGAGCTGAGCAGCTGCCGTACCAAGAATGGTATTTGAACCTCCTGAAATCAATGCTAAGCCACTGCCACCACCGATAACTGTGTTGTTAATTCCAACTGTAACCGCTTGTAGGGCACTATATCCAGCTGCCGTATTAAGAGAGCCCGTAGAGACATGTTCTAATGATAATGCGCCAATGCCTGTATTATATTGGCCACCAGCACCTATTACAGCAGCATTCCCAGAAAAGACACCAAAAAAGTTATTGGTTGCATCAGGGATAGTTACTGTATCATTAAGACCAAAAGTGATATATCCGGTAGCAGCACCTGTCGAGAATGGCAAATTGAGACTTCCCAAAGTTGTGCCAATGCTACCAGCTGCGGTAAGAGTACCTGAAACTGATGGTGAATTTATGAGATTGATTTGTACAGTATTTGGTCCAATACCTGTTGTTGAGATATTTGAACCACCCAGGATCTGGATGATATCGCCAACGGTATCAACTGGCCCAGCTATATTTGTCGTAAATTGCACAATTGTTCCTCCTAAGAAACTTATTTCCTGCCAGTTGGCTGATTGATAACCTAATGATGCCAAAATATAGAGTGCTGAAGGTTGGCCAGGTGCATAGTACAACCACAAGGTCCCTTGTATGTAACCTATATAATCACCAGGCTTTGGGATCCTATCAACGACTATAAGATTAGGTGGGGTATTTGCTTCTACCCCAACATAAGCCAAACTATTGGCATAACTACTAACGTTAACGGACATTACTTGCCCCCCTTATTCTTTAAATCTTTTATGGATTCTTCGAGAGCGGCAATCCTAAGGATGGCTTTTTGAAGTTCATTCAAGAGCATCGCGGGCATGTCGTGATATTTTACTGATTCTGGAAGTCCTTCAGAATTGATCAATGTAAGTTGTGGCATAATCTCGTTAACTTCTTCAGCTATCAATCCTGTTTGTGTTCCCATCTCTGGGTTAGCCTTATAGACAAATGTTACAGGACGTAACTTAAGGAGTGTAGAACTTACATCGCCCATATCTTGGATATCTTGTTTGTAACGGAGAGATGAGGAGACTGTACCCAATTGGCCTGCTGCAGAACATAAAACAGCCGCCCCGGTCACCGTAACTCCTGAAATTCCATGAATATATGCAGTTGTAATTCCTTGTGATCCAGTGGTATTATTAGCCCCAATACGTAATGTATTTGACTCTCCTACTATACCCTGGTGATTTATACAAATATTACTCGATTCTGACCCTGTGTAACTATATCCTCCGGTTCGGCCCAATCCGACATTATAATTTCCGGTAAGGAGCTGAGCTAAAGAATTTGATCCGACTGCTGCGTTATATTCCCCTGTGGTAGCTTTAGTGAGACTATTGTATCCGACGGCTAAGTTTTCGTTAGATCCTACCGTTAGAGAAGCCAAACTCCCGGTTCCCAATGCTGTTTGTTGGACTGTACTTGCTGTTGTTAGGGTAAAATTCCCCGAGCCAGCACCTACAAAAGTGTTGCTCGTACCGAAAGTATGAAATACTCTTGTACCTGCTTGGGTTATTTGGCCAACTGAAGAAGTTGTTGCTGCTGTAAGAGCAAGATTGCCAGAAGTAACTGTAATATCCCCTAAGGTAGCGGTGACCGTCGTATCTGATGTAAACGAATTTGATTTATTATTTATTCCACTTGTTATTGCCATAATTCTCCTTAAACAATGGTAATTTCAGCGCCAACCCAAGAAATAACTTGAAAGCCATTATTGGTTGCTGTGCATACTATTCGCAAAGAATCACCTAAGGCTACTGACGCTAGAGAACCACCTGTACCCACTGTTGTAACGACGTTCCCAAATCGTATAGATTGACTGGCATTTTGTGCTATTTTCCAACCAGCTGCTGTATTGATATTGGTAATCTCAAAAAGATCGCCAACAGTAGCAGTTGCAGGGAGTGTCATGGTTAACAATCCAGCTTTGTTGGCTATATAACCATTTGCTGCAACCATAGATGCGTTAACTGTTGTTACGGTCCATGTGAATGAACTTGCCCCTGGGATAGCCACTGAACCCATTTGTCCTGTTAATGTATTAATCGTGACATACTGAGCACTTGATACAGTGACGCTCTTAATCCCATCGATATAACAAGATGTCGTATTCATCCCACTACCAATTCTGGTTACTCCTGATTCTCCCATAGTCCCAGCCGTAAGGCCCATAACAATATTGTATGATTCAGCCCCGTTATAACTTATGCCAGCTCCACCACCAAATAGAGTATTTGATGATCCTGTTAAGAGAGAATTACCTGCTTGTTGACCAACACAGGTATTACTAGATCCTGTTGTAATAAGAGAGGAAGAATTTTGGCCAATGGAAGTATTAAAGCTACCGGTCGTAATTAATGCTCCTGATGCTTCACCAACGATAACGTTGTTATGACCTGTTGTAAGGGCCTGTAGTACATTAGAGCCAATTCCCACATTAAGGGTAGCCGTACCCGTGGTTAAGGTGTAATTGCCAGCATTATTGCCTAGGAATACCTGATCAGTGCCAAATCCATGAAGCCATCTCACTGAATTTAATAATAAATTACCTGCTGTTGCGCTTGTGGTCGGCATCAAGAAATTGGTTCCAGCAGCGTTAGTTGTTGTACTAGCGATGGATCCAGGAGCTATAAATACACTGGGAATACTGAACCCTATAACTGCGCCAGCGCCACTAGAAATTACAGAAATTTCGTTAATTGTTCCGTTTAAGGCTATCGAAGGTCCTGTTTGGCCTGGTCCTGAATC
>QGNH01001358.1_pt1 | contig 34535 bp, 57 predicted proteins | sample 1735481 | NCBI WGS metagenome assembly QGNH01 (sample SAMN09239004, study PRJNA386568) | Viral metagenome, whole genome shotgun sequencing project. | reverse complement strand
CATCACTAATTGGGAGTTCGAGTTATATGTATAGCGGATATTGCAGATGTCCGCATGCAGAGAGTCGATATCTGGAATCTTACATGGGAAATCTTGGAGCCATTCAGACATGCTGCCCCACATCTCCGCGCGCTTATTAGAATATTTTTGGCTATTAATAGGTGATGAGCCGGAGTTGACGGCAACAATACGGTCGTCATTCGGCATTAGCTCTTTAAGGCGGTCAACTACCCCAGCACCAAGCCCCCCAACATCTATACAGATTTTGGCTGGCCTATGTCTCTCTATTAAAGAGTAAACAATCCCTGTCACTTCCATCGTATCCTTTTTACTGAAGCTTACTAAATCAAAGGCTACACGACCTTGCCTAAATATAATAGAGGTTCGGTCATCGCCAAAGCGGGCCGGGTCTACCCCCATGATGAGCGGGCCATACTTCTCTGCCACACCGTGCCTTGCTTTCATTACTATAGCTGAATCAATAAAAGAATTCTCGCCAGTTATTTTGAATGCTTCATTGGCATTGCACGGGTATTCCTGGGCGAAGGACTTCTCCCCATCCTGACCATTAACAGACAAGTCTATTATCTTGTATCGTCTCCAAGATATCTGTTCATCGGATAGGCCGTAAGTTTCTCTTAGGTTGTATTCAACATGGTTTAATTTAAAATCTTCAGGAACTTCTCTTATGTATTCTGTTTGCCAGAACCAAGGCACAAAAATTGCTATGAAGTCCGACAACCCCGCTTCCGCCTTCTGCCAGGTTTGATGAAAGTAATTACCAACTCCATTAGCGGTTGATTCTAATATGACTTCAGTTCCAGCCACATCCGGAACGGCTTGCAAGATTCCCTTGGCGTGGTCGGAAGCATTTGCCCAAAATGCACATTCTGATCCATGGAACAATTGAATAGTGCTGGAACGTCCAACAGATTTATTTTCAGCAGTTCCAATCTTGTAACCAGAATCTAACTGGTCGAATATTAATTCTTTAGAGTTGTTTGTGGATGCGCTTGGCTGAACAAGTCTCGGTGTATGCTCATAAAAACGCTTTGCCATCTTATATAAATTGTTAGTAGCATCTAATGCGTGCGTAAGAATAAAACATTGTGTGCCGAAGTTATGAGTTGTGATGTGATAGAAACGACCACCAACGAGCGTAGAGCATCCTTGTTGACGTCCTTTCAAAATTAGCGCTCTAACTCTGCCAGTTCTTCCGCGTTGCTCTTCTAATTTATCATGGATATAGCTCTGTGCTTTATTTAGAACAAATGGTTTTACTTCACCTTCCTTGGTTCTTATCTTGAGACACGTGGATGCATAGTGTTTAAAATCATATTTAAGGTGTTGGAATATCTCGATTTCTTCTTCTGTCATAATTTCATGTGAGATTTTTGTGTAATTTATCCTGCTTCATACGTAAAATTTCTATTGCCTCATCTAATATTAATTTAGAATTGTCTTGGTTAGGGCATTTACAATGCCAAGATCAGCATTCCCTAGAGCATGATCTATTTGCAGATATAAACACTTGATAGCTTTATCCAACATCTCGCGTATATCGGCGGCGCATTTACAGAAGTCGGATCCAACAATAGCGTTGATTAAACAATTATTGAGAATGTTTATTGCATGAAGACCTTTCATATTCGGGTAATTTTCGATGAGAGCTAAAATCTCGTCACGAATTTTTTCTAAATTCTCTTCAGTAATATCATTTTCATGGGGGGTAGATAAAATTAGTTCTTGTGGAATCATTTCTTCTTCAATGCCTGCAATTCTTTCTGTCTTTGTTCGTGAGTGAATGTAACGTTGGTGTCGTTAATTACTCTTTCTCCATAAATCTTAGGGAGAAGTTTAGCAGCAACCCATTTTCTAGTATCTATTCGCAATCTTGAGCGCGCTGCATATTCAAAATTGTATCTAACGCCATTTTCAGTAATCTCAGAATCCTGGGCGCTCTCATCGCTAATATCTATAATTTCTTCCGCTAACAATTCTGCTTGTACTCGCTTGGCCGTTGCGTACTGTTCCGCAAAGCTTGGGTTATTTAATCTCCATTCAAAAATAACAGTATGGCCTGGCAAATCAGGGTTTTCTCGGCATATTTTTCTTATTCCATCAGTGCAAGTAGACACCTTATGACAAACTTTATCCGCGAGCTCTTTTGTAAATATTGGAGGTCTTCCGCCAACATTCTTGGGCTTAGGCTGAGATTCCTTCTCACTTTTTCCCTTTTCCTTTGCCACTTTCTACTCCTTTTTTGATTGATGATTTAAGAGATGATACTGCGTCTTTTCCTTTTGGGATAAGCGCATCTGATTTAATCATTTTTTGTTTATCCATAATTTCTTTTGGTGTTTGGAATTCTGGCATATAGGTTTTTGGAGCAACAGCTTTTTCTTGTGGTAAGACGGCATCAAAGCTATGTTCTATTTCTGGAACTTTAATTTCTCTCTTAGGCTCCAACTTTTCTTCTTCGATCTTTCCCTTTCCTTCGCATTTTTTACAGTCGCCAATTCCCATGCCAATTTTCATGAGTTGTTTTCTTCCGAGACACGCATCGCACCTAACTAGCATAAGAAATCCTTTTTACTTCAAACCGACCAATAATATATTAGAGAAAAAAGCCACGGTCATTGCCGCTCCAATTATACGCATCCAAGACAAATCCTTTCTGATTTCAGATAAATCTATTTCTAGTTTGTCCAATTTTTCATTTACAGAAGAAATAACATCACCAATATAGTTTCCCATTGAGCCAAGTTGCTGAGCCTGAATACGTGCTTGAGCATCTGGCACTCCAGTTGCTACTAACTCATCGAATAATTGTAAAGTATCTTTGTATTGCATTTTTACCCCAATTAATCTTAGCCTAATACCTTAATAGTGTCAATTAATAGCTTTGGTTGGTGTTCCAATCGATGTCCAAGCTGCCTCTTCCTGATATTTAACCATTCTTAACATTAGATTGCCGCCTGATAAATAACCAAGGGGCTCTAGCATAAAACCCTCATACTTAGGCTTGATGAGTATCATATTTTCAGAGTTATCTATACCAGTTATTTCAAGATCTTCCAACTGCATGTTCGTTTTCCCTTTCAATTTGTTGTCTAAACCAAAATATAGCGAGCCCTTGTGGTGTGATTTGCTTATTTTTTGCAATTCTTAGAAGATTCTGATGAATAGCGATAGGTATTTTAATATTAAACTCTACTATCCTATTCTTATTAACATCGTACTTCTTATCCACGCTCAGGAAATTCCTTCATTATTTGTTCTTTAATCCAAAATCTAGCTAATGCAGACGTTGTCATTTCTCTTTGGTTTGCAATCTGGGTCAATTTTTTATGCATATGCATTGGAAGCCTAACACTAAACTTAGAATCGTCTTTTTCTTTCTCGGGTAATTCATTCATTATTTTTATCTTCCTCTTGACTTGTGTCCGCCTTTGTCATACACTGTCATCATATTCACATAATTCTAACAATTTTGCAAGGGGAATAACATGAGTACGGTAAAAAAAGAACAACCTACATACTTTATGAATATATACACGAAAGAAGTAGCTGATTATGAGATGTGGATTCAAATGGGCGAGAAACAAATCCAAGCTGAAATCCGCGGGGAACGCCTTGTAGAAGTTAGAAGGACTAAGACAAGAGATGAAAGGGCTGAGCATGGGAATTGGGTTGAGGTAGATATCGAGCCTAGGGGTTTTTTGCAAGATTTTGATAGATTCTTAGAAGAGAACGACAGCCAATATGCGCGCCATAATGAAGAATATAATAACGAGAGAGACCTATAAAATGATAGAGCCTGGCATATACCCTGACTTAGATATAGATGATTACCACGCATCTGAAGGTATTAGCTCTAGCGGCATAAGTCTTATATTAGACTGTCCTAGACGATATTGGGGTGAATATATAGCTAATGGTGGTCATCATCCCAAAGATACTGAGAAGAAACGCGAGAAGTTTATGCTGGGGCGCGCCGTGCATATGCTTGTTCTTGAGCCAGAGAAATTCGATGACCACTTCTATTATATGAATGAAAACGTAAACCTAGCCTCAAAGGCAGGAAAGGAAATGTATTTAAAAGCTAAGGAAACTGCTGGTAAGCGTCAGATTATACGTGCATCTGATTGGATCAACATTAACCATATGGCACAGTCTATTAAAGAGAGTCCCATTTGGAAGAAGATAAGAGAACCTAAGGTAGAGCACTCTATATTCTGGGATGGTGGAATATTTAAAACGAGACTTAGAGCCAGGCCAGATATGTTTACAGACAGGCTAATAATAGACGTTAAAACTACAGATTGTATAAGTAACTTTTCTAAATCCATCTACAGGTATGGGTATCATAGACAAGCAGCTATGCAAATAGATGGTCTAAAACAGTTGGATGGAAAGGAAAGATTCTTTGCATTCTTTGTTGTAGAAAAGAAACACCCTAACCTTACGATATGCTATACCTTAGATGAACAGTCTATTTCGAAAGGTAGAGAAGAATATCTTGATGGTGCTGCTATCTACGCCGAATGTCTTCGAAAAGACGAATGGCCAGGGTACGATTGCAATTTTCAGTTGATATCGATACCAAAATGGTCTGGGAAGAAAGATGACACATGACAAAACCCATGGTATAATGGAAGGATACAAAAATGATAGTTAATTTAGAACATCTATTTACAATATTTTTACTGTTTGTCGCTGCTGGATTCTGTATCAGCCTTGTTGGTGACGATGCTAAATTTAATAAATTATTAGAAATAGTTAAGCGTGTTATGACGCTCTTAGTTTATACAATAGCCGTTTATATTCTAATTCATTTTATGTTGAAACTTTGGTAGGAGCTTACATGTCAAACGAAACAGATATTGTCGCAATTAACCCTGGGTTCATGCAGGTAAACTCATTAGATGCCGCTATGGCGTGCGCTGAACTTATCTCTAAATCTTCCTTCTGTCCCAAGGGAATGAATGGTAAGCCTGGAGATATTGTAGTTGCGCTCCAAATGGGCCAAGAGCTTGGATTAAAACCCATGCAAGCACTACAAAATATTGCGGTCATCAATGGTCGCCCTTCTCTCTGGGGAGATGCGATGCTTGCTGTTTGTCGTCAAAGCTCTCAATGGGAATATATTAAAGAAGAATATCTGGAAGACAAGAAAGTATGCATATGTAGCGTTAAGAGAAAGAACGAGCCGGTATTCATCCAGTCATTCTCAGAAGCTGATGCCAAGACCGCTGGTCTATGGAGCAAAGAAGGTCCTTGGAGACAATATCCAAAGCGTATGCTACAGATGCGTGCAAGAGGCTTTGCGCTCCGTGATGCGTTCCCAGATTTGCTGCGCGGTATCATTACACCAGAAGAAGCAGAAGACATGCCACGCGTTGATTACAGTAAGAGCGTTGGTGATATTTTTGAAGGCGAGATTGTTGAGAACCAAAAAATATCTGAATCAGATGTTGCGCATCTTAGAGGATTAATAATTGAATCAGGAGCTCTTGAGGTAGACATATGTCATCATCTTGAAATTGAAAAACTTGAAGATATGATTCTCGATAAATTAGATGGTGTTACGAGGCTCCTAAATAAGAAAGTAAACAAAAAGAAAAAAGACGAAAAACTTGAGATTAACAGAGTTCTTGGTGACGACAATGCGCCAATGACCGATTCTGCTAAAGAGTTTTTTGGGGAGGAATAAATGAGTAAAAAACTTAATCTGATTTTCAACATCGTAAGATGTGATTCTTTATTACCTGTCGGCGACAGTTCTGGTTCTGGTTCTGGGGATGGTTATGGGAATGATGATGGCGCTGGAAATCGTTTTGGCAACGGCTTTGTCTATGGGATTGGCGATGGCAATGGCTTTAGTTATGGATACTCTGGCCCTGACTCTGGCGGTGGCTCAGGCTATGCCTATGGCGCAGGCCATGGCAATTGCTCTGGGGGTAACCCTTGCAATGGCCTTGGCTAAATGAAAGTATGCAAGGATTAAAATGAACGTTAACGATTTAAAAAGGAGAAATATTGAATGAGTGAAAAATATATTCATCCATATGTTGGTAAATATGTTCTTATTAGAACATACGCATCAGGCGTACATTTAGGATATCTAAAGGAGTATGACCCAGAAACAAGACACGCATTCTTGACTGAAACGCGTAGGCTTTTTTATTGGGAAGGTGCTTTTACTCTGCATGCTGTAGCAATCAATGGAATTAAAGACGGGAAAATGCCAATAACTATTCCAGAGATAATGTTATCGGATACATTAGAAATAATTAAATGCAGTGAAATAGCCGAGGAAAATCTTAAGAACTTTCCAGTTCATCAACCATGAGTAAAAAACTTAACTTGAGTTTTAATATCCTAGAATGGAATGCATCACCCTCTATTGTCAATGTCTATAAAGATGGCTATGGTTTTGTCTATGGCGATAGCGATGGTTTTGGCACTAGCGATGGCTGGGGTTTTGGCAATGGGGCTGGAAATGGTTTTAGCACTCCCGCTGGCTGGGGTTTTGGCAATGGCTTTGCCAATGGCGCTGGCGATGGCAATAGCCTTAACTATGGACACCCTGGGGATGGCTACGGGACTGCATCGGGCCACGGTTTTGGCGCTGGCTCTGGTGATGGCCCTGTCTAACTAAATGAACAAACTTAACTTAATTTTTAACGTCATAAGATGTAACACATTAGCATCAATTAGGACTAGCGATGGCTATGGCACTCCCGATGGGAATGTCTTGGGCAGTGGCTGGGGTTTTGGTAATGGCTATGGCAATGGCGATAGCGATGGCAATGGCGATAGCGATAGCGATGGCTATGGCAATGGCGATGGCGATAGAGATGGCAATGGCTATGGCTATGGCTATGGCGATGGCTATGGCAATCGCGATGGCTATGGCAGATGAGAATAAATGGAAATAGTTAGATTAATTATTGGCAATGGCGATGGCGATGGCTATGGTTTTAGAATATCAGCAAAAAAAAATTAATTAATACAGGGGCTATGCAATGTCAATACAAAAAAAAGAAATAGAAGAACAAATAGAGATTCAAGGGAAAAAACTTAAACTAATATATGAAATATTATCTACAAAAAAATTATTGCAAGAAGAGATAGAAAAATATTTAAGCGAACTAAAGAAAATCGACTTGGTGCATGCAAGCCTTCATTTAGCTTTATTGAGATTTAACCACGAAAGATGTCTAGATACCAAAACGCAAAGCAATATAGACCCGCATAAAGCAAACCAACCAAAGCATACTTAACGAATCTCCTGGTATTAGATGGCCTACTTGCTGCCTTTGGTCTAGAGAAAGCTGAAATTCCCATTTCATCCATCAAACTATTTTGCATCACGTTCTCCTTACATCTCAAACTGACAAATGCTCACATCGCCTAGAAGAGCTCCCAGATAAACTTATTTCTGCGAACAGGGAAAGTTGTGAAACGCACCGGGGCGACCCCCATTCGCCCCCGGCCCACCTCAAGAATACACATCAACATTACATACCACAATACATATCTTTGACCGCACTGGATATAACACCAGTCCTATTAAGCTTTCGTTTGATTTTGAACTTTTCCATCTAGGTTGAAGGAGTGACCCCATCTCTAACACCCAATCCTTGCCACCAAATCTTCGATTCTTGCGACGCAAACACAAACCACGAATATCTTTGAGTCCGGTAATTAAAATCGCTCTACGGCCAAAATTTTTCGTTTTTATCCTGTTTAGAATCTAAATCGCCCATTAGCACATGCACGGAAGGCCCCAAATCTTCGATTCTAGACACTTTCACCCTCCCCATTCTCTAACTCTGCCACGAGCTTGTTTCGGACAACAGCGTGCCTAAAAATCTGTTTAGCGATTAGGTTGGCGGGTGTTATGAGCTGGCGTTGAACCATTTCGTTGATTCTGTCCCAGTCCTCATCGTTCTTGACGTTCTGGAGACAGTACTCATGGAAATCAACGAAGGCCTCACCCAATGCGCCGCCCTCTCTGGCTAGGGTATGAACAAACTTGGCCTCGTCCTCAGCTAGCTTGGTTCGTTGTTGGATTTCAGTTCGTAGTGTCATCGTATTCATCCTTAATGTTTTTTAATTTTTTAACCGCTTAGAAAATTACGTGTCGAAAAAAATTAAAAAAATCGACATATTTAATAGACATGTCGAATGAATCGACATATTTGAGTACAGGGTACTTCATCATCTTTTCTTGTTAAAATTCTATCACTCATTTTCTTGAGTCCTTAAATTTTTTGAATTCAAATACGTTAGAGGGTAAGTCAACTTGTTTTTCAATGATTTCCGGCTCAACAGGCTCTGGATAATATGGCCAATCTTCCTTAAGGGCTTTCATAAAAAATCTGTAGCAGTGCCCATACGTCATTTCTCTGGATGACGCATATCTCAAGGTTAGGTTTAATTTATCCAAACAATAATCAACGCCCCACACTAAAACATCGGCCTCAGTAAAAGATCGGGCAAATTCTTTCGAAATAAGAATTGCTAATCTTTTGGCCCTAACATCTGGTCCAACAATATCAGACATTTTTATTTACCCCCATTTCTCTCATTTTGGTTCTTATTTTATCTAAATTTTCATTTGCAACTTCTTCGCTAGAACCGTTTTGTTTCGTTATTTCTTTTTCACGGCTCTTAGTTAGGTCTGATGTATTTTTATTATTAACTATAAGTTCGTTTGATAACATATACTCTAACAATTTGGCTTTATTTTTGGCTCGTTTCTCTATGTGGTTTAAAACCTCCTCGATTCTAGACTCTTTATGCTTCCCCATCAATTGGAGAGCCCTTCTCCTACCAATTCCTGCAATACCCGAAAGCCTTTCGAGAACGTTATTCACAACGTTATTACTTAATAGTAATCGATCTTGATCGTTCGGCGGTAATTCTGACCGGGCTAAATCATCCGTTAGGGGGGTAATTTCAACCGGGGGGGCCGGTAATTCTGACCGGGCTAAAGTAACGTTATCCACATCACAATTTTTTGATAGTTTTTCTATAAATTCCACATTTAAAGTATAGATATTTGTTGTCTGTTTTTTTCCAATGAAATTAGGTGCTGTTTTAATGAAATTGTTTTTCTCTAACCACCTAAGAGAGATGCGAACCGTTTTCTCAGATCTTATTCCGGCATTTTGGGCAATTGTTTTTAATGAGGGATAAATTTCTTTACAATTATAAAAGCTAGCCAACTCTTTTAGTACTTGTTTATTTGAATCGTAAAGTATCTTTATGCTTATTTTGTTTATGTTTTTTATTAAATCTAATTTCTTCACGTGACTATCCTCCTTCTAGTCAACCACCTTGCAAATTAGGTGTTGACACTAAGCCATAGTTGAAGGACAATACACATGCAGTTGGTCAGGGATCGTCCATTCAAGTAATGTGCACTCGTGTACTCGTGTATTGTCCATTATCGATTGCTGAGGTTTTCTAAGGACCTCAGCATGTCAAATCTTCTCCCGTCTCCCGTGCATAGTCAACTAGTTTCTTATCTCCCTAATTTGTCACATCCTTGACAGTCAAATGTTAAATCCCACAGAATCGATTTGCCCATATGTTCATTGAAGCCGGACTTTGGGAAGATTAGTTTGGAGGCTTAAAACGCCCCTTACTTTCGGCCTACGCCGTTTGTTCATACCATACGGCGTCAGGTTTTTTGTCTAAATGTTCCACGGAAATAACCACTCCTCTACTACCCCATCAAATAAAATATCCCTAGAGCCCCGTGGGTTTTGTCGGTGTTTGTATTTGTGTGATTTTCGAAGTCTGGAAAGCGTGGAACATTTTTTGGCAAAGAATGTTTGCTTTTTTAATATTAACCTATTATACTATCTTAATATTGTAATATAGGGATTTTATGAGAACAGATAGAAAGGTGCCAATTGTGATGTCCTTCCTCCAACACAAGGGGGGGTCTGGTAAAACTACGCTAGCAACTAATGTAGCGCATGGACTGGTTAGGAAAGGGTTTAAAACCCTCCTAGCCGACGGTGACCCCCAAGGCTCGGCCAGAAACTGGCATGCAGCCAATGATGCTCAGCTCGTCAATTGTGTTGGGTTAGACCGAGAAACCCTCCCCAAAGATTTGAAATCAGTCTACGGGGGTTATGAAGTTGTGATTATAGACGGGGCTCCCCAGGTCTTTAAATTGTCAGCGGCAGCCGTTCGAGCATCCGATGTCGTTATCATTCCGGTGATGCCTTCCCCTTATGATGTCTGGTCTACTGGGGACTTGGTTGAACTAATAAAATGCCGGCACGAGGTAACCGACGGAGAACCTAAGGTTGCATTCATTATCAGTAGAGCTATTAAGAATACCAAGATTGGTAATGAGGTTGAGGGGGCTCTCCTAGAGTATGGGTTTGAAGTTTTGAAGTCTAGGACCACGCAGCTCATATCATACCCAAACACTGCGGCTGTCGGGCAGTCTGTATGGCAAAACCCCACGAGCCAAGCGGCCTTTGAGATGGATGAGATAGTTTCTGAATTACTATCAAAATATATTAATATTTAAATAGGAGAATATTATGGTATTAAAAGCTAGTCCAAAATACGAGATTACCAAGAAGAAAACTCAAGCCCTAAAGGAGGCTCAAAAGAATGACGATGTAAAGGGCGTTTATGCCCTAATACCTAGCAAACTTCATAAGAAGTTACAGTTATACCTGGTTCAGAATGATGTTACGTTGTATGACTGGATTACACAAAAAGTTGAGGAGATATAATGTGAACCGACTGATTCAGCATATCCCATCATACTGTTCTGGTTTCGAACGCGAAGTTATTGAGTTTGATTCTTTGCAAGAATTGCTTGATCATGATTTTATCAAAAACTTTGTTGATGGCTTTCTCAATTTTAAATTTATAAGATTCTCAATAGAAGGCAAATATGGACCACCATATTCGTTGATGGTAGAGCACTATGATGAAGATGAGACAAAAGAGAAGTGGTTGGTAGTCGGATATCTTGACGAAGACATTTTGGAGTTCCCTAGGTGGCAGCCGCCAGCAAGGGATAAACATAATAATGAGGGGGTATAAATGTCTAAATAATAGACATATGCAATTGACAGGCTTTCTCCCCTGACCTAAACTAACATTACATTCGGTCAAGCTCCTTACCTATATGTATGATTGGTGCCGCTTATAACCGGCACCTTTTTTTATCCACAAAAATGGTGGATAACTTTCAAATTAGCTTTACTTAAAATTAAGTTTCAAATCTAGCTACCAAATAACTTATCCCAAATCTCATATGCTGAATGCCCTGAATAGAGCGCAGCTATTAGTAATGGAACTACAATAGAAGCAATCATTAGGATGAATAGTCTTAAGAACATATAAATGAATCTGAGCATGTCATCTCCCTATTTTCGTTTCGATAGCTTTTTGATATTAAGCTCGACTGACCATCTAACAAAATCACTAGCCGTCACATCTCCTTCTTCCGCAAGCTCTTGTATCTTTTTCCACAAAGAAACGGGCATATACAATGTAACTTTTTTAACGGGTGATTCTGGTCCAGGTCTTGCCATCATAATCCTTGAATGAATATATTATATATGATAGCATGACATAACTATACATGATATAGTTATATGGGAGTAGAACATATTATGTTAGAACTACTAGAAGATAAAGATTATCCCTTTGGATTTCCTTTCGAAGCTATCGTAAATAAGATAGTTGAAACTCAAGATTCTGAAGACGCCTTAGTTCTTTTTGCCCATTTAATAGCTGAATATCTTATTAGAAAAAATTATAGTGAAACAACAGGTGATTTGTTTTTAGTTGTATTGTTCAAATCTTTGAAAGAGAATTGGGTTAAGTCTAAAGGATGGGGTGAGGAATAGTTGGATAATGATTAAATGCTAGACGAAGACAAAGAAGAAGTAAAGGCTGCTATACGTCTCGCTGAGATTTTAAGCGATTTTCCTACAGAGTATGCTATGACCATTATTGGGCCTCTTGTTACGTCCCATATGCTTACAAAGAAGCGAACTAAAGAACAAGGATTGAATCTTATTAAGCTTCTGAATATTTCATTGATTAGAAACTGGAAAGAAGTACATAAAAAAATAGAGGAGAAGACAAATGTTAAGAATGAGACAAATTAAAGAGCAAGAAAAAAAGTCTACTGAAATTAATGCTAAAGAGATTCAAGCTAAACACAATAGAATAATTGCCATAAAGGAAAAATCTACTCTCAGTCCTGTTGGAACTACCGGGATTACGGGACTAGCATTTACAGCAGACCCGAGCCACGTATATAAATATGACAATGAGCAGCATGTTGTGCCAATCACCCCAGACAATGATAAAAAGAAAAAATCTTGTTGCGTGATTTTGTAGGAGACTAGCATGAGCCATGTAGATACGCTGAAAATATTTGAGGATTTAGTTGCATCTGGAACCCCATCGGAACAAGCAAGAGCTCAGGTTAAAGCTTTGGATGATGCTTTTGATGGGGTCGATGCAGTTCGTAGGGCAGAGCTTGAACTTTCTATGGAGCTATTGAGAAAAGATTTTTTTCATTCTGTTGAACTTTTGAGAAAGGACTTCTTCGGATTAAAGTTGATGGTTCTAGGAATGGCGGCTTTGTTCGCTGTTCCAGTTATACAAAAGCTTTTCACATAAGGAACTATTATGACCTTTAAATACGACTATATCCCTCTAGACCAACTAGAGACTGACAAGCCAAAGCACGTTGTCCTTGCGGATGGTGAGGCAACCTTCAAGATTAAAGATGTTTGGGAAACCAATAAGGATGGTTCACAGAGAACTAACTCAGATGGCATTACTCCAAAGATTACCATCGTGCTAGTATGCCATGACAGGACTGGTAAAGAGGGTCTGGTCTATCACGATATCAGCGCTAAGATGCAATGGGCTATTGTGGCATTGGGGGACGCCATTGGGCGAAACCTTTATCACGAATCTGGGTACACGAACTGGAAAGAAATTATAGGATGCCATGGAAAATGCACTCTAGAGGCAAAAAGTAGCCCTGGCTATGATACTCGTAGTACTATCAAGAAATATGTTCCTTGGCCGACTACTGAGACGGTAAAAGAGCCAATGGATAGTGATCCGTTTTAAAAGGGAGTTTATATGCCAGACATGAATGAATACGAAGAGGGATTTGAAAAGCTTGAACATCTATGCCGCGAGCTTGAAAACAAAAAAGAATGGGCGCTCCTTAAGGAAGCAGAAAGGGCTAAAGCCATTTACTTTGACTTGCTTAATGACTACGAAGACGCAACAGCCTTTGCTTAATTGAAAGGTTTTTTTAACGCGTCTTCTTTTGCTTTTCTGTCTTGAAGGATTTTCTCTAAATTAATTCCTGTTTCATATTGAATTATGTCACTTGCGACTTCTGTTTCAATATTATCAGGCGTTCCGTCTATCGCATAAAAAGAAATACCAACCACAAGAGAAACAAAAACCAATACAAGAACCACAATCTTACCTCCAAGAAAAACCTTTATTGCCGTATCAACCGCTTCTTTAACATTCATTATTTAATTCCATTAAAAAGGTTGTAATTTTCAATGTATTCTTCTGTAGTAGCTTTCCCATCGATTGTGTTCCAATGCGTCTTGTAATATTGCGCTTGACCCTCTAGCGTAGATGGGATATCTCCAGGAAAAGTAAAATAAAGAACTCTTGCCATGGCTGTTGAGTAATGAAGGTTATATATCATCGTGCTAGATGAAGGAACAGAGTAAACTTGAAACCCACAGAAAACATTTATACGGTCTCCTAGTGTTTTATTCTTCAAATTATTTTTCCAAAGATCATCATGGGTAGATGGTTGCATTTGATATGGACCAACCGCTAATTTTCCGTCTAGAGATTGTTCCCATAGGTTTGGACTATCTTCGTTCTGAATTAGGTATCGCCCGCATCCAGACTCTTGGGCGAATGTGCCGACCAATAAGTTCTCAGCATCAATACTATAAAGACAAATGCTTTTTAGGACTGGCTGAATAATGAGTTGTCTAAACTGATTGTTGTCTAGCATTAAGATAGACTCCTAAATATTGCTCTATACATACGATTGCCTCATCTAAACTATAACAGACTTCCACCTTATAGCCATTCTTCCTAAGTCGTTCGTGGATAATATGCTGATGGGCCTTCACAACCCCATCCTTTTTCTTTAGTTCGATAAGGAGGCCATAATAGACATCGCGAGGTATAAGGATAAAGACGTCTGGAATGCCTGCTGTAACGCCTCTAGACTTGAGGTTTTTGGCCTCAACAATATGTCTTGAGCCCCCATTTTCCACAGCAAAACTAACCCCACGAACATGAGGATAGTAATCAAGCCATTCAAAGAGCGCTTTCTGTATATTATGTTCAGAGCATGAATCCACAAAGGACTTATGCTGCCGGTGTCGTAGTGTCGTTAGCCGCTTGAGGCGCATCAGGTGAAGTCGCCGCTTGATAAAGTTTTAATAAATCTTGAGCCTCTAATGCCCTTCCCTTCAGTCCGTTTAGGTTAGCTAAACTATTAGCAACAACTGTTTCCACCTCTTTTAACAGGGTTGAATGCTGAGCAGCGGCAGTTGCAATAGCTGTCTCAATTTCTTTTAATCTGGACTCTACGGTTGTTATGTTTACGGTCATACTACTACTCCCTTTTTTTAAAAACCTAAAACAGAAAAGCCGCCACAATAGAACGACTTTTCTGAATATAAACATCATTATACTTTAGTGATAATGTAGTTTAAGTGAGATGCTCCTGGGTCTCCTGTCGATGTTACAACGAACGTACCATTTCCAGCAGCTACAGTTTCAATCTCAACTGCATTTGATGTGTCGTTCCAAGAAGCAACCACCATGGAGGCAGTAGTACAAAACGCGTCTGTTACAGTTTGTGCGGCCGCGCCGCCAGCTACCGCTTTTTGAGCTACAGATTTAATCTGAAAACCCGCATCAGCCACAAGACCAGTAGTACCACTAGCAACTACAAGGTGCCCAGATGTAAATGGTGTTGCTGTTGCGCCAATTAATAACTGACCGATAGCATTGCCTGGATCAGGAATGTTAACAGCAGTTATTTGACCCATAGCATTATTGGATAATGTTGTTACAGTATTTCCTGTATTTGCTGTTGCTTGAACTACCAAATGTCCCTTAGATGCAGTTCCAGGATATGAAAGGAATCCGCCCGCCACACCACTAGAACCTGCTTGAACATTACCTTCAAATATAGCGCCGCCATCATAGGGGGGAGCAATTAAACTGTAAATCAGGTTTGGAGCCGTTCCAGTTATCTGAACCGATAACCAAAGTACGCCACTTGTTGTATTAACAAGCGCCATGGTTGCACTGTTAACAGATATTAAAAACTCTCTGTTTGCATTGGTTAAATAACCCGCAGTTGTAACTGTTGCAATTGAGTCGTTTGTATTAATGAAAACAAAATTTGGATTTATTCCCACGAAACCCGTGAAACTACTTGTGGCTTGTATTATAGCCATATGGCGCTCCTTGCTTAAGTTGGAGGTTAATTAACGGCAATCGCCCATTGGGCTTTTCTTAACTGATTTACCAACTCGGCCTTCCATAGATGCCATGTGGCCTTTCTTCTCTTCTTTCTTTCCCTTCTTCATGTCTTTTTTCATGTCCTTCTTCATATGCTCTTTCATTTCAAACTTTCCTTTTGGTGGAGTTAATACCTATGATAAGTGTTAATTAAAATGCGTGTATAGTCAAGGAAATTTGTTGGTTTTTAATTACGCGCTTTCATTCCCATGCGATAATAATCTCCCACATCAGTACCATAAGCATCCCGAGAACTTTGACCTCTAGCCGCTTTCTTAGCGCCCCCAACACCACCAAGATGTGCCGCGGCGAGTAAGCCGTTAATCTCTTCTGGGCTAGACCGTTCATGAATGACACCAGCCTTTCGAAGTCTTTTTTCATTCAACGCTAAAGCCTTTCGCATAGCCTCATCTTGCAATTTTGGATTAGATAGGAAAGCTTCTTTGCCGCCCGGAATAGTCCAATTAGAGGGTTCGTTTAATGCTCTATTGCCATGTCTTGAAGCACCCTTTCTAACATATCCCAAATCTTCCAGTAACGGACTCCCAAACTGATAGGCCCCGGAATATCCGAGATTATTGACCGCCCCATAATTACCGCCAGACTCTCTCTTTCGAATAATGTCCATTAAGGTATTTCCAGTCATCTCGCCTTCGCCCATATGTTGTGAGTTTCTTTCTCCGAAGTGACCTTGGGAGTCTTCCCCCTCGTTCTCTAATATTCTTCTAAAATAATCATGGGGCTCTTCGTCATATTCATCATCAAAATCTTCATCGTATTCATCTTCGTAGGAGCCACCATTTCTTTTCTGAAGTAATTGCATTAATGCTTTCATAAGTTGCTGTTGATTTAGGTTACCTTGTGGGCCACCGAACTCATCATCAATATTAAAATCAAACATTTTTAAAATTCCTCTTAGCTTCTTTTAGGCTAGAAATTTTCGGTGCCTCATTACCTTGTTCGCACCACTTAAGATACTCACTATATTCTTTTGGATTATCTTTTTCAGAAATGTACATCCCATCAGGAAGTCTGTAAATCCAGCTTTCCAAAACTCCTTTGAATGAATAGTATTTTCTTTTATCATATCCCTTCATAAATTCCTTTTAGTTTAACGTACGCGCCTTGCATAAATACCACCCTGCATACTTACCGTTCCTGTCGCAAATACTACATACCCTGTAATATAAACTGTTGTGGTCATGCTGATGCTCACTCTTAAATATGGAACATTAGAACCATATTGATTAAGAAAGGTAATGTTAGGATAAGTTAAATTATAAAGAGATGCATCCGGTAATGTTCCAGAGGTTAGGCTTGCCCATAATATTGCCAAAGAAATATTGTTAGTGCTACCGACGAAACTTATATTTCCATAGACATCCCAATCACCTGCTGTAAGACTGATTGTTGTCATATCCTTTGCTGTAGATGAGTTTATCGCAACTGCGGAACCGGACGAAATAACACTCGAAATAATCTCCCCTACATAACCTGAGCTCGCGTTTCCGCCTGCCGTAGTCCCTAAAATACCACTGCTTAAAGAAACACTAGTTCCCGTAGCCGCCCCTAATACTGGTGTAATTAATGTCGGTGTATTGGCAAGAACAATGCCGCCTGAACCTGTAACGGTTGCGGCTAAGGCAGTACCAACGCCGGTACCTAATGAAGCAATACCTGAGATTGGCAATCCGCTACAGCTTGTGAGGGTTCCTGACGATGGTGTACCCAACACAGGCGTAACTAATGTGGGTGAGGTTGCTAATACAATCCCACCGCTCCCGGTAACATTGGCAGCTAATGCGGTTCCTACCCCTGTTCCTAGTGATGCTATTCCAGAAATGGGTAATCCAGAACAACTTGTAAGAGTCCCGCTTGAAGGGGTTCCTAGAACAGGGGTTACTAAAGTTGGACTCGTTGCAAGCACGATTCCGCCAGAGCCTGTTACATTTTGTCCGAGGGCGGTTGCAACACCGGTTCCGAAACTTGTAATTCCTGTGCCACCATGCGCAACAGCGACAGTTGTGCCGCCCCAAACCCCGGTTGCAATTGTTCCTAGGGTAGTAATGGATGTTTGTCCCGCGTATGTGTTGATGATACTAACAGTAACCGCACCTGTGCTTGCATTAACAGAAGTTGTAGTTCCATCACCCGATACGCTTGTAACCCCTCCCCCAGAGTTAGATACATACTGGGCGCTCCATGATGAGGTTCCAGTGCCGGAGGCTAAAATACAGGTAACTATCAACTGAGATGCAGCTGCCATTGCTTGAATAGAATTACCGCCAGATGATTCTACTGTAACAGTCCCAGAACTAAGGTTAACAATTGTAAATTTTTGCCCCAAAACTAAAGTGTTTGCTACAGGCAACTTAACGGTTTGATTCGCCGAACCAGTAAAGTATTGGGATTGTGCGCTAGAGACCGTTAATGTGGTAGTTGTTCCAGCGGTTGCGGTAGTGGCATACCCTCCGATAAAGCTATTGGCCGATAAATTTGAATTAGCATCCCATCCCGCAAATGAACTTGCGGTCGGGGCTGTCGTTACAGAAGTAACACCTGTTCCACCATAACCCGTAGCAACGGTTGTTCCATTCCAGACCCCAGTAGTAACTGTTCCAAGAGTTGTAAGAGAGGTTTGACCAACATATGCCGCATCTATGTTAATTGTCGTTACAGTGCCAACTGTTGTTGCGTCTATAACATTTGTTGTCCCTATAATTGAAGAGATGGTCCCATTGACTGTCGCTAGGGTGCCAGATGTCGGAAATGTTACGGCAGTGTTACCCGTTAGAGTGCCCGAAAAAGTATGCGGACCCGAGAACGCTAAATTGCCGCCAATTGTAATGGTTGATGAACCATTATTTACACCGGTTCCACCATATGTGGGATTTATAACATTGGCTTGCCAAGCTCCTGTCCCAACTGTCCCAACAGTTGTAATATTCCCTTGAACGGCAGATGGTAAGGTTTGGCTGATAGATGGAACTTGTGAGCTGTTTGTTATTAGAACGCCATTTGCTGCACTCGTAAGACCTGCAAGAGTAGTTGTGCTTGTCGAATATACCAATTGATTAGCAGAGAAGTTAATATTGAGAGCATTCGCAATGGTTGTCATGTGATTCTCCTAATCAAGTAATTGTCCAGTTACCTTGAGTGCTTAATGATATAAATTGGTTATTGATAGTTGAGCAAACCAAAGTAATACTGTCTCCAAAATTGGAAGACAATAATGAGCCGCCAGTTCCGGATGTTGTTCCAACGCTTCCAATAAATACTTGCTGGCTCGCGCTTTGTGAAATTGTAACTGTAGATGTGCCAAGATTAACGATTTGTATAATCTGGCCAATAGTCGCTATAGATGGGAGCAAATACGATACAGGAGACGAGTTGGTCATGAAATAGCCATACTCAATTAAAAGATTTTGCGCGCTTGAAATTTTATTCCACGGAAGGTTTCCAAGCGAGTCTGCTGTAAACTGTACGTTTGCCCCACCCCGTAAACCTACGACTATATCGCCGGGAATGGCCGCCCCTACATTATTAAATTGACTCCATTGTACGGTCATAGGTTAACCCTCTTGTATGGAATAAAACGCAACCGTAATGCTCGCAGTGCTTGTAGAAATAAAATGCAAGACATCTCCGGTTTCTACTTCCCACGCAGCGTAACCACCATGAACTAATACTGATGATGCTACAGCAAATGAACTTCCCGCGGGGACTACCGCTGTCGCATTCAACGCAACAAAAACGTCATCTGCTGGGGTGGAAGAAATTATTGCATAGAATTTATTATTAGTAGCTGATATAGCTCCCATTCCCGATGATGATGGAACTGCAATTGATGTATCTGTACTTGCTTTCAGGGTGGCAGAATAAACTGTATTACAAAACTTTAATCCGAACCCGTTTACACTTCCCGTTGTTCGATTTACATTATAGTTAGTGGCCATTCATTAAACTCCTTATAAATTAATTAAACAATTCCTAATCTTGCATCGGCAGAATAGTGGACCTGGAGTGCATCCCCAATAGCGGTGCTCGCATTTCCATTACAGCTCACGCAAAAACCATTGGCGTTATTATTAAATGACGCCGTCATAGAGCAGTCACCCGTTACTGTTACGTCATAAGCCTGTGCGTTATTGTGAACAGGGTTATAGAAAGTAATGGACGGGCTAACGCGCATTTGTGATCCATAAAATACAGTCTGACTGAATTGGTTTCCGGTAGTTGTCGTTGTAGCAGGGAAATTTAAGCATCCCGTGTTGGCTCCGACTTCGGTTGCCGGTGCCGTTCCGATTGGAAAAGAGCTTCTATAATACCGTTGACATTCCCTTAGCACTTCATCCGGGGTTTGAGGCGCTGGAACAGTCGGAATGTCTCCTGGTACCAGAGAAATAGAATCAAAAATTACGCCTTCTGTGCTTGATACTGGATTTACTATTCCAACCACTATAGCAAAGAAATGTGCAGTAAGTGGTATGGCGGTTGTCGGAAAGTCCCAACCATTAAATCCAAATGACGGAACATTATTTGCAAGAGGCGCAAGTGAAAATGTTGCATCCCCCAAATTGCTTCTTGGTATTTCTACCCAGGTTCCATTTAATGTTGCGGGTTTTCCAGTTGATGATAATGTTGCAACTAAAGAAGCATTTGCGCCCATATTAGGCAAGCTATTACCAGTACATATCCATAGTGATATTGTACTTACTAATGAAGAGCTTGAAGTGGTTGCAGAAACATTTACAGATAATCTCCCTGTTCCCCCAATTAGCAGTTCCCTAGTTTGCGCCTGGTCAAGATATTGAATAATTGCAATTGAACTATTTTCAACCATCGATATTTGTAACCCAGTCGAACCAATGGTAGATGAACCCCTAGCAAACGTAAAACCACTATTTGTATTCTGGAATATGATTGTCTGGTCCCACACATAGTTTGAAGTGTTAGCGCCCGTAGCAAATGGGCCCCCAGAGCTTGTTAAAAATTGAGCAGGATTAGTCGGAAAGTCCCAACCTGTTAAGCAACTAGGGATAGGCTTATAAGCCAATAAAGGGAAGTAATAATTAAACATCTGGTCAATCTGACGATTAACTGGAGTCTGCTCATAGACTATCCCACTAATGTTTGATTCCAAGCCACACACTTGAATATTACTTAATGTCGTTGCAGCTCCCACAGGTAACGTAATTACAATAGTAGAATAACCGACATTAGAGTTAGATGTATTATTTGATGCTGGTAATTCTACTGTCGCATTAAATTCTTGATAAGTTCCCAATCCATTTGTGCCTGACAAAAGTTGAGTAATGGTTCCAGTTGATGGCGCATATGCAATGCTAGCGGAACTCATAGGTGCCAATAACATTGATGTAGCCACATATCCATTCGTACCGGATGTATCAGACCATATACCAGGATTGCTTGTTAATTGCTGGCTTAATGTTAGCCCTGATATATTAGCTCCCGGGGTTATGGTCAAAGAGTAAGGCGGATTTCCAGGATAACTCGATGAGCCAGTAATAGAGTTCTGTGCGATTGTTACGGTTCCTGTTCCGGTATATGTGATATTTATGGTCCAGCCGGGCGCAATTGCCACACTTAGTGACCCTGCTCCTGAAAATGAAATAACATCCCCATTCGCTGGAATAAATAATACTTCAGCAAATCCTGGGTTTGTCAGCATATTGCTGATGTTGTACTGACCGTTTAACGTGCTTCCGCCAGATGCAATTGCTAAATTGTAAGGCCATGCTTCTCTTGTGAACTGTTCAACACCGAAAGAGTTATAAACAGAAATATAATATAGCTGCAATACAGGTGGAGTTGATGTATCCCAAGGATAATAATATACAGCAATGTTGTTTCCGGTATCATCCTGAAATGTTCCAACTGAACTTAATACAATTGGATTGGGCAATGCGGAATAAGTATAGTTTGGAGGAGAGCCAGAAATCTCGTATACAAGTTTAGGAGTTGTGCGTGATGCATCTTCCCAGAAGTAAACTAAACCACCCGCGAGAGGAAGCCCAGTGTCTTTATCAATGAAAAAATCTTCCAGTTCTGGGCCTGTTACATAGAGTGGATTTAAGGCCATAATTTAAACTCCCTTAAAGATGTAGCTGCAATTCCATTTATACAAGTATATGCACTTTTCGAAAGAAATATTTGCATTTTTTTATACATATGGTATACTAAGTTAGTTGGGTAAGAATATAACGAGGAAAAGAAAGTGGAGCATATTAATACGCTAAAGACATACAAAAACTTAATAGCTTCTGGTGTACCAGAACAGCAAGCTGAGGCGCACGTATATGCACTAAATTCAGGTTTCGATTCTGCAGTGACAACCGATGTGTTAACTACTGCTTTAAATAAACTTGAATATGACCTAAAAATGTTCTTCGTGTATTTGGTTGCAGGAACTTTGATAACTCTTCTTTTGTTCCCTCTAATATCTAAGTGGGTGGTATAAATGAGCCATTTGAACACATTAGAAATATATGATGCATACATACGCGCTGGTGTCGACCCGATAACAGCACGATCCATGACAGACATTCTTGAAAATTCATTCATGACTAAAGTTAACGATTTGGTTAAAGATTTTGCTAGCAGTAGAGTTATAAGTGTATTCGGGTCAATCATAATAATAATAGGTGGATTTACACTTGCACGAGTGTGGGACTTATCACACGAAATGACAGAAGTTAAATACCGATTAACAATAATTGAGGAGAAAATAAAATGATTGGTATAATACTTTTCACAATAAGTGCTGTGTGTTTTATGGTATGGCTCACGCTGAGCGTTATTGATAAAGATATTTAATTTCATAAGAACAACTTTGCAAGCCCGGTTAGACCTATCGACCCCCCAGTACCCCATTTACCTATTTGTTTGGCTGTTTCATTTGCGCCTATCTCTGGGAATAAATGCATTAGCTCAGCTCTAAACTCATCTTGACCTTTAAGTCTTCCCCCCAAGTCTGCTGGTAAAAGTTTTCCGGCGAGGCTCTTTTTTATAAGCCTATTTTCAGAATATGGGATAACATCTTTAGCATAGCCAGAATCAATTTTTTTCATTTGACCACTTAAGCCGGGATTTGAAGACTTTTTTAAAGCCCGGTCCATAGTTCTTTCTATTTGTTTCTGCGTCTTATTTAAAGATTTTATTGCATTGGTTTTATATTTAGATTTACCGCCTTTTTCAAAGGACCTAGCCAAAGATCTGACCTCTTTACTGGCTTCATGAGCATTTTTAAGTGTAGGGTTCTCAAGAAACTTTGAAAACATTTCCCTATTTTTTTCTGTAGAAAATTTCCTTACGCTACCTGTATCTACTTTTGAAGGGTCTAACTTTGAAACACCAGCATCCTTTGCCTCTTTAAAAAAACCAGAGTATTTTTCATTATATAATCTTTTGGCAGCTTTAGTATTCTCAATAACCTTTTTTCCAACTTTTGTATCTGTCCCAGCAAAGGCATTTTTTATAAAACCGGCGGTGTTTTTTGGCGCATTATAAACAGCCTTTGCTGCTCTTGGAATTCCTTTAACCCCTTTTAATAGCCCCTTGGCTACACCAGGTATCGCACCAGTCGCGCCACCAATAGCGCCGCCAGTCAAGGCATTCTCTAACCTCGATTCTTCTGGGCGCGCATATTCTGCACCACCTCTTGCAGCTCCAGCGCCTGCTCCACGCAATATCTGTGCAAGGATTCCGCCACCACCAGCAATTGATGGGGCTGCTAATGCGCCTTCCCCTAACAGGGAGCCCAGCAAAGCTGACATAGGGTTCTGACGTTCTGATTGTTCATAGGCCCTAGCTCTTCTACCAGCAACATCCTCTGAACCCCTCCTTAAAGAATCGGGAACATATCCATTCTCTAACGCCGGTTGCAATATGCCATGAGCTAGCTTTTCGAAAGGCTTATTAAATGCGGTTACAGCAGATTCCCACATAGGTTCTTGTCGCTCAGGCTGCTGTTGGCTCCCAACTACTTCCCAACCACTATAATCGTTGGCTTGGGACTGCTGTGGTGCACGACCTTGCGCTTCATCAAAGGGAACTAATTCCCATCCACTGTAATCATTCATTTCATTAACCCCATTCTCATGGCCTCTTGAAAAGGAATAGTTTTAGTCTCACCAGTTCTTGGATTTCTGATAGTGACCGTAGCAGGTGTTCCTTGCATGGATTGTTCTTCAATTGGAGGTTGCATAGCGCCTTGTTCCGCATTAGTTAATGCCTTAGAAATCTTAGCTGCCTCCTGCTCCTCAACTTCTTCCTTCCCTTTGTAGGGCTTGGTGCTCTTTAGAGATTCTGTATATGTTTTCAATTGCTTCGCAATGATTGCGCGAGATTTTTCAATCTGCTTTCTCGCCGCTTCTGGACTCAAATTTAATGCGCTTGGGTTAGATAACATCTGCAAATGCTCTCTAACTTGTGGTGTAATTGAGTCACCAAAGAATTGTCTTAATTCCGATGTTTCATATTCACTCGCAATTAACGCTTCTTTGTACCTCAAATATTCTTCTGATGGGTTTCCAGCCAAATCTTTTGCCTGCTCATATTTTAATTTTATTGCGCCTTTAGGACCTGAATAACGAGTTATATCATCTGTATTTAAAGCGTCCATAGACTTTTGTAGGTTAGATGCTTGTAAGCTTTTATCACGAGTCTTAACATCGGTAGAGGTCTTTTGAATTTGCAAATCCAATCGCCCCATGTACTCTTCTTGTTGTTCAGGAGTAAGCTCTATGCTTCTATTACTGCCAGGAAGAAATCCTTCTTCCACATCATTTCTCTCTAGCATCAATTTTGCTAAACCACTTGGAGCATATTGTTTTTTTCCACCGCCAGAACCGCCATCTCTACCATAAGATGCTTCGGTTCTTGCCCTTCTTGCCAACGCCTGTGACATCAAGTCCTCATGGCGCGCTCTTTCGTTCTCTTCAGCATACTTAGCCTTTGCGCCGCTAATAATACTCTTGTCTTCTCTTTCTTGGGGTGCGTACTGCGCTTCCAACATACGCTTCATCATGTCTCTTGAGCTTGTGTCGGCTTGTAAGGGCTCAATTCCTGCAAAGTTATTGTAGAACACGATTAAAACCTCCTAAATCTATTAGGTTGCTGTCTTTGGCTCGTGCCTTGGTTCATTCCTTGAATGCCGCCAAGCAAGTCACTGATACCCGATATAACATTGCCGCGCTGCGTTTGTTGGTTAGCATTGTTCTGTCTGGAACCTTGGAATGCAGCTCCTGCCATCTGATTCTGATTACCTGCGAGAATTTGAGCCAATTGTTCAGCGGCCCTGAAACTTCTATCCGCACTATTCTCATAGTGATTAGCTTGTCCCGCACCAGCTCGTTCTCTTCCACCAAACCTTTCGTTTTGCGCGCGTTCTTGCCCGGCTAGTTGGTTTCCAATATATCTTTCATTACCGCCAATCTGTTCTGACTGGGCGCGTTCTCTGCCGCCAAGCAGTCTTTCCATTCCTTCTAGACCTTGATTCTGTACCCCAAGGATATTGCTTAAGTACTGCTGAATGTCTTCTCCCATTAAATCCTTCGCGGTCTGCGCTTGATTCTCCTGGTCAAATTGGGTTCCTGCAAAGCCACCAGATGCTGCGCTATTTCTCTGTGCGCCTAATGCTCTTTTTTCTTTTAGGGAATAACCTTTAGAGGGCTGATATCCTTTCATGATTCTATCGATAAACTCTATTGGATCCTGTCCCATACCTTCATATTGGCTCTTATAGGGTGCATCAGCGTAGAGGTCTTTATATTTATCGTATGCATTTGGCATTCCCGCATAGAGATCTCTATGCTCATTTGAATACATATTATTAAGCTTGTCCCACTCGCTCTTGGCCAAGGCCTGGTTGGATTCTCCCATACTCACATACGGCATTAGCCATTTCTTAGCCTCCTCGCTACTGCCTTGCATATAAGGCATCGCAGCATCTGCTGGATTACCGCCCCCTTTTCTTCCGCCGCCAACGAACGAAGACGCTAAAGGAAGTGCTGCTTTCGCTAAACCTAAAAATGAACCAAATCCCATTTCTAATTACTCCTTATGGAAATGAAGCAGTCGTAAACTTTACGAGCGCCCCTGAAATTAATCCTACATAAACTGGTGGCGAATGGTCAGTGCAGTACCACAGAGAACCATCCGGGAAACTTGGCGCTATCTGTTGAATCTGCGCTGACGTTAATTGCGGAACCTTCCACCCATCGTCACTCAAATTAAAGCGAAGCGACTGATTAATCTGTTCGTTATAATTTTCCTGGTTATCGTTTTTAATGTATGTTGGAAAATATGCCATATAAACCCTAGTAGATGTCAGTAAAACCATTGCTAACAACAAAGCGAGAAAGTCCCCAAAACCGTAGCTTGTAGGTAAGCGCATTGCAAAGTCCCATCCCCTCCCAGTTAACGATGTTCATTCTCTCACCGGCTGGGTTTAAAAGCCTTGAAACAGTGTTGCTCCAAGTCACCCCACCGTCTCTTGATAATGTCATATCAACCCTTGGCTGATAAGGAATTGGCTCATCACTAAAACCCTCTTCAGCCATTTCTACTCCCCACTCCGTTAGCATTACTGCTTGTGGTGGATTAGTGAAGTTTTCAGTAATCATTAGCTGGTCCAAACCGAGCAGAGATGCGCCCGTAACATTTAAGTCTTCTCCCTGTTCCATTGTAAACACAAAAGAGTTGGCTCTGAATTGCGCGCTGTCTTCTGCCCTAATTGTGTCGCAAATCCTAATTCTTGGTATCTCAAGGTTAAGTGCTGGGTTTTTGGGGCCTGTCTGTAAATTCTCATTGTATGTAGTGTAATCAGTTGCTGATATATACAAAGAGGCAGTATTTAAAGATATGAAATACGTCTCACCTTGAAAGTACACATAGTTTCTAGCTGGATGGTAGTCTAGGTTCGCATCGCTTAGGTTGAAAAACTTTTGTGTGTTAAAGTCATATATCAGCGTAAGGTTATCAGCCTCATTATAAAAAGTTAACTGATAAAATAGGTGCCCGTCTTGTCTAAAAAACATCCCCGTAGATTGCATTGGATACTTTATCTGGTCTAGCTGATAGTCAATGCCGTCCGTAGAAATCCTGGTGAATCCTTGCCCCGTGTAAGTCATAATAACCGGCGCGTTCTTTTCGTTAATACCAAGCCATGCAACGAAGTTATCTGAATCAGAAATTGTAGATACTGACACGCATCCATAATCGACATTGATCGTACTATTTCTCTGATAGTTTTGAAGACCGCCTACCTGCGTCCATATTTCGCATACGGTAGAACCCAACACCAATACATTAGCACTTTGTCCAGGAAGACGAACTACCGCCAAAGCAAAGTCCGGCTTAGTCTGTAATGCAAACTGCCCGGGGGTTGCCTGAACTATAGTAGTCTCAGTAGAAAATTGATAGGCATACCAAGCAGCGCCATTCGAAGTCGTATTTGCGTTACCAAACAAGAAGTAAGTATTGTGAAAGCTCACATAGTTTGGAATAAGATTCCCAAGGCCCGTCTGTATCGTAAGATTCGGGTATCCAAGGGAGTAGTTATAAATATAAACATTAACGCCATCAACAAGACAAATCTGTGCATTAAGGTTCTCGTCAACAAATACCTCGCCTGTTTGTGTGGTTAGCATACCAATATACGTTACAACAAACTGCGCACTAATCTGGTAAACGAGAGAACCTACAACAGCAATCATTATTTTACCGCGAGTACTAGAATATACTACGCGTCCTTCCCCAGACGCCAATAGCTGAATGACTTTTTGATAACCTGGAGTATTGACGAGCCAATTATCGGATATGAACATGTTGTAGGTTTTTGCGGACGAGATTTCTTTATATCGGCCGAATGAGGAATTGCCGACGACATTTACAGGTTCTCGTTTTGCATTGGGCGTTTCTCTCATTTATGGTAATTCCATTAACATTCAAAAACACTGATAAAATCAATCATATGGTCCAACCATGCCCAATATTTACTTGTCCATAATTAATGCTCGTCTGACCGCTTAATGTACTAATCTTACCAATACTCATATCAATCGGACTTGAGTTCTTGGAAATCATTTGCTGGTATTGTAATAATTGCTTCTGCGGGCCAGGCGGCAATATAAAGTTATAAGCGGTGCATAATCTATCAGCCAACCTATATTGCAAATAATTAATATAAAAATTATCAAGTTGCATCGCATAGTAGTTTTGACTCAATGGGCCATTTGTAGTTTGAAAATTCGTAAAGGTTAAATTATTGGAAGGTGAGTTCTGCCCTGCAGTCACGACAGTTAACATGCTAGTTGTATTATTAGTTAATACAAACTGTCCAGTCGAAACATTTGCATAAACGCCTGGAATAATTCCTGTATTAATGTAAGCAACCAATGCGCCAGGTGTTGAATAGGTTCCAGCTAAGTCCACTCCGTTGATAACTAAACTTCCCGTTACGAGATTACCAGCCCCGTTTATTTGTGGGACACCAAGATTAGCAACCGCTTGTGGCGACTGCAAGTCTTGATATAGGGAAACTTGTTGGAGAGAGAACCTTCCCGTAATCTCCATCGGATACTGCTGGTCTGGGAAGAAGTAAACAAAAAGGTTTGACCCACCATAACACCTTTCAACGTGCCAATTAAATGGTAATGAAGTTACATTTTCTGCTCGTCCTGAACCAAAATATTTATCTTGGTTCACTTTACGCATTTGATACCTAACAGACTGGATAAAGAATGTCAGGGTTTCAAGATTCGTAAGATTCGGTATAAAGTACATCTCTTGATCAACAACCGCCGGGAACTTATATGAAGTCGTGAAATACGGAATCATATCCGTCTCAATGGTCGTATCCGACAATATCTCGTTTAACTTAAAGTAGCCGGTTTCTTCCTGGTCTCCAGCCACAGTTTGAAACTGGCGAGAAACTATACCGGAGGTATAAAAACTTTCAGCTATCAACTTTGTGACTGGATATGCCATGGAAAATTCCCCTTACAAAGTGTCTTGGAACCCAATAATATCAATTAATACAGCGGCCGAGGTGTTCGATACGTTGTAATAAATTGCTGTTGCTGGAGTCGTGGAACATGGGCAAGACAGAACTTCAGTTACTACAGCGCTTGCAGCAGCATTGAATGTAGTATTGTAGTTGGTTGCTGTTCCCCTAGCTGTCGAGGACGCAAAACCAGAAATTAAACGAACGCTTCGTGCAGCACCAGCATCTGCTGTTAACGTACAAGGAGCATATACCTTGCGCGCAGTTACAGGGATGATGTTAGTCAAAACTACTGCCACATAACTTGCAGAAGCACCAGCGGTAATGTTACTTGCAATCGGGGTCACATAATAAAAGTCGCTTCCAGATTGAACGAATTCTAAAATGTTCTTTGAACCGTCAAGCAATACACTTCCAATACGTCTAAACATATCATAGCCAGTCGGTAAAGCAGGAGCAGTAAAGCTCAAGGACATTAGAGTCTGTGCAGGTTGGAATGTTCCGCCGGTTGATGCATCAACATTTACTGATGGATCATTAGCTGTTGAGTTTCCAATAGCATAAACAGCATAGATTGTGCTAGCTGCTAAAGTGCCTTGGTCTAAACCATTAACACCACTAAGCGCAGTGTTTAGAGTGACGCCAGTAGTTAGATTAATGTCATTAATATTTGTTGAATCCCTTGCCTGACCAGTAGCAACCGCAACAGTTGTAGTAGTGAGGTAGGACATCCCAAGGCCGTTAATATAAAGCAAGCCTTTATTAACCATTGGATAAGTAGGTTGAAGTGCCATATTTATGTTTCCTTTAAGTTAAATCTTTCGCAGCCCCCAACCACAAAATATGATTGGGGGAACCGATTTAGTTACAGAGGCTGGATTATAGCCATCGAATATTCTGGGACTAATGTACTGCCCCAAATACAGTCGTGAATCATCCCCATTTGGTTTTGTCCAAAGAGAGTACCGTAGTACATCCGCATAGACACACCAGTTTCTGGGTCATTTTCATTTGCTGTTGGGAACGGCACTTGGTCTGGTAATCGTGGCATTGCTAAAAACAGTGGATCACCAGCTGTAATCAAGCCAGACCTATGAGATGGCAATACAGAAACCTGCATACCAGCTTGGATTTGGCTTGTTAGGTTTTGGTCATTGGTTTGCGCTGCTTGAAGCAATGGATAAATACTAACCGTTACCTGCGAACCACCAGTTGAAGCAGCATTAGCTGTTGCTTGGAACTGCACAGGGTTAGCGGATGGCTTGTGGCCAATAAAGGTTAGATATCTAATGTTAGGCAATCCCGATACACCATCATTAAACTGGAACTTATCATACTGCAGAACAGAGTTTGCGTCTGATGCGGCATGAGTACCACTAAAAGTAATCGTGTCAATTTCACCATTTGGTCCGTTCTGTGTGAATGAAACTACCGTTAAAGTAGTGGCATTTTGACCTTCAGAACCCGCAATATGAACTGGAAGTAAATTTGACTTATACCAATCGCAATCTGAAAACTCACCAAGTTCCCATGAGTTTGCAATCCTGTTATTTCTGTCTAATGCGAATTGATTCAATCCTGAACCAACGATATTAGGAACAATAGTATCGCCAATATAAGCTTTAGCACGACCCATAGCTGAACCGTAGTTGCGGAATAGCGCTAATGCATTAGCTAATTGTGTATAGCTATTGATTGGATTAACGCCATCACCATAGAATCTGTAAGTATTAGTTACACAGTTCTGAGCAACGTTTGATTCAATCTGTGCTCCAATTTCTTGGATTGCAGATTTACCAAATCTACCCATGTATTCTTCAACGTTAAAAATAAACTGTTGAGAAGTGAATGCATAGGAGGTAGATACAGCATTTGAGCAGGTAAGAGTCTGAATTCTTTGGTCTGCTGGTTGGAAAGATGCTACCAAGGAACTAGTTGTAGTAAATCTTGGGGGCAAATCGAATCCAACAACATCGCCTAAATTACCGACTAATTTTTCAAAGTTTTTAAACTTCTTATTTGAAGTAGAGACGAAACAGTTCAAGTTGTCCAAAAAGGCAAGGTTTGCCATTTGGTATGTCTGCACTTGTTGCAGAATATTTGCTGGAATTGACATAAGAATAATCCCTCAACCTAGAGTTAATCCAGGCGAAGAAAGGGCGAGATATCAAGAGTTTAGTCTTAGCCTCTCAGCCAAGGTTGGTTCTTGTAGTCTTTAATAGTCATCTTGCCGCTATCTGCGCCGACCGATGAAGATTTAAGTCTAGACAAAGGAGCTGGAGCATTAACGTTAGATTGCTTAGCCTGGACGTTTTCGGCTATCGATTTTGATAGCTTATCTAGTTGCTTCTTCGCCATTGCGGGTGAAGTTCTGGCCAGAGCGTCTATTTCAAGCAACTTGGAGGGATTTTTAACCAATTCGTACATGACTTCTGGCGTATTTTCCATCTCGGCTGCAAGCATTACGGCATTGGGGAATTCTGCGGGTTTAAAATCGCCCATGATTTCGTTATAGTCTTCGAAATTAGGAGAACCAGCTTTCATCTTTAAATGATACTGATTAGCCTTGTCTTCGTAGAAACGTTCTTGGGCCTGCTTTTCCTGTTCATCACGATGTTTCTGCACCTCACTAAGAAGTCGGTCATAAACCTGATTGGATAATGCTTCCGGGTCAAACCCTTCCGTACCACCCTTAGATTCTGCCTTTACCTTTATAAGTTCTTCTTGGTGCAATGCTTCCATCTCCTGACGAGCACGGTCCGCCGCACGAGCCTTTTCCCTTTTCACAATATCGTTGACTTGAGCTGTAGTCAGTGTTTTTTCACTGGCTGCGTCACTAAAGTCCCCTGTTGCTGCTATCTCTTTGTCTTCCATAAACCCACTATTACCCCGTGACGGTAGAACGCCTCTTACGCAGAGTTGACGACCATTTTTCCCCATGGCTGGGTGAAATCCTTGGTGTGTAGATACACCTAGTAACTATACTTTAGGATGCTAAATAGGAATTGTCAAGGGCTACTTAGCCTTAGTATTCGCCCTTCCTTTTAATACGCCTTTCTTCCCAAGTACCTTATTTGCCTTGGCTTTAATCTTGGATGCTTCTGATTCTGATAGTTTACCCTTAGCAACCATTTGGGTTGCACGCGATTTTGCATTCGCGGCGTGAGATTTATCTTCGATTGGAAACTTTCTCTCGCCAGGTTCTGCAAATTTAGACTTCGGTATCTTCTTGCGTGCTGCTGCTGTCAGTTTTGTCATTTAAGTTCTCCTCAATTAACTCTCACAATATTCCTGTAATTACTCCGGCTTCTTACATTGGTGTATATGACAAAACCTGCATATACCACCCTCATCCCAGTCATCCTTATCTAAAAAACAACGTGGGATTTTATACCCGACTTTTTTAGCAAACTCATAATGTTCTGGCAATCTTTTTGATCTGGGCCATATGTCAATAAATTCAAATAGCCCGCGCGCCTCAGAAATCTCACATTCCTTTAATTTTTTCAATCTCTGCTCTTCGAGCTCCCCAAAGCTAAAGTATGGCATTATTCAATAATCTCCACACTAGCATGTTCTTTCATCTTATCCGCAACTGCCATTGCAGCTTCAATAGCAGTACGTGCATTTTCACTGTCTTGTTTTTCTTTTTCCATTATCATCTTCATTTCAGATTCCATTAAACCTGCCTGAGTCTTCTGTTGCAATAGCGCTAACTCAGCTTGATTCTGTTGGATTTGAGCCATGGCTTGCATGAACTTAATGTTCGTAAGTTCTTTCTCATTGGCTAGCTTCGCAGCAGAAATAGAGGTGTCTGCTTCTAACTTCTGGGCCTGCTGCTCTATCTTGGCCATTTCAATTTGTTGGACAGCTTGAATCTGTGCAGTCGCGGGGTCCTCTTGGTTTTTCGCGGCTTCTGCTTGGGCCTGCTGAGCTTCTTGTTGTTGCTTCATGAACTGAACGCCTTGCGCCTTAAGACCCTCAATTCCACGTATATCCATGTTATCTAGAATGGTCTCAAGGCCCATTGTATTTATAAACTGAGCAAACAATTCACTTGATTGCATCATTCTAATAATCTGATCGAGAGCAACTTGCTTTTGTACACCCGAGCTTACACCGGCTTCAACCTTAACCTGCAAACTATTGGGGTTATAATAAAGGTCTACGCTCATGGGATTGTCTTCGTGATTAATAATCTGATAAGAGCGTTTACCATCCTGCGTCATGATTGGAAGGCTTCGAGGCGTCACATAATACTTAGGAATTAAATCTATTATTATCTGCGCAATGCGGTTCAATCCCTTTATATATCCCATAAGATAGGGTATGGCGGCGGCATTAGCCTGCATTGCTCCTTGCTGGATAGCAACTCCTGATATTTGCTGATCGTTGGTTCCAAGGATGGAATCGTAGGTCCCCAATATTGTCTGCGTAACGGTATCTGTTCCCATGAATGTAGCAGATACAATTTCTGGAGTTGGTGTTCGCATGATTGTTTGTGGGGGCGGGAGCGGAACTTCCGGGTTATCTTTATAAAAGGCATTATAAACAATGTTCGAAGGAACCTGCATATTTTTGTACGCATCCGTGTACTCCTCTGGTATGGATTCTGCAGACACAATAAATTTATGTTGAACCATGTTTTCAATTTCTGCAGCGACGGTTTGACCAGAGAAATTCTTTAATTGCTGGACTCCTTTTGCATGGTATACAAAAGGCCTCGTCATCTGTTGAGATGCTCCATTTTCAGTGGAACGAATAAAAACACTGTTCCCGTCTATAAATACTAAGGGTAGATATTTATAACTAGTTTCCTCATGCGATAAAACCCTATCCCCTGTTACAAGATATCTGTCTATAGATTCAATTACGGAATCTCGTTCAGATATTATAATAGGACATTGCTCAATAAATCTTTTAGCGTTATACATTTCAACGAATTCATCATAGTGTTTCTTTAATACAACATGACCATTAGAAAGTTTAACAATTTTTTCTTTCTTTCTCTTCTTAACGAAATAATCTGCAACTAAAATTATTTCCCTGTCTTGGTTTACGTAGCTCCAGTTGAACCCGCCAATGTTCTGCGAACGTTCAAATTTCATCTTATCGGCAGACCCCTTCCCGAATTGCTCCTCGAATTCTTCTTTTGTCTTAGGTATTAATTGAAAGCAGTAGTTTCCATCTCCTTTGTGGGACTCTCTTGCCATAGGATCAAATCCCGTCATGGTGGGGTCGAAGGCTCTTTCGACCCTAATATTTTGCTCAAATGATAAATCATTAATATAGTCAGTATAAATATTAACGACAGAAAAACCGCCAGCAAGCAAATCAGAATAAATATTATATTCAAGGGAATCATTGCTAGCATCGAAGAATATCTCCCGTAAGTGGGCTTCTACTATTTGAAGAGTTTGTAGGAATTCTGGCGTCAACTCTTCTACTCTAATTCCGTCTGCAGCGCGCGTAGTAATACTCGGCTCCTGCTTTGCGAACTCGCCACGCAACCTGGATATAAGCGCCTCTAAAATATTAAATTCAATGCTCGGTTTCTGTAGTATATCTAGCTTAGTCTGGTCATCATCAGATAAAGAGGTCTCGAATACAAACTTCATGAATTCGTGGTACCTATTTACATTTTTTACGAAGTAATCATGTGAGGCCTGAACGTTTTTCTTTATTTCGTCTAATTTATCCTGATGAACTTGAGCTACCATGGTTATTTCCTTTTGCGTTGCATAGCCATTACTTTACGATTATAGTCAGAGGCTAGGGATTTCAATACGTTAGAAGACTGCTTGTTTTCTACAAAGGCTGAGGGAGGTAATGCAAATGTCAGACAAAGAGCGTCAGATTCGTCCGGAGAACGTATACCACGCTTCTTCATGTCCTCTTTCTTCTC
>QGNH01001357.1_pt1 | contig 34571 bp, 47 predicted proteins | sample 1735481 | NCBI WGS metagenome assembly QGNH01 (sample SAMN09239004, study PRJNA386568) | Viral metagenome, whole genome shotgun sequencing project. | reverse complement strand
GAGATAAAGAAGCTAGTCGAAGAGGCAATCAAAGTCAATCAGGATATGATAGCAGCTATCAAGAGTAAAGATAAGCTAAGAATAGAGGAAGCTAAGGAAGCTGCTGATTCTGCTGGTTCTGCTGTTTGGTCCCTTGAGTCTACTAGACATGCTGCTTGGTCTGCTGCCTCTGCTGCTAAGTATACTATTTGGCCTGCTGCTTGGTCTGCTGCTTGGTCTGTTGTTTGGTCTACTGAGTCTGCTGTTGAGTCTGCTGCTTTCTCGGCTGATTCTGCTGCTTGGGCTACTAATCATTTTACTATTATACAGTATTTTTCTGAGGTTTTATTAAAGTTACTCGAGGAGTGTAGATAATTACTGCTTAACTATTATGCGTAAACAATGCCCACAGTGTTTAGATTATAGTGAGGATAATTTAGTTACCCATGAGAACGGTAGTATCCATTGTTATGCTTGTAATTATCATGAATCTAAGAAGGGATTAGAGAATACCTATGCGAATAGAAGTAATATAGGTCTAATACCTGGAATTATTACAGAACTACCTGCTAGAAAATTAACTGAAAATACTTGTAAGACGTATAATATCAGGACTGCCTTTTTAAAAAACATTAAATTTAATGAGGAAGTATATATTTTTCCTTACTATAAGAACAATAGAGTTGTAAAACAAAAAATTAAAAGTAGAATAGATAGGACCAAGATATCTCAATATGGAGACACAAAACTAATAGAATTATTCGGAAAGCAGCTATTTTCTCCTACTAAATCACTTCCCTGTATAATAACTGAAGGAGAATTTGACGCTCCATCCATATGGCAAACAATAAAACTACCTGCAGTAAGTATATCTAGAGGTAGTGGGACTGCTGCTAAAGATCTTTCTGATAATCATATATATAATTGGCTGTGTGCTTGGAGGGAAATAATTCTTTGTTTTGATATGGATGGCCCAGGCCAAGACGCTGTCCAGGAATGTATTAAATTATTTGAACCTGGTTTTGTTAAAGTAGTTAATTTACCTTATAAAGATGCTAATGAGATGCTACTTCAAGGAAAAGAAATAGAATTAAAGCAATGTATTCAACGAGCCTCAGTCCAGAAACCTAAGACTGTTGTATGGATAAATGAGATTATTGATGAGGTATTAGTGCAGCCTCAGTATGGTTCTCCATGGCCTTGGGAATTTATGACTAAAGCAACTTTTGGTAATAGAAGAGGAGAAATATACATTTTAGCTGGGGATACTTCTTGTGGTAAGACCCAGATAGTATATGAAATAGTCCTCCAGCAACTTAATAATAATGCTAAAGTACAGTTAATAGACTTAGAAAGAGGAAATACTCAGACAGCTCAAAGATTAATAGGTATGAAAAATAATCAATTGTTATATCAACCAGGATGTAAAGACTGGGATGCTAAATTTATTCGTAAAGAAATAGAAAAATATGGGGATAAAATAGCCCTTTATAGACCAGAAAGTGGAAAACTTAGCTTAGATGAAATAATAATTAATATTAGATGGTTATATAAAGCTAGTGGGGTTACTTTTTTTGTATTAGATAACTTGGTGGCATTAAGTGCCATGGGTACAGAAGGAATGAAAGACTATGAGTATGCCTCCGTTGTTGTAGGTAAGTTATCTACATTAGCAAAAGAATTACAGGTAACAATATTTATTATTAATCATTTAACTAAATCTAGGGTACAGTTAGTGGCTGACATAACTATGGGGGAAGATTTTGTGTATAATCCTAATAAAGAAGGACTTACTTGGGAAACTGGACGTATGCCAGAATTAAATGACATATTTGGGGGAAAACAGGTAGGAATATTAGCTGATTATGTTATTGTTGTCGCCAGGAATAGAATGAGTGTGGATATTAATATACAAAGGACTGCTATACTTAAATTCCTTAAGACTAGATTTGAGAATAGTTATGAGGGACGTGAGAATAAAATAAGATTTGATCCCACAATACATAGATTAATTGAAGTAAAATAAGACTGGAGGTTTTACATAATGAAAGCATATAGTCAAGGTATAAGTAAAGCTGAGTTTATAGATGAGATTAGAACTAATCAGAAGCTAGATGACTTCATAAGAGGTACTTATTGGGACGAAAAGGAGCATAAAGGATGTGCAGTAGGTTGTAGCGTAGCTAGTATCAATAATAAACTAAGTGGTAAGCACGGATATCATAATAATCATACAGCTTATGAGAAGCATCTTGGCATACCTGAGTGGCTAGCTATATTGGAAGATAAGATATTTGAGAGGCTACCTATTGAAGCCTCTAAGAAATGGCCTCTACAGTTTAGTAAAGCTATCAATGAGGGTGCTGATCTGAACCAAATAGAAGATAAGTTTAAGATAAAAATACTAGAATATAATATCAAGACTCAGACTAAGCAACTATCCTTAGAACTATCTCCGGAGATAAAGAAGCTAGTCGAAGAGGCAATCAAAGTCAATCAGGATATGATAGCAGCTATCAAGAGTAAAGATAAGCTAAGAATAGAGGAAGCCAAGGAAGCTGCTGAATCTGTGGTGACTGATGTTTGGTCCCTTGAGTCTACTAGACATGCTGCTAGGTCTGCTGCCTCTGCTGCTAAGTATGCTGCTTGGCCTGCTGCTTGGTCTGCTGCTTGGTCTGCTGTTTGGTCTGCTAGATCTGCTACTAATCATTTTACTAGTATACAGTATTTTTCTAAGGTTTTATTAAAGTTACTCGAGGAATGTAAATGAGAATAACATGTGATCCTTATTATGATGATTTAGGGCCTATGGATCTTAAGACTCTTAGTAATTCATATATGCAATTGAAACAGCATTTAAATGAATTAGATAAAGCAATAGAAGATGTAATGATTACTATTGGACTTCACATGGAGAGACTAGATGCTAGAATAACCCGCATAGAGGTTCATTTGAATCTTGAAGATAGAGTATTAATTATATGAAAACTCGGAACTTATTGATTCATTCCCGAATATGAATTAGCTATGTTGTTTACAGGGGAAGAAGCTAATCTAGTGGCTATTTTACTAGTTATCCCTCCAGTATCTTTTATAGCACTAGCAGCTGTACTGTTCCCCATAGCTTTCATTACTGAAAGCGTGTTTGCTAACATAGGTATCTTAGTAGTTAGGGGCTGTTTAGTTATTGCGGCCATTATCTTTTGCTGAGCAGGCTGTCCTCCAAGCATTAATTTGATTAACTCACTGTTATATCTATTAGTGGCTAATTTCGCATAAGCTGCTGTAAGGAGGTTTGTTTTAGGTACATCTATTTGAGGAGCTGCTCCAGGTACAGAAGAGTTCTTAACTATTTGTTTGGAAGGTGTTTGTATAACTCTATTTACAGTTGTAATAAGATCACGGGCGTTCTGGGTATCTCCTCCTGCTCTATCCACCATATTTAAAAACTGCTCTCTTTTAACTGGAGTACCCCATAAAGTTTGGTCTATATTAGATATAGGGGTGGATATATTCCCTTGTGGATCTATTGCAGATAAGCTATCTACTCCTTTTCCTTCCGAAGTGTTATTTAATTCACTTAATACTTGATTTCTGTATGAGTTACGTCCAGCGAAGTCCATTAAATCTTCATATCCGGGAATCTGAGCTTTCAATAGATCTTGCATATTTCCCTTCTGGACCATTATTCCTTGGGCATTTGGGTCTTCTTTTAATGCTAGCCTATAATTTATTAACTTATTCATGTCTGCAAGCTTAGCAGCATTATTATCTGGAAGAGCAGCTATATCTGGGTCTACTGAAGTATTGTTTTTATATGCATTCATCTCATCAATTAATGCTGGATTATCTTGCATTAATTGTGAATATTGATCTTGTGGTATCTCATATTGTTTAAGGGCATTATAGCCTTCAGTTACTTTTTGTGTAGCGTCTTTAGAATTACCTTCAGGCACAATACTATTGATTGCATCATCTACTTTATCGGCAAGTCCTTTAATTTGATCTAAGTGCCCTTGAACAAGAGACATGCTCTCAGCATCAGCAGGAACCAATCCTTTCTCTAATGCACGTATGTTTTCTTTGCCAGTAGTTTCAGCAACTGAAGTAGGCATACCAATATTATTACCAGCAGTAGCTGCTTGCTGGAAGTCTTCTGGAGTTACTCCTGCTTTCTTAAAAGCATCAACTACAGTGTCCATGGCGGTGCCTTTAGGGTTTACCATGGTCTTGATCCAATTGTATAGTCCGCCTCCGACATCCTCGGTAGCAGCCTTAAGGCCTTCTAAAGCAGGAGGCATCGCAGCCCCTATTGCCATCCCAGTAACACTATTTACTAAACGTGATTCTCCTGGTGATATAGGCTGCAGCGCCCCATATAGCCCGGCATTTAAAGAGCCATTAGCCATATTTTCTACTAATGGCATTGCTGTCTCTCCTAAAGCATCTTTACCTAAAGAAACTCCCAGTCCCCCTCCACCAGTCATTGCAGCCTGGTTAACAAGAGATCCTCCTATGCCGGCAATAGCCCCTAAGCCACCTGCGATTGGATGCTGCTGCAGGGATTGAGCAGCTGCTTGTTGCATAGCGTCTTTTTGTTCATTAATAGACATCCCAGGTGTTGATGTAGTGTAATTACCTTCTTTTAATGATTGCAATGAAGCCAATGCTTTATTCATATCTGAAGTAGGTAGATTACTAAAATCTTCAGTTGGGGTAGTTACTTTACCTTTGTAATCCCCTAGACCTAATATCTGCATTATAGCTTGAGGGGGGGCACTCATTTGTTTATTAAAATTATCTATGAACGCCATAGTAGAGGCTCCTAGTCCTTGACTTGTTTGGTCTATCGCATGTAGTCTATCACCATGTGTAGCGTCTAAGGTATTCAATCCTTGTAAAGACTGAACACCATTAGTCATGTTAGTATTACCAGGTGATTGTTGAGGTAATGGACCTAATGAATCAGCGTTTGCCTGTGAAGGCTGCTGATTATTATTTTGACCAGGTAAAGGACCTAATGAATCATTGTTCACTGAATATACCCATATTTTTGACGAACTTGTTGTAGTAAATTAACTACCTCTTGTGGAGGTTGGCCATTCTTAATTCTAGTATTAGCATCTTGTAATAATTGAGCCTCCGAAGGAGTTTTGATTCCAGTAGGACTAACAGGAATACTGCTATGCCAATTAATGTTATTAGCATCATCACCTAGATATTTATCTGCGATTGGTTTATATTGATTAATTATCTGATTTTGATGGTCATTTAATAGTTTTATTGTATCTTGGCCTAGTTGACTAATACGACCAATTGTTTCTTTACTTGTTAAATACTTTTGATCTTTTCCGTTTATAGCACTTTCTATATTATTCATTAGGTCGCCAGCTTTACTATCTGTTTGTAAGAAATAATTCATTATATTTGGATTTATCTTTTTAACCCCTGCAAAGTTAGATATTGCTGCGGCCATATTTTGTATAGCTGTTGGATCTTGAGGGTTTTTCTGAAAAGCTGCTTGTGCCACATTAAATTGTCTAATTGGTTGCTCCAGAGACATCATATCTTTAGATTGTTTATCTACTGTATCCTGAAATTTAACGAAGTTATTTAAATTACTTGTATTAGATTGTTGCTGTGAAGTAGTTTGTTTAGTACTTAAATCATCAACATTAGCTTGTTTTAGAGTATTAGTATTCTTAGCATTCTGATAGTCTAATGTAGCCGCTTGATATTTAGGAGAAGTAGTAGGCACACCTGCTGCGGCTAATGCTTGTAATCTATCAGATGCTTTTTCTACTTCTCCTGCTTGGCTTAACACATCTTGTTTAGCAGACCATAGTGCATTATCAGGGGATGCTTGACCAGCTCCTAATAGAAACATATTAGTTGCTTGTTGATTGAGCGTATCGGGAGCATCAGGATTGATTGCTTTTACCATGGGAAGCATAGTTTGATATAATGAACTTCTTTGGTCGGCAGGAGAAGAAAGTAATGTCGCCCCCATTTTTCCTAATAAGCCGTACCCTTGGAATAAAGCATCTTTCTTCTGTAGATCTGTCATAGTAGCTAGGGAGTCTGCTTTTAACATAGAAGTATCTAAATCAGTTTTTGTTTGCTGTATTTTAAGAGAACGCTCCGGATCAGCTGTATTAAGGTAATCAACAACCCCTCCATACCCCCCTTGAGCAGCTGCTTGTTGCATTCCCATGGATATCTGTTGTTCTTTAGTAAAAGCCTGTCGTGTAAAAGACTGCGTCTCATTGGCTCTATTATTAGCATCTCTAGAGTTTATCAGTTGTTGGGCGGCTATTTGACCTAGCCCATATCCTTTTTGATAAGAACCAGGCATGTTCTGTATATTTTGTTGTTTCTGTGCTGAACCATCTAAATATCCTGGCGGAGGTATCCAGCCATTAGGTGTTTGTTGGGGCTGTTGACTAGCCATATTGGCAGTAACAGTTTGCCCAGGAGTATTAGTACCAGTTGGAGTAGGATTTATATTAGGCATATACCCAGTAGGGGGTTGATTAGCATTAGTAGTATTATTTTGTAATTGCTGTAAGTAACCTGCCCCTTGACCAGTAGTGTTCTGTGTTTGATTAGATTGTTTCTGATCGTTATCGTTTTGTTGATTATATAGATCTATTAAAGATTGCACGTACATTTCTCCATAAGAGCTATAAGCAATGGACGTAACTTATCAATGATCCTATAATCATTACACTTGTTATATTCTGTTAATAAAGAGATCAGTATAGTATATCGTTCATAATCAGTCACCTTATTTCTCCTTTGGTTTCCAATCAGAAAGATTTAGACCTCTCATAATTTCCTGTCTTTTTTGTTCATGTAATTCATCAGTCCAATAGTTGTTTTTAATGGCAATAGCTTCCCATTCTGTCATCCTATGTGCCATCTCAGCAATATCTTTTAATCTACCAGTATTTATCATTATTTATTCCTATATTAGCTATATATAATATAGCCTATACTAAACTGCCCCACCATTAGAGGATACATTATCATTTGATGAGGAATATGTAGAATTAGATGCATTAGCTACATTTGCATTCATTCCTTGGTAAAATCCTGCATCTGACATATTCTGATTAGATTGCTGTAACGTTTGTCCTGCTAATTGTGTACCTGTTTGCATTGCCTGTGCCTGTGAGGCCTGATTTGTTTGCCAAGCTTGCACCTGTGATTGTTCGTTCAAAGCTGCTGCATTATAAGCAGTATTGCCCTCTTGCATCTGAGCTGCTTCCATTGCTTGGCCTGCTCCAACATCTGCATTGTAAGCTACTTGCCCACTAAGTTGAGATAAATTAGATAAATACCCTGCTTGGTTAGCTTGATTAGACGCTAGTTGTTGCTGAGCTGGGATACCATTTTGAATTAACTGCTGTAAATTAGACATATATCCATTATATGAATTCTGAGCATAATTCTGCCCGTAGTTTTGTAGAGCGACCTGAGTTTGTCCTGTGCCTAGATTACCAACTGCTGCCTGATTACGTAGTATCTGTTGATTACCTTGATTTAATTGAAACTGGTATCCTGGAGTAGCTTCGATTTGTTGAGCTACTTGAGCACCAGTAAATGCTTGTGGAGGGGCTGCTGGGTTGTAGTTTTCTTGCCATTGATTATTAAATGTATCTAATTGTCTCTGTAATGTTTGATCATTAGATAATGCTGTAGTATCAGTAGTCTTTTGTGTATTATAGTTATCAACTTGTTGCTGGTAATAAGCCTGTTGTGCAGCGACTTCTTGTTGATAAACAGGAGTGTATTTGTAGCCTTCTTCCATTGTAGCTCCATTATAAGCCGGAGGCGGTGAAAGAGCATTTAAGGCAGCCTGAGCGGCAGTCACACCTCCGGCCTGGGATACTTGAGAGTGTATTTGCGTATTTAATAAAACTCGTTGAGCAGGATCGGTTGCATTATTTGCTTGATTAATTAAAGACGCGATATCGGTTAATTTAGGATCTATAGTAAGTAAATTAGTACCATATTGTGCAGTAGGAGCTGCAGGTGTGATGCCCAACATTTGTTGAAATAGTGTTAGTGCCTGTACACTAGCGGATGCCAACGGCTGCAAAGAAGTATTAGCTTCTGTGTATCCTTGATTAATCTGATTAGTAGCTGTAATAAGTGCAGCTTGATAAGCCTGATCTCCTTGTATATATCCTTGCGCTCCAGATTGTCCCGCTTCTGCAAAATAATTTAATGCCTGAGTAGGATCAATTTGAGGTAAAGCAGGCTCTCCTTTATTACCAGTGGTATAAGTTACACCATATCCACCTGAACCAAATGGTTCAATAGGTTGACCGCCCATTATTTGATCTCCAAGGAATACACTAGGTAATCAATTATTCTTTGTCTCCATGTGCCAGCCTGAGTTATTTTGCCTTCTTGGGTAAATCCCAGTTTTTTAACACACCATATAGCATGTTTACAAGTATGAGGAACATAGCTAACTAATTTACAATAATGTAATCTTTCTTTAATATATTGTAACATAGATTCTTTAATAAGTAAAAGTTTATCTAATGATTTATAATGGGTTGATAGATATATATGTACATAAGCACTTCTTTCATTCCATCTATTTAAAGTAAGGCAGCATATTAAAGAGGCTCCTTCATATACCCCATACACTTCAGTATCAGAGCTTATTGGTACTATGCCTTTATGGTATAAATAATCTAAACTTTGATCACTTAATCCCTTCCAACATAAACGAGGGTCTTCTTTCATATACTGCATATAAGTATGGTGGTCTATCTGTAGTACATCAAGCATAACGAAGACCATTCATATACCCTGTAGCCGTATAGTTACCTGCAGTAGTCATATTTATACATAAATAAACAGTAGTCACTGCAGAAGTATTTAAAAATAAAGGTGCACATGTCATGCTTATCTGAGCACCAGAAGTACCTGTAAACAGGGTCAAGGAAGAGGCAGTGAATGTTCCGCTGGTTGTAGAAAGGCCTATCGTTACAGTCGTAGCAGCAATATTAGTACTTATAGTACCAAATATAATCCATTTACCAGGCTGAAAGTTTTTAGCTAGAATATTAGTAGTTGTGCTACTACTACATACAACAGGCGCTGAATAACCATTTTCTTCTCCTATAAAACCAGCAGGTATATTACCTCCACTAGTGTCCCCACTTCCTAAGACTCCTAAATTACCTTTACTTAACACTTTAAAGGCAATATTAGTATCTGTGCCTATCGCTTGTATAAAAGGTGGTGCTCCGGTAATAGCATTAGATGCATTAATAAAATTTACCGAGTTAGGTACACTAACAATTTCCATTACTTCTAGGCCATTAGCTCCATTTATGTTGCCATTATTAAGCTGTAAATTTCCTTGTAAAATAGTAGAGCCTGTAGCCCCTGTTTCAATATTCAGGTTTCCATTTCCTGTTAGCTCAATAATTCCTCCTACTGTAGAATCACTACCTGTAAAGGTTAGTGCAGGAGCACTTCCGGTAACTGCATTAGCAATAGTTATTTGATTAACAGCATTATTCTGACTACTAAATAATAATAAAGCATTACCATTTGTATCATAAATATTAGCGGCAGTGATATTTACATTATCAGTGGTTGATATAACGTTATTATATTGATCTTCTACTACAATCTTTACAGGGCCGGTAACAATTATAGTAGCACTTCCTCGGCTATCTAATATAACTGGATTAGGATTAGGATTAGTTGAAGCCTGAGCGTCTGTTACTGTAGAGTACGACGCAGTAGGCGTATTACTGCCGGGAAGATATGTATATACTAAACCCCCTTGATTAAATTGACCATTATTAAGCCAGGATTGAAATACTGGCCCTGTTATGAAAGCTATGCTGTTTGACATTATCTTTCCTCCATAGCACTTACGTCTGCACTGGCCTTAATTAAGCTATATTTTATAGGTTCTTGGACAGAAAATTCAAATATCCACTCTTCAGCGCTCCCAAGCCTCTCCCATAATATTTTATGGTTATATTGCCCTACCTGCCCCATGTTCCTAGCCATGATCTGAGACCACGTATGTCCACCATCATTACTATATCGTAAAAATACTTGAGGTATTGATCCATTCCCAGATTGTAGTGCCTCACCTGTTTCCATACGTAACCATAGAGCCGCTATATCAGAATATTTAAAATCATTAGTAGCTGTCGCAGTTGTTCTAGTACACCTTATAGGTGCACCATCATCTGTATAATATTTATAGCTAAAGTCATATATCTTACCGCTACGTATACCTGCACCTATATTCATTTGCTCAAACTTAGCTATATATTGTATCAAATAGTATTCTTCTTCGAAAGTAGTTGGATTTAGATATGTTCTTTCATGCCATTCTCCTTGTGACATGGACATGCGCATTGGACGAGCAGGGAAATCATATACCCATGTTTTCTGCGCAGTAGGAAATGTTAGCATATACATTACATGGCCTCTATCAATAAAGTAAGTTGCGATTGCATCGGTTATAGTAGGATAAGTAGCCCACTCTGCATGTTGCGCAGGAGTAGATACAATTCGCATATCATATCCAGAATTATTATTACGTATATAAGGACTAATATCAGATATAGCTACAAATCCTCTACTATCTAACCATATATTAATTAATTCCATGGCCACAATAGAATGGGGAGCACAGCACCCTATATCCATCCCTGACCCCACTCTATAACTGTAAGGACTTGCAGGAGGCGCATTAGCAGCATCATACCATACTTCAGTTAAAGTATCACCAAATATCCATATTTCGCCTTTATTGACAGCAAGCCCATTAACTAAACATGGCTTTGTTTCAGCAGAGAAATAATCTAGTTCATTCCAATTAGTACCATCATTCGTATTACTATTCCATATAGTATTAGTACCTGGCTGGTTATATAAAAAATAACCATCATTAAATATGACAATTTGGCCACCATTATATCCGTTAGTAGAATTAATAATTTGATATGCATTAACAACTCCACTAGCAAAATTACCTCCGCTTACAGTTAGTCCGTTAGTACCGGCTACGAACCCAGTGCCACTCTCAGTGATAGTTATCGTCACAGGGCCCGTCGCTGTTAAATTAACAATACCTGTTCCCCCTGTAGACGCGGTAATTCCTGTAGTAGTAGTAAAAGTATTAATTTGTGCAATAACCTGTGTGGCTGTCAACGCAGTGGCTACATTAACTGCATTATATATTACGTATCCTTGGATAGTTAGAGTATAAGTATTTCCAGCAGATCCCCCAATTGGTCCCATAGTACAAGTACCATATGTGTTACTCATATATAAATATGCTGTAGGAGAACTATCTGTGATAAATAGTTGCCAGTAGTTGTTGACCATACTAACTGGTCCAGTAGAAGTATTAAGATTACCTATAAATATACTAGTGGCCGTACGGGACATAGGGTTGATAGTTAATTGATATAGATTATCATCAACAACCGCATATACATATTTATTTTGAATAGTAAAGATGCCACGGCACTCTTGACCACCTAGATCAATTAATAATTTATTACCAGGGGATTGTATCAAAGCTCCTTTACCAATACCCTCCATAGAGGGTTGATTTTGAGGGTCATCTATACCCAATCCATTAGGCCCTATCTCAGTTGGAAACCAATTAACACAGCGCTGATAGTTAACATCTTGAGACGCATGTTGATAGGCGCCTCCAGTAATAGGTAACATTACCATTTATAGAGTCCTTCTTGTATATTTTTTATACATATACTATACTTAGAAAGTAAAATATAACTGAGGAATAAATAATGAATCATATTACACATACAAAGAATTATAAAACTAAAAATAACTCTAATAATCTTAAAAAAGAACATAAATGGAAACAAATACCTTATATTGGTCCAGGGAGACCAAAGAAAACACCGCCGCTTTAATATATATTGTAAGAAAGGGGTATTTAAAAGCATCAGTAAATACCCCCACCATCTCTGTCCGGCTGAAAAGAAACACCTGTGGTCTCTTTATCAAAATCAAGTAGTTTAGCCATTAATTTTTCAGCCATATCTGTGATAAAAGGGGCTTTCTTCTCTTTACCAAATGCAGGGATAAGCCTAAGAGCTAATTGCCATGTTACAGGTTCTAGCCATTCTTGAGGTAAATCAAAACTATCATTAGGGTTAATCACATCATCCATTGTGCGCTCAAATGTAAAATGTACCCTGTAGTTACAATCATTAGGTCGTGGCCATAATGATAATGTTCCATAATCTAATTGAGGGTCGTAGTAATACTGATTAGATAGTCCATTTATAGATTTAATAGGTAATGCATAATAATCTGAGTGACTTAATGGATTCATCAGTATCTCATTAATACTAGAAGTAGCTCCATAATCGAACCCCTTAACAAACCTAGCACTATTCACCCTGTAAAATTTACTAAGTGTTTGTGTATAGCTATACACTGGAGCAGCTAAATTTAAAGGTAGATTAGTCGCCACGTTTAGGTTTATTACAGTAGGGCTTGGTATACTTGCTATAGTCGTCCAAAATAATGAATTATCGTTTTGAACAATTCCTATTGGGCTATTAACTGTAAATCCAGTAGAATTTAATACAGTAATACTAGTAGTCGCAGAGGTAGTTGATGCATTAATTAAAGTCATTTGAGCATTAGAGGCATAAGTAGCATTAGCTGGGGCAAGTCCTATTGATGAGGAATTACCAAATCCATACTTAGACTTATATTGCTGTACATATAATATACCTTCTGTTTTACACCATAGATGCAGACCATCTGTTCCCCATGCTTTTAACATCATATTGAGCACATCTACTGCGAGAGAGATGTCTTCAGCTGAGGGGGTACGTCCAATACCATTAACATTCAGAATATTAAAGGCCCGCAATACTAGTTGATATTGAGTTAAGGTGTAAGAGGTAGTACCACTAACAGACATTAAGAGTTACTTCCAGGTTGTGTAGCTGCTAATGCAGCTAAGGTTGTTGGCAATAATTTAGCTCTTAAAATAGCAGCTTGAGAAGACCATTGGGCTATCATAGCTGTATCATTTTCTCTAATAGATCTTATAGATCTTTTATCTATATCCTCTAGCTGCATCATAACAGGCTTATTGGCTTCTATATTCAATATAAGTTGATAATTATTTATTGTATTGGTATCAGTTTGTAGTGCCGCTAATTGGCTAGTAGTTGGTTGTAGCACATTAGGTACACTCCATATAGCTATTTGATCCCCTTCACCATCATTATGGTTAACAAGCTCAACCTGTTGGTTTAACCCTATAGTCACACCAGGGTAGTTTATCTGTATTATATAATATAAAGGAATCATTATCGTCGTCTCCTTGCATACATATATCCGTCTGTAGTTAATGTTGAGACGGCGTAAGTAATAAATCCCACAAGGTAGTAAGTAGTTGGGCTACTTATGTTTGCCCTAACAGGGTAGCAATTAATTCCAACTGAACTATTAGCCGGTATAGCGGAATAATTAGTCATATATGGACGTTGGTTAGTAACAGAGGTAGAGCTTATACTTGCATATATAGTTGTTTGTGTGGTTGTGGCAGCAGGATTAGTCTGTATCCCAGCATATATATCCCAATCACCAGCTGTAAGAGCTAAGCTAGTTATATTAGTTAGGGTAGCTGATGTTATAGCAGTAGCTAGTACAGTACTGGATATTACTTCTCCAACAACACCCGCAGCAGCATTACTAGCGTTGGTAACACCATTAATAATTGGAGTTGTAATAGTTGGACTTGTGACCCCTACTAGGCCGCCTGTACCACTAGAAGCACTACCTAAAAGAGTAGCAACCCCTGTACCTAAACCTGAGATACCAGTAGAAGCTGGTAATCCAGTACAGTTAGTAAGAGTTCCACTAGTAGGTGTACCTAGGACAGGAGTAGTAAAAGATGGTGATACTGCATAAGCTAAAGCACCAGTACCCGTTGTTCCTGTAGCACTAGCTAAATATCCCATTTGAGTAGGGGTAACACTGTTGATGTTAAATCCCCCCATGCTTAAATTAGCCCCTAAAGTAGGGGAAGCATCTGCACTTATATGTAATACATAAGGAGCTAAGTTTGGGGTAATACTAGAACCACGTACAATAAGAATGTTATCATTAGTCTGTATTGAAGTTGTTGGGGGCACTAACGATACTAGTTCATTAGCCATTATGGACTCACATTATAAAGTAAAGGAGTAACGGCATCATACATAAGCACTTGTGTAAGGCTATATAGTAAATAATTTCCGGACCAACTTGCTATCTGATAAGGCCATAATGCAGGGTTAGATATTGGACCTACTCCTGCTTGATTAATTGCTGCCACATAGTAAGTATAATAACCTGCCAATGGGGATAAATTATCAATATAAGCAGTAGCAGGTGTATTAGTATTTGCATTCAATATATTTATTGGCCCCCCTTGAGGGTTAGATTGATATATAACATATCCTATAATATCTGAACTACCACAACTTAGAGGCCCTAACCAAGATAAATCTATATACGGATTTAAGGTATCTCCAAATACTTGTAACTGTTGAGGAGCACTAGGTAATTCAGTAGCTGTTTGATTTATTTCTGGGCCAATATTCTCAGGACGTACCCACTTAGGAGCTCTATATTCCCTAGCTTTAAATGGACGTAATTGAGGATTAGCTTTATCCACATCATTAAGACAAACAATAAGATTATTCTGCAGATTAAACTTATCTGTTACTCTTACGGTTTCTTTCTTTCTGAATTTTTTACCACATACATCACAGATAACATAATAATTATCTGACCCTGGGTACGTAGTATATGGTTCATGTATGTTCCACCCCTTACCCATATATTATCCTTTATCAGTATTAGGCTCAGAAATAAGTCTAAGAGTTAGGGTAGCTCCATTACTATAAGAAAGTATTTTAATCCTGGTTCCTGTTGCCCCAGCATCTAACTGAGATCTGGAGTTCACAGAGCTTTGTGAGACTAAGTTAGCTCCTACAGTACCACCACCAGAAGTATTTTGGGTAGACATACTTAAAGAACCATCAAACCATATAGCATTTGCTGTTCCCGAACTTAGAACGGTGTAAAATGTCTCCTGTACTGTATATACAATAGTACCTGTTACCTCTACAATCGCTGTAAAACCAGACCGAGTATAAAAATCAATAGGTAATGTTGCCCCATAGGCAGTTAAAGTAGTATTGGTTGTACCGAAACTTACATTATTTGCTACTGCTCCATTCACTGATATTTGCGATATTGATGCATAGGCATTAGTAGAAGCAACGGTAGTTGCACTACTTGCAAAGGCATGCGTTTCTGTAATAACATTACCATCAGCATCTTTACCTGTAATGGTAAAACTTATTGTATGGGTATCAGCTGTGGTAGTAATAAGCACTATTCTAGCTGCACCTGATGAGTCTATTGCGGAAGCAGCAGCATTTAATACTAAATTACCAGCCCCCGCTGTTGTCTGAGCATTTGCTATTTTTGTTGCAGAGTTATTATTTATATTTAGGCTATATGTAACTGGTCTCATTATTTATCCTCAAGTAGTGACAAAATGTCACCAGTTACTATTAACTATCAACTGCTGGCAATAACATACCTGATTTATCAGCATTGACCTGATAATAATTATTATAAAATGTAAATCCAGAGGAGGCAGTACATAATATCTGTGAGGTGTCATCTAATGATTTACATTTATTGTTGCTTACAACTCCAGTATTAGCAGTACCGCCGGTAATCATAAATACACCGGTAGTTAAAGAAGAAGCCCCTGTAAAATTACCTACATTACTATCTATAATTGCATTAGTAATATTTTTACCAGAAGCAGTTTGTATAAAACCTCCACCAGTAACAGCTGTATGGGCGGCATAATTATTTTTTATAGTTGCTCTATTTTGGGTACCAAGATAATTAATAAGGCATGTGTTGCTTGCTGCACCTAAACCATAGAAATTATTATTTTCCATCCATAGCCCATCCGCAGCATTTGAAGTAGCGCTGGTCTGTACAACATTGACTGCATTTAATACCGAAGAATTATCTATGAAGTCATTATACCCTAGATAAAAGTCTTTAGCATTTACTGTGAATATCGCAGCAATGTTAGCAAAGTTAGATATAAATCTACAGTTTGCAAACCCCATATTAGCAGAATTGATATTGATAGTAGCAGTAGTAGCAGTATTTAGGGTAAATGTAGGTCTCGCATTACCAGTACCACATCCATAAACTAATGCTCCTGCACAAGATAAAGCCATCAATGTCGCATTTGAGATAGTTTCTGCATGGTTAGGCAATACCATTAAAATATCACCGCGACCTGCATAATTAGTTAATTTTGCATTACCTAGAGCACCTTCTAAGGTCTTAAAAGGAGCCCTAAATGATCCATCGTTTCCATCAGAGCCTGCAATGGCTCCAGGAGATAATATAGATGAGTTATTGACAAACCAGACTTTTCCTGGCTGGGCTATGCTTATAGGCAAGCCTCGAATAGTAACCCCACTGGTAAATCCATTGGGAAATTGTGATACAGGCATTTGTAACCTTCTCCGTTAACACTTATAGTAAGCGGGAAGAAAAACTTCCCACGCCTTTTAATTAATTCCTATGGACCAAATACTCCATAGATTCCACGCCAATCTGTACAGCCGACACTAAAACGAACAGTGCCTTTGAAATTCATATTCTCTGTGCAGAAGTCAGGAGTGTCATTCTCAACTTCCATTGCACGTCTTAAGAAGAATCTCATTCCTTTTAAAGCATCAGTCTTAAAGAAATATGCAGCTGGGTTGGTAAAATAATGATTTATGTGCACCCCTCCAGGTAATACTCCCATGTAATTCATAGCATTAATGGAACGTTCAGCGGTATTATATCTGTCTGGTGAATCAAAGATACGACATGCTTCAAACTGATTGGAACGATGAATCAATAGCTTCTGAGCTTTAATCTGCATAGGAAGCCCAGCATCATTTAAAGTGCCTTCGATGTCAATTAAAGATTGCTCTGCTGAAGCTTCTGACAAATCAGCTTGGGTAAGAAGAGTATTATTATAAGTACCTCCTCCTTTACCTAAAGTATGTGCGGTGTTGAATAAAGATATACCGTCTCCTGCAAGAACACTAGAAGTATTACCAATATTAAGCTGGTTAGCTCCCACAAGCTCCATAGTTTGTTTAATAGAGAAAGCTATCTGCTGGGCTATTTCCATAGCTTGTTTAACATATAGGTTATCTTCTACTGCTTCTCGGGTAATTGAATATCCTATAGCATATACAATATGGTCATACCGTTTAGTAGCCCATTGTTGCATCGAATCAAATTGAATTCCACCTTGTTGAGGTTTTTGAGGAGCAAGCCCTGTTCCATACATCAACATATCTTCTTCGTATGACATATCAGATGCCTCTGCGATATCATATATTTCTTGCCATTCTTGAGGCCACATATTATATGCAAGCCCTACTACAGAATTAAGCCCTGGTCTAAGTAATTTACTTATGGCCCCTGTGTTTATTGTCATTTGTTACTAGTCCTCATTAAATAGCAAGAATACTTGACGCACCAGATGATCTCTGGGTATGTAAGTTCACTGATACAACCCATTTAGCATACTGACCTGTAGCCACATTTGCTGCCTGGTATAGTTCTTCAATAATATATGTGCCTGTACTTGCTGTAGTAACAGTACTATTATCTATTTGGTAAAGTGATGTACCAATGGTAGTATTAGCGTTAACAGCAGTAATAGCATTAATCGATTGCCCAATGTTTTGAACAGTTAGTGCAGTACCTGACCCTCCTTCCTGTACAACAAACCAAACATCTGGGTCGTCACATACATATACATAGCCAGCAGTATTGTTTAAATATCCAACTTGAGTTAAAGCAGGTTCAACTGGATCAAACCCTATAATATGGCCAGTAAGATAACTACCTGTAGAAGCTCTAACTATAAGAGGGCCAAGACCATTAGCATCACTAGATGAAGAACCTGTAGCTCTAACAACTGGATCTCCAACGCCTAGTATACCACTACCAGCAAACCAATATTTTCTACCTTGTCCTATATAGGATCCCCTCTCATATGCATACTTTAAGGCCCGAAAGCCATTAGGCATATTGACATTAGCCATTATTAATTTCTCTCTCTTAATTGATCGGTAGAAGTAATCTCTTCTCTCTTCATATGTCCATAACTAGATCCGTTTAATCCTTTATTATTCTCTGGATTTAATACTCCTACTTTATTGTTATTCATGACCTGTCTAGCACGTAAATCTTGATTATATATTTCAGTAGGAATTCTCATTACAGTAGCAGTATTAGAAGTTGCCCCTGGCCTACGGTTAGTAGTTAATACTACTTCGCTACCGAAGTGATTTCCATTTTGAATATGGTCATCACTTAGGTTAGATTTTTTATTAGTATCAGCTATCCAGCCAGCTGCTTCAAATTGCTCTCTACGACCATCTGTATTTTGCATAACATATTTAGTCCAGCCAGCTTCTTCTTCTATCCGCATTGGTTTTTGCATATGTAATGGTACACGGTTCTTAACCGGCTTATAACCATTAACTTTATATTTATCTATATCACTCATGTTTTATTAATCCTGCCGCATATAAATCTTCAATATATTTCTTAGGTTCAACTTTTCCTCTACTTAACCGATTAAATTCTTTTATAATATGCTGGGCCTCTTTATCTAAATTGTCTATAGTATAACTTCTTTTCGATTTCTTTGCAATACCTGAGTTGACATTTTCTATAACCTGTGCTATAGGCTCTTCATTTTGCTCAGTATTTATGCTAAAATATTTAGGAAATTTACTCTTTGCATGTTCCTCTAGAAGTCTCATGGCCTCCTTAGGAGAAATATTATTACGAAATAACACACTCGCATAAGTATCAGCAGAAGCAGTCATTTCCATTTCTTCATTGGTTTTGCCATTATACCAAGGGTTATTTTTATGAAATTCAGCAATAGCTGGATCTATTTGAGGAGACCTTTGTTGTTCAATAGCCTTCACAGATTCATAGTCACCCTTAGAAATAGCCTCTTTTCTTTGCTGCTCAAACTTTTCTTTTTCGGCTAAAATTAATTGCTGTTCTTGTTTTTCTAACTTCTCGTTTAATTTATTTATTGTTCTTTGTAGCTCAAGAAACTCAGCACTAGGAGTTTCTTTCTTCTCTTTAAGTTTTTGAGGGCTATCTTCGACCGCTTGAGGGGCACTTTCTTTGTTAATCTCAGCAGATGCTTCCTCAATATTCTCGTCAGATTGTTGCATAGCTTTAGTAAAAACGTCCCCGATTTCCTTAGTGGACAAGTAACTGGTACCCTTATCTTGAATTTGCATTCTACCTTTTACCCCTTTTTCTACAGAAGCCATTAAAATATCATTGTCTTGTTTAGGAACATCTCCACTATCAGTAAGTCCAAATTTTCTAAATTGTTCTTTCAGCCCGTCTATAGCTTGTTCAGTAGTATTAATTTTTTCTATCATGTTCAAACACCATACATATATCTTCATCTTTGATTAAGCGATAAAGCTTATCTTCATCTGCTACATCACCTTCTTGTCTCATAGCTGCATATTTTCTAATAAGAACATGGTCCCCTACTTTGCACCAAGGTATACTTGCATTCTCTCCTACTCCAAATACACCATATGCTTGAAACCCTAGTTCTAATACATATGCTTCACAAGTGGCATATTGATCTTGATCTTTAGTCCATTGAGGTTTCTCTATTAAACCATTGCCAAATTTATCAGGCGCATCAGCAAGCTTAATCTTTACTAGATGGCCACAAGGCCTACCTATACTAAACGATGTTGACATCTTCTTCTCCTTCCTCTTCTTCAACCGGGATACTCAAATCTAGATATTCAAAATTTAATATTTGGGCTAATATATTCATACCTCCTAGACATTCTGATAATATTTGCTGGCATTTATCTCCTCTAATAGTATCTTCATTAAACATACCAGTACGCATAGTATCTTGTACCCATTGTAATTTTTTCATAAAAGCAATTGTCACAGGGTTTTGTTTCCAATAATGAAATTGCTCATTAGATAGCTCCATTGTTCCCTTCACTTTCAGATTGTTGTGCTTGTTGGGCAGCCTGGTCTATTTGCTGTTGGTTTTGATTTAATTCCTGTTGTTTTAGTTGTTGATTCTGCTGGGATTGTTGTTGATCTCGTTGCAATCCTTTATGTCCTAATATAGCGTCTGTAGTTACTTTCGTAGCTTTGTGGGCAGCATCAGCAGCGGCACTAAAACCATCAGTCTTAGCTTTTTCTACCTCTAAATTTAAATGACCAGCTTTTATAGCCTGTTCTGATAACATTTTCTGATGTACCGTAGCTAAAGTAACATCTTTTTGAACTACTTGTTTCTGCATTTGCCATTGACGTACTGCACTCTCTTGAGTCTGCATTTCAGTCCAGTGACCTTCTCTTTGCTCCTTAATTAGTTCAAGTTGATATTTCTGTTGATCCATCTGAGAATCACCTGCTAATTTAGCAGCATTTGCCTGATTTAAAGAAATCTCAGATTGTGTTAATTGATCTTGTAAAGGCGGAGGAGCTTTAGGGTCAGGGACGGGCAGTAATAACTTTGCTTGATGCTCATCTATTTGCATAGCATCTAACAAATATTGAGCAGATGCCTGTTGATTATATACAGGCATAGATACTAAGACCATAGCTTTTTGTAATCTCTGAGTAACAGAAGAACAAACTGGGTCTGCTACCGGAATAATATTAATATCATCATTAAAATCAGCTTTAACTTTTAAATTTGGTATATTAAGTACTTTTTGATAATTTTTATCAGATAAATATTTTTGATTAAGTTGTTTAATTTTCCTATATTCTTCAGTTTGTGATTGATATATACGTTTATTAATAGCTTTATATGCTGTAACTGATTGATCTATAAGTTGTGAAATAGTACTAGAGGGACTATTAGTAGCATTCTCTTTACCTTGGCTAGCATCAGTAACTCCTATCAGATCATCACAGGATTTTAACAAAAGTTCTAATAATTGAAATAATACTTGAGAAGGTTCCTTAAATGGAATAGTATAAATAGCCTTAGAAATATCAATAGTAGAAGTAGCTCCTATAGGCATGTACTGCCCCATTTTTATTTTAAATTCTCCATTTTTTATTCTAAAACCATTATTAAAAAATCCAGTCGAGGTAGTTGATAAAGTACCTGCGTTTATTAATTGGTTCCATAGAGTATTAGCAGCATGATTAAGATGAAGCAGTAAAGCTCCTAGCCCTGTTGAATAAAAACCTCCGTCATCTGAGTTAAGAAAGTGATAATCTGTATAAATATCATTTGGAATGATTTTAATAACAACTCCCTTGTCATTTTTCTTTATTTCTTCAAAGTTATTAATAATTCTAAGAACTTGCTTAGTTTTTCTATTTACCGTTACAATATAAGGTTCTTTATATCCATCTTCGTCTAAATCTAGATAACAACACTGTTCTAATAAATTAATCATATAATCTTTATCATTAACGTCAGTATGTTTATCTTCTCCTTCCACTAACTGCAGATCAAAATCCTGCAATTCTTCTAATTTAATATCATCTAAGAAAAAACCACTTAATTGTCGTTCTTTAACTTCATTCTGAGATAATTCAATTAAGTGGGTTATACGCTGTGCTTTCTTAAGACTTGTAATGTCATGATTTATACAGATTCTGTCAGGCATGCATAAATCTGATTTAATCTGTTTATCTAAAACAGACCAATATGTTTTTTTAAAAGCAGTTCCTCTAATAGCCAAGATTAAGAATAATTTACCTAATGAAGCTTCCCAGTCTGGGATTTCATTTAATACTTGCCAAGACATAAAAGTAGAAATATTTTTTCCCGTTTGAAATCTTTGACCATTAGGGTCTTCCCCCCATAGTTCAAACTTGACAACTTTATTACCTTGGATATATTCCGGCAATGACCTGGCAATAAAATTATTAACCGCTTTTTTTATAATAGGTGCTTTAATATTAGAAGCTCCAGGCCAAGGGGTATTCTTAGTCTCTAATTTTTGATCTAAAATATTCATGATATGTTTAGTCATCTGAGACCATTCACTACGTGACTCTTCGTCTATCTCATAGCCTTGTACGACTTGCTGTCCTATTTCTAATAAATCTTTATCTTTTAATAATTCAGCAATATTCTTACTTTTCTGTAGTTTATCTAATGATAGTTTCATCAATATCCAGTAACTAGGTCACCATCAAAATGATGACGATCATAGTATTTATCTAAATTTTCATCTTCATCAGGCAACGCCTGCCAAATATTGTCCCAAGTAGACAGACAATACCTAGTTGCATCAGGACAATGATTAGCTTTACCTGCTATTCGACCCTCTTCATCTCGGTGATATGAAAGAGTCTGAGAAATAGTTTTACGGCAGCTAGAGAATATCTTTAGTCGTCCAGCAGCAAATAGCTGATCTTGTTTTAAAATACCTGCTTCAACAGCATTATCAGCAAGCTCTAAATGAAGACCTTCTTCAAGATAGGTCTCATGTATTTTTTTTCTATCATTAGCTGAGGTCATTCTAGAGGCGGGATCAATAGCCCCAATAATCCAATCACCTCTCGCTTTTATTGCACTAGCATGGATTACAGGCAATACATCCTCTACATAATACTCACTATATAAATAATAGATATTTTCATCAGGATTCAATGCTATCCATACTGCAGCAGTATATGTACCTACATCAAATCCATATGCTCTTGGCCACCATTTCGGTATCTCAAAAGGAGCGCAGGTTATCTGGTCTTCTTCATAAGGATATATAGCTCCAGATCCTAGTACAGGAAATCCATCTATCCTAGCCTTCATTTGATTTCTTGGATAAGAACGTTTTACATTTTCTATAAACTGTTTAGTAACATGAGGTACATCTCTAAGAGAGATACGTGCTGCATATTTCTCAGGATTTATTGGATGAGTACCATTATCAGAAAAATGTCCTTCATTCAAAAATGACTTACATACCTCTGATAATCCTGATAAAGGAGTAAAAGTTAACCTAATTAACCCTGGTTTATATGGGTTTCTTAATCTAGCTAAACACTCAGCATATATACCAAAATCTTTAGGTTCCTCATCCATCCATATATAATCTATATTTGGACCTTGAAAAGCAGGTCGTTCCTGTTGACACGCCATAAAAGTACACTTACTAATTTCTCCAGATATATGTCTAACTTCAAACGACTCAATAGAATTAGGCATAGCATGTTTAGCAGTAACCTTTACAATTAACTCTTTAGGGATCATGCCAGACCCTATATCATTAATCGGACCTAATAATATTTCCTGCATTACTTCTTTAACTTGAAGAAATGTAACTCCTACACACCAAGCTTTTATACCCCTAGTAAATCTTCTACCTTTATAATCATTTGGGTATAATCCTGTTAGATGCAATGCAGCTAAGGTACCACCACAAAAAGTCTTTCCTGAACCATTTCCACCAAATAAAGCAGCTTCCATATGCTGAGAATCCATAAAATCTAAATGTACCTTATAGAATTCTTTTCTGAATGGACCAGTATCAGGATAAGCATATTTTAACTTATTATATTTATAATCGTAATCTTCAGCTTGTAATAAATCTAAATATTCTTGAAATACTTGTTCAATATTAGTTTCCAACTTTTTCCCCTTCTATAATTGAAGGTAACGGATGACTAATACCTTTCTCTGCAAGCTTCTCTGTTAATTGTTTAATTTTTTCTACTCGTTGTTCATGAGTAAGGTTAATTGTATTAATATTAATAGTAGTGTTAACACCCTTGTCTGTTATCTGCTGATATTTTTTATGATTAGCACTAAGAATACGTTCATTAGCTTTAAAATTATAATTCTCTATCTGTCCTTTAGCTCCAGCATCCATTAAAGCCTCATGATCAGCTATAATATGCAACATTGCATATTCATATGCTTCTTTAAATTCTTGATATTCTGACATATATTTATCAAAAGTTTGTTCAGTAATACCACAATTAATACACATCTGAGCTTTTTGCCCTCCAGTCTGTGCAGTAGAAATAATAACTGAACACATTTTTGGATCATACTTAGATTTTCCTTTAAGATATGGTAACCGCTCTGCTATTTCAGTATTGATCTGGAATTTCAATGTATCTTGCTCTCATCTACGTCAAATGCATGCCAATTCTTTACTACTTCTTTACAAGTAGAACAAGCTATTCGACCATCTAAGCTTATATACCATAATGATTTGTCACATTTGGTGCATTTAAAAACTACTAGTGTCTGGGTTTTTCTCTCGTGCTGTTTAGTCATCATAGAATAACCCTCTATTTTATTAATTTATCAATAAGTTTATCCACTCCTTGTTTCACTTCTCTTATTGCTTCTTTAGTTTCTTTAGCTACACTAGCTAAAGATTCTTTAATTGTCTTAACATGTAAATCTAATAATTTATCATTAGCTTCTGCTAAACTTATACGTTGTTCTATATTTTCCTTCCATTGTTCATTTCTGTTGTCATGGTTATTTTTATACGTCATATATACTCCTAGAGGAATCCATAACCAACTAATGATAGTTTTTAAAACATCCCATACAGTTTGAGCCTCCATAGAGTCTCCTTATTGATTATTCAACGCTGCATTGCCAACTGCTTCTACCCCTGCAACTACTGCATGGTCAACTTTGTCTAAAACTGGATTAACTACTTGGGCAATAACAGGCTCATTAATAGATAATAAATTCTCTAATTTTTTAATAAACAATTCTATTTCTTTCACCGTAATAGCTACAAGAGCAGGTCCGTTATTTGTTAATTCTTGTTCAAATTCACTTAAAAGATGATTTATCAATAATGATAACAAATAGTTTTGCATTCTCATTCTCCAATAAAGAATAAAGGGGTAATTGCATTACATAATGCAATATCATTAGGGGCGATATATCCATCAACATTATAAGGCAATGTAATATCTGCTGCTTTATAACAAACAGCCACATATTCTGAACATATATATGATTTATCTGACCCAACAGAAGTAGATAATTTAATACCTGTTGTACTACTTAAGGCAATTCTAGCCGCTATATTGGCTATATCATCACTACTATATGGGTAGCCTAACAAGTCTATAGCTTTATCAGCTACTAAATTAAGTTTATCAGTTGGAAAATTATGATATCTACCTACCATAATTTTTCCATTAAAAGGCTTACTGGTACCATTATAGTTATACACATAACTACTTAATGGTACTGTTCTTACTCCAGTTGTTATAAGGCTCTCCATCATCATAACTCTACTTACAATAGTATCTTTTACATTAAATAAAAGCCCAATATGGGACCATACACTATTAGTACCAAACTTAATTAAATTATCAATTGAACTATTACCGGAGACAAATAATATATCCCCTGATTGGATACAGTCAGCAGCCTGCGGAAAAGGAACTACAGGTACTGAAGGGTAATCCATCGAATTATCCATTTACAGCCGCATTAGGTACAGTAGGATTAACTTCAAGTGATTGCATAGCCACAGAATAAGCAGACATATAGGCAACTACCGCTTTTTGTTGAGCTAACAATTGATTATATGCTGTCTGAGCAGTAATAACAGCCTGTAATGCTGCTTGTAATTGAGCTTGAGTTGGGGCTGCTGGTAATACCAATGCAGTAGTAGAAGTATTAGAAGAAGTGGTTCCTAATAAGTTATTTACAATTGGGACAGCTGCTGTAATTCCTGCTGCAATAGCGGGATTACCTGATAAAGTAGCTGCTGTTTGTGCTAATTGCTCTATATTCTGTATAGAACCTGCTGCTGTTGAAGTAGCAGTAGTAGTTGAAGGCTGAGTACTACCTACAATATTTGATAAAAGAGACATATATTCCTCTTTGTAAAGATATGTTACAGGTTAGTAATATCTCTACTATAGTCAACTGTAAAGAAATTGTCAAGATATATTTTACAATATCTTAACATAAAGAACCTATATTGTTCAAAAATTATATACTATAGTATATTTATATACATTAATTAGGATTTAAAATGAACAGTTTTTATGCAATATCTCTTCTAGAAGATAGAATATTTGAAGAGCTTCCTATAAATAAAGCCCAAGTATGGCCAATACAATTTAGCATTGCCATAGCTAAATGTACCTCTCACCAACTGGATAAAGTCATAAATAAGTTTATAAGGCTGGCTCCTTATTATATATATTGGGCTTTAAATATGAATATAAATATTTGGTACTCAATCAGTAGTTTATTATTAACTTTATTAAAGGGGATATCATGTTCTTCTCAAAAGAATTAAGAGAGAGTATTTATCAAGAAATATACAATACTATGGGAAATGTTGAAAATGATGATTATTATTATCAATTTATAGAACAAGTCGAGAGACAATTACTTAATGTAGCAATAATCTATGCTAAAAATAACCAGGCAAGAGCTGCTAAAATACTAGGCATGAGCAGAAGTACTTTAATCTCTAAATTAAAGACATATCAAATCATATCTATGCCTCAGGAGAAATGAAAATGTTAGCTTCATGTGAAATATGTAATAGTACAGGATATGTAGAAGAACTAGAAGGATATTCTTATGCATATTATCCTTGTCTTGAGTGCAATGAAACAGGAATAGTATATAATGATTCTAAGTATAGAAAAGATGAATATTCAACAGGACTATATGAATTATTTTATCAAAAGGATATATAGGTAATATATGATAAAGAGAATATACCGTTAAAAATGTTTTGGGAGGGCCTTCGTTGGTCCCCACTCCCCTCATACCAAAAGACATTCATCCCCCCCGGTATAGTACCTTACCGTATTCCAAAATATATAATAAAACCTTCATATGTTATCATTAAAGGCGGATGGTCACCGTCTGTATAGGATAGTAGTAGGTCAATCATATCATGCAATATATGTAATCTATGGAAGATATAGAGCATATCCTATATAATCTACCTATGACTACACCGTAGTATAAACCTCATACATTATTTAGATATGAATGTCAAGATATTTATTTTCATTTATAATTGATTGATATATAACAAATGTTAAAAATAGTTGTTGACAAAGGGCTTGACAAGAGGTATAAATAAAGCATCATCATTTCTTTTTACTTTTTTTCTTTAAAATGAAATATTCCATAAGATATGAATAATAGATGCGAGGCATGGATGCCGAGCAGTATATACAAGGATGTATATAAGATTAACTATTAGAGAATATTTTAGGCGATTATGAGATGAGTGTAGTAACCCATTTATTTATAATCAATAGCTTAAATTCTATATTTATTATCATCAATTACTATTTAATTAATAAACCCAATTAATCTACTTGGATGTGATACTTAAATTATTATTATTCTTATATAATATATGTATTCATTATCTGAATACATTTTACGTATTATTTACAATAAATACTTGATCTTTACTTTCTATATTACAATGTATCCGCTATAATATATATATAAGACATAAATATAAGAGAATATCATGAACATTCATTACATTAGCAAAGATCAAGTAGAAAAGGATAAAAAAATAGCAGCTATAATAACTAACTATAGAAAGACTAGACATTATGAAGACTGTCATTTAGTTCATCAAGAAGATATTAAATATACACCAAATTTACATTCTATAGAAGAATCACCAGAACAAGCCTATATAAATTTTTGTACAACGATATGTATGTAAAGTTACATTATTTGTAACCATGGAGACATAGCAATCTTGAAACATAGGAGAAAACTAAATGATTAACATTATATTAGCAATCGCCTTAGGCGTAGGGATAGGAACACTTACACTTATGCTTTTAATTTTACTTAATTATTTAAATAAAAGAGCCTCTATAAAATATGAGTTAAGTAAGATACTTGAATTAGATCATAACTTACCTAAGAAATTATTAGAGAAAGACCTGTACAGTATTAGTAAAATACTTGAATTAGATCATAACTTACCTAAGAAATTATTAGAGAAAGACCTGTACCGTATAAGTGAGGAATACATTAATTATTTAAATAAAATAACCTATAGGAGATTACCATGAATAATCCTAAACAAATACAAGATAAAATGTTAGACTTATTATTAAATAATGATATTTCCTACGAGGAATACATTAATTATTTAAATAAAAGAAGCTCTATAAAAAATGGATTTAGTAAGATACTTGAATTAGATCATAACTTACCNNNNAGAAATTATTAGAGAAAGACCTGTACAGTATGGGTATCGATGATCATAGTGAATCTGATTGTTATGATTAGGTATATAAAAATATCTCTGATGTCTTTCAGACTACTATATAGTATAAAGTGGGTATTCCCACCTATATATGAATAGGAGTATAGTATGACTATTAATAAAACTAATTTAATGGTTGATTTACGTAGTTTAATTAATAAATTAAAATACATCCAATTAGAACTAAATGAATATACTATCGATAATAACTCAGAGAATATTGAGGAATATACCGCAGATATCATTGATAGTTTTGAATATGATACTCATGAATTAATCAGTAAACTTAAAAGCTACCTATTTAATGTCCATGCTGATTATTCTAATTATTTTGACAAAGAGGATTAAATAATGAAACAATTACCTCAAATACATTATTTTAAAGAAAGGAGTGTTCCTTCGTTTATCAATAAATGGACTTATATGATCCGAACAGAGGATAAATATGCAGTAGAATACATTAGTGCAATGAAATCTTTTACTACTAAAGCGGAAGCAGAGGTTGCTGCTGAGATAGAGTTAACTACTATACATAGACGAGAGGATATATAATGCATATAAAAAATAAATTAGAGTGGTTAGTACTTAGTTCATTAAGTGTTCTATTATCTTTAATATTTCTAGTAATACTATGTACTCCTTGTCATGCACAAGTAAGTCTAAGGGAAACTGCGGAAATATATAAAAGACTTTATACTAAAAATCACTTACCTCATCCTACTTTATATTTAAGAGATGACCTTAATATTAATGCGGCTACTTATTCTACTTATATTAAAGTTAATAAAGGTGCCTTGATATTCTTATCTAAACCAGAAATGGCGTTTGTACTTAGCCATGAATTAACTCATTATCAGTATAGGGATGCTAGGGCAATAAATAATAAAGTAGAGACAATTATTTTAAAACTTACTCATCGATATACCTCTACTTATTATGAAGATAGAGCAGATTATTATGGCTCGGAGTATGCTAAGAATATTGGATATTCATATAAATCCCAGGCTCATTTTTTTAAAACTTTAGAGAAGTATTATGGAGATCAGGTTATTTTAAATGATGTACACTCTCCTGATAGAGTACGAGCATATAATATTATTCATCATTATAAAACATTTCAGGAGTAAACCATAATGGATTTTACAAATTTAACAGTTGGATTATCTCTGTTTTACTTTTGGCTTCCGATAGCTTTGTATAAAAATATAATAGATAACCTATATGTTCATAAAGAGGAAAGATTTAGTGACAATTAATGAAAGATGGTATGTTATTATGTTAAATACGTAATATTTTTATTATTATTGTGGGAGACATCATGTTTGAAATAGATTGGTTTATGATTACTATTGCAATAGTTCTTATAAGTTGCAATATCTATATATTATGTCATTAAGGGTTCAAAAAAAATGAATAATTTATCTGATGAGTGAAATTATGATACGACTATTGATTATAGTAGTGTTTTCGTATATATGTTTTAGACTGCATGTATCTGTGTTAGATTTAAATCAAGAAATACATAGTATTCGGATTAAGATATCTTTATTGAATCACCGTGTAGAGCAATGTGAGAAAGAGAGGAGAAAATAATATGGAAAAGATAGGGTGGACTAAGCCAGGCATATATTATATACGTGCCAGTTATTTTAATACAGATATAAATGAACATGAGGTCGTTTTACGTCAAGAAATATGTGGCACTAATGAAACATATTTAAGAATATTAAAGGAAACAAGGCTACAATATAAAGCTATGAAAGACTTGAAAGTGACAGGTAGATTTTATTCTGATTACAATCCTTGGCCTATATGTTATGTTTCATTTTAAATGAGGCTTATTATGTTTAATAAATTAACACCGGATAATAAGTATATATTATCAGAAATTGATAAGATCGTTAAAGGTCATTATAAGGCTAAAATAGCGCTTATCAACGCATTTAATCGTTCTTATTTACGTTATTATCAGCACCATAAAGAAAATATACATTATGATAAATGTATTTCTAATAGAAATGTATTGCTTTTAGGTCAGAGTGGATCTGGAAAAACATACTTAGTAGAGCAATTAGCTAATATAATGGAAGTACCTCTATTATGCATAGCTGCTACTGAATTAACTCCTTCTGGTAATGATGATGGGGTTAATATTAAACAAATCAGAAAGAAGATACATGATTACTGCTTTTATTTGGTACAAACTAGGCCTCATTTTTTATCTACTAACGGTGTAATAGACCAGTTAATAATATTTGTGGATGAGATAGATAAACTAGGAAGTAGACTATCAAAAGGATGGAATCAACATGTCCAGTCTACTTATCTACGTTTATTTGAAAATAAAGACGAATTTACAAGTATAACTTTTATATTTGCAGGAGCATTTGTAGGATTAGAAGATTGTTCTAAATCAACTAAAATAGGGTTTTCCTTGAACAATAATCAAGAGGCTATGGAAGAGCACTTGGAAGATGATATAATTGATTATGGAATCATCCCAGAGCTTATAGGTCGTATACATTCTATAGTACAAATTAAGCCTTTACAATATGAAGATTATTTAGAAGTTATGAATACTTGTTTAATCCCTAAACTTAGAAATGAGCTTTATTATATCAATCAGAATAAATTATATATATCTCCTGATGAAAAAGAAAAGATGATAAAAAAAGCAATGAAATCTAATCAAGGAATAAGACACTTGATTAAATCTATAGAGGCTTATGTAGAAGATATTGAATTTGAAGTACCCTATAAACTATCTATATAAGAATGGAGGAAAATATGCCTAAAAGTAAATATAGTGAATTATTAGAAATAATATCTTTACTAAAAGATAAGGTCTTCTTATTAGAACAAGAGTATTCAACAATAAGAAGCATATCATCTAGAGTAGAACAGTTAGAAGCTAATCTACATGATTATGGTGATATAGATCCAGATGATCTTATATAATACAAAGATATCTATCAGAATGTAAAGTTATTGTAAATATGTTCAAATGATGAGCATCAATCAATTAGATAGTCTACTATTATAGTAGAACAATAATAAAAGAATAATTTAAATAGGAGACTAGCATGAGAACTAGTAAATATGAGGGACGTGAGAATAAAACAAGACTTGAGCTTACTTGGATTGGGAAAGATGTACGCTCTAAATTGGAACCACGTATTTTATTGGAAGATCCAAATAGAAATTATCAAACAAAACAGCCCTCCTCTGAGAAAGATATTTTTGATAATCGTCTTATTTATGGTGACAACCTCCTAGCTCTGAAGGCAATAGAACAAGAGTTCGCTGGAAAAATAAAATGTATCTATATCGATCCACCTTATAATACGGGTAATGCTTTTACTTATTACAAAGACGGCATAGCACATTCCTTATGGTTGTCACTTATGCGAGATAGACTGGAAATTCTTTGGCGATTATTACAGGAAGATGGTTCATTATGGATTAGTATTGATGATTCTGAGATGGCATACCTACGCGTCATGTTAGATGAGATTTGTGGTCGTCAATGCTTTATTGCCACAAATGTATGGCAAAAGAGATACTCACGAGAAAATCGTGAGGCAATTGGTGATGCGCATGAGTATGTAATTGTTTATGCGAAATCACCAGAAGCCTTTAAACGCACGAGGAATAAACTACCACTTGGTGAAAAACAACTATCTGTATATAAGAATAAAAATAACGACCCCAAAGGGCCTTGGCGTTCTGTCTCTTTTTCTGCACAAGGATATAGGCCAAATCAGATGTATGAAATTGTTTCCCCAATTACCGGCAAAAGGCATCGACCACCAGAAGGATCATGTTGGAAAGTAATTGAATCTGAATATTTTCGATTGCTAGCTGAAGAGCGCATGTATTTCGGGAAGAATGGAGATGCCGTTCCGGCTCGTATTCAATACTTAAAAGATATTGAAGGAGTAGTTCCCTGGACATGGTGGCCACACGAAGAGGCTGGACATACTGATGAATCTAAGAAAGAAATGCACTCCCTTTTTGGTAAAGAAAATGCATTTGATACACCAAAACCTGAACGGCTAATTTCCCGTATTATTAATATTGCCACTAATCCTGGTGATTTAATCCTTGACTCATTTGCAGGCTCTGGTACGACTGGTGCGGTTGCTCACAAAATGGGACGGCGGTGGATTATGGTAGAATTAGGTGAACACTGCCATACACACATTATTCCCCGTCTTCAAAAAGTAATTGACGGTGAAGATCAGGGTGGCATAAGTAAGGAGACAAATTGGAAAGGCGGTGGCGGATTCAAATACTACAGATTGGCTCCATCATTATTAGAACAAGAAAGTGGGAATACCCACCACCGAGGGATGATATAATGACTATTATAGAGTGGATATTGATAATTATGTTTTTAATGTTTGTAATTGAATCTAATTAATAAAGAGGCCTCTTTAACATAGGGGCTTTTAATTCATAGATTTAATTAAATAACATAGAACATAGTGGTACGTAAGAAGCACTATTCTCCTCCTGTATCATTCTCTAGCATCGCATATTTTACTGCCTCTAATAAACCAACCATTTCTAATGCTGTTGAGGCAATAAGGGTTTGCCCGAAATAATTTATGGCATAATTATATTCATCATCTTCTTGTTTAAGAGCATAAATTAATATCATATCCTTACACCTAAGGTTAATATCTTTCTCCTTCAAGAAACAGGTATGTATATTCTCTAAGCATTCCCCTAAGGTAGGGTTAGGGGATTTATTTAAGTTAACAACTTTCATTCTCGTCTTCCTTTAGTCTTAGAAATAATTTAATTAACCATTTAAATATTGTATTTACAATACTATATATTGATGATATGGCGTTCATATTCTCCGCTATTTTCATGGTATACAATAGATTGTATTGTACGTCCACTTCTCCATCCTCCTTCATGATCATAAACACTTGCAGGAGCTAAGGTTCTAAAAGATTCTACAATACACCCATCTGTATCTTTCCTTCCCCATTTATTAGAAGAATGTATATGGCCTGTTAGCCAATATCTATGTTGAGTAGCTCCCCATAATAATGGTTTATCACAAGCCATGACAGTTGGTAATTGATCCATCTTGCATTTATGTCCATGGTGGGTGCCTATAAGTACATTACCGAAGTGGTGATAATGAAATAGGCCAGGGGCGCTGTTTATTGTAATCCTAGGCTCATTTTCATATATATGTGCTAAGGCCGCCCGTAAGCATATAGAGCCTATCTCATCATGATTACCTGTTTCTATTATTACTGTAATATGCTGATGTTTTAAAAGAGCTGTAGCTATCATATATCGTACAATCAATAAACCATAATTAAACATTTCAAAATACTGTCCATCTCTTTCTAATACATTTCCTGATTTAGCTGTGACACCCTTAAGGTTATCATAATGAAACAAATCACCTAATGATACTATTAAGGCTTCTTTACAGGGACGCGTAGTATTGACAATATCAGAATAGTATTTGCTCCAACATTCTTTAGCTATATGTAGGTTCCAGTCTTCTTTACATTCTTGCGCTGAGGCATAGAGACCTATATGAGGATCCCCTAAAGGATACACGGCTAAGCAATGATTATCAAAATCAATAGAAGAGGGTAGAGGTACAGGAATAACCTGAGGTAGATCTGCTAATAATGCAGTTTTTATTGTATCTAGTAGCGATACCTTCTGGTCTTCGTCAATAGTAGACTTAACCCATTGCTGTACAGGATTTCCTTTTTGATCATATAAAGTAGAAGTACCTTTTAATCTAAAACCTTCAGGTACTATTATTGAGTGATTTTCAAAGGGGGAATAACCTCTACGTTTTAATTTTTTAAGTCTAGTGCGTACAGATGATTCATCTACTGCTAATTGCTTAGCCGCTTGACGAATACTTATTCCTTGGTCTAATAAGGTGATTAACTGTTCATCACTAAATTTTAATTCTGCCAATTATAAGTAGCCTTAATGAATATAAAAAAGCCTATAGCTAAATGATTAAGAAAACTATAGGCTAGAGGTTATTACATATTATTGCTTAATAGTAATGGATAATAATATGTACATTTTAACTATAGCATATATAGCATATATGTCAATCTAAAATTTATCTTCAATAAATATTTGTTTTGCTGTATGCTGTAATTGATGTCCGTTACCATCAGTGTATTTTCAACAATACCT
>QGNH01000018.1_pt1 | contig 34648 bp, 34 predicted proteins | sample 1735481 | NCBI WGS metagenome assembly QGNH01 (sample SAMN09239004, study PRJNA386568) | Viral metagenome, whole genome shotgun sequencing project. | reverse complement strand
CGGGACTAACAGGCGGCTCGGTCACTCAAACAGCCGGGCCGCCGCCTTTTGCGAGGTGAGTTATGTTTCGTTTGATCTTCTTAATGTTCGCTGCACACGCGCTCTGCGACTACCCGTTGCAGGGCGATTTTTTAGCCAAGGGTAAGAATCGACACACGCCGATTCCGGGAATGGCATGGTGGCAACTCCTCACAGCCCATGCGTTGATTCAGGCTGCGGCGGTTTATCTCATCACGGGGTCATTGATACTCGGCATTGTAGAACTGGTGATTCACTGGCTGACAGATTGGGCCAAGTGCGAGAAGCTAATCGACTTCAATCAAGATCAGGCGATTCATTACGGCTGTAAGATTTTATGGGCGATTCTGGTAGTTTACGGAGGAAGGATTCTATGATTACTCAGACATTCCAGGGCATCACTCCTGAGCGCTGGCAGGCCATCAAACAGGTCATGCACTCCGACGCCGGCCTGACCATCGACAGCGAGGACGGTAGCGATTCCTCCCATGGCATCAACTTCTCATGGCTGTTAGCCGTTCCTGTGCTGACCGTCACGATCGCGGTGCCCGTATTCGGCTGGGCGCTCAAACTGGCCGGATTCCACTGTGAGCAGGACGTGATGAATGCGTTCGCCAAGAAAATTGAGGGAATCCCGCAGTGAGTTCATTCGACATTTGCTACCCGTTCCTCCTGCCCAATGAGGACAGGACGCCTCCGCGCTACGAGTCCATGCCGGACCCCACAAAGACGGACCCCGGCGCCCAAGCAATCGCCGGAATCAACTCCTGCTACTGGCCGAACGAGTTTGAGCTAATCGCGGCCGCCCCGCAGAACCAGCGCGGTCCGCCCGTCCAGCAGTTCTACCACGTCCATTTCTGGAATCATTGGCTGGATGCGCTCGTGTCCAACCGTATCGCGGCGCGGCACTACTGAGGGAGTTGAAGTTGAATATCAATGCAAATCCGCTGGTTGGAAAGATTCAAGGTGCGACCGTACAGGGATCGGCTGATGCCTGCGTAAGTTGCCGTTTCTGCCTGCGACGGCGCAGTGCATTGACAGGCAGAGAAGAAAAACGCTGCGACGCTTTACAGGGAGCCCCGGTGATCAGAACACAGATCGCCGAATGTAACCGATTTGTGGAGCAGGGAAAGCTCACCTTGTATGAAATGACCGAGATCGCTTGGGTGATTGAGACACGCGGCAAACATATCGGATTCCTTTCTCCGGAAGAGCTTGAAAGGCGCCGTAACGGCCAACAGCCGCAGCTTACGACGGCTGTTGGTTTTTGAGCGAAGGAATTGAATGGACGCCAAGCAAAAAGCGTTTTTCGACTTGATTGGATGGAGTGAGGGAACCAGCACGAGCCCGCTCACGGAGAATCAAGGCTACGACGTGATTGTGACCGGCGTGGAGGGTCCGTCCGTGTTCACAAACTACGCCGACCATCCGTTTGCGTTGGGCGGTGTGGTGGTGGTGCGTGAATCGCCGCGACTGGTGTCGTCGGCCGCCGGCCGCTATCAGATTCTTGCGCGATACTGGCGCGCCTACAAAAAGCAGTTGCATCTACCGGACTTTAGCCCGAACAGTCAGGATGCGGTGGCGTTGCAGCAAATGAAGGAACGCGGCGCGTTGGAAAAGATTGAGGCGGGCGATATTGGCGGGGCAATTGAGGCCTGCGCAAACATTTGGGCGAGCTTCCCTGGAAACGCATATGGACAGGGGGGGCACTCAATGGCTACACTCGAAGCGAAGTACCATGAGTTGTTGGGCACAAATAGTTAGGCTTGCGCAGAGCCGGCTCGGGGAAGGCTGGCGGAGCACCCACCACGTGGGTCGGCGCAGGAGCCGGGCTGGTGGGCCGACCTCCCTCACAGCCCGGCAAACTTGTTCAGGTCAAGAGGAGTTGCGATGCAGAAAGTATCCCAATATAACGTGCCGGCGGCTGGCAGCGCTCCATTCATTGTCCGGTGCACAGAGTTGTCAAGCAAGATGCTGATCCAGGAACTTCAATCGCCGGGTGGGAATCCCCAGGGGTTGATTGTGAACGAACTGAAGGCCAAGCCATTCGGACAATACGATGTGGGGCCGGCTCAACTGGTGGACACCTCCGGACAATACGAGTTTTCCGGCTATCCGGGCGATCATCCGCCCAACACGGTTCCGATCGGGAACGGCGGCTCCGGCGGCAAGCCGATTGGGCCTGGTGGTCCGGCGGGATTGGGCACACCGATCGCACAGGTAACCAGCCAGACAGCGACTGCAACAGCGATTGTCGTAACTGAATGGATCTGAGGAGAACATGAAGAAACCAGCGAAAGATGAGCAAAAGGAATGGTTTAAAGCGTTTTTGATGGGGTTGTTTTCATGAGAAGTCCTTGGGTAGGCCGAACGGAACTGGATGCTGCGCTGACGCGCGAAAAGACGCTCAGCCTGATTATTGAGGCGAATACTCGGGACGGCGAACGCTACCGGGATCTGGCCGCGGCGCAGGTTGTGGAGTTGAAGGACGAGATCAAGCAACTACGCGCGGACCTGATGGCAAGTGAAGCGAAGCGGGAATTGCTGACCGATCGCATTGTGCAGTTGAGCGGACAACCAGCAATCTACCAGAAGCGAGACACAGCGGAAGTCAGGGATCGTGAATCGGAAAAACCCACTGCGGTGCCGCCGATGCCCGAGCGGCGCGCGAGTTTTGACGATGTGCACCGGGCAGTCCGAGAAGCCATCAAGGATGGCACTTACGGGCTCTCGGGGAAGGCAAACTAATTACTGTGCACTGTGAACTGACCACTGCGAACGGAGTGAGCTAATGGCCGCTGGAGCGAGTCTGTTGCCGATGAAGGTGCCGAACGCCGACCCTGGGCGATCACAGGCGAGCGAGGTTGCCGCGGTCAGCCCGGAGAACCCCGCGCAGGGCACCGGGCAAGACCAGTGGATGCAGCTCGACTTGACGAAAGAAGACATTCAGCAATGCGTCAAGATCATCAGCATGTATCGCAACCAGTGGGGCACGGACCGGTTGCGGCGGATGCAGATATGGCTGAAAAACGTTATGTTCTACCGCAACATTCAGGTGATTGACTGGAATCAGGACACCGGCAACTGGGTGGACGCGCTGGCATGGTATCAGGGCTCGGATAAAGTGCGCGACGGCGAGAGCGTGCACCTGCAGCGCTTTATCCATCCGTTGACGCTATTACTGGGGCAGACCTTTGTGGGTAACATGAGCCGCGAGGTGCCCAACACCGTGGTGAAGCCGCAAGACGCGCGCATCCTGGCCGACATTACGACGGCGGCGGCGGCGCAGGACGCGGTGGGTATCATTGAGCGGCGCAACAAGATTCGCCAGATGGTGCGCGGCGAGTTTGAAATGCTGTATCTCTACGGGACCTACTTTAAATTCACCCGCGGCGTGCTGGACGGACGCTGGAGCGGATACGACACTCAGCCGGTGATGGGCGAGATGCAGATCGAACTGCCCGACCGGATGCGGTGCTTGGGGTGCGGCCGGGAAACCCCGGTCGACGATCTGCAAATGGACGAGAGTGGCGCCGAGTGCCCCGGTTGCAAGCGGCAGATGCGCGAGGACAGCTTCTACCCGAGCGAGACGAAGGCGCGGCTCGGCGTGGTGCAGATGGAGAAGATTCCGCGCGCCATGGTGAAGCAAACGATCCACTCGCCGCTCGAGGTGGATTGCGACCCGATGGCAAAGGACCTGGACGGCACGCCGATTCTGGCCTTTGACTATGAAATCGACATCGGCGAAGCGCGCATGATGTTTCCGGTCACCTGGGGCCAGATCAAGGAAGGCGCCGAGTCGACGACCGCGGAGAACGCGAGCTATGACAAGCTACGGAGAAGCGAAAGCTACTCCATGGGCACCGGATACACGAGCGACACGGACCAGCAGAAGCCAACGTATGGCCAGGCGTGGATGCAGCCGACCAGCTACATGCGCACCGGCGACCGCGAGTATGCCGCGCGCATGATGGCGGCGGCGCCGGAAGGGTTGAAGTTGACCATGATCGGCGGCGAAGTGGTGGGCGTGAAGAAAGCCGTCCTCACGAAGGAGTGGACGCTGGGGCGGCTGTTTGAGAACTTCGGCATCTACTCCCAGAGCATCGCCGAGAATGTGACCAGCTTTAACGAGCGGTTTAACAACGCGATGTATCTCTACGACGACTGGATGATGCGCGCGAGCTGCGGCCTGAACCTGATTGACGCGGCGATGATCGACAGCGACCAGTGGAAGGGCAACACGCTGGCCCCGGCGACGGTGATACCGGTGCCCACAAAGTTTGGCGCATCGCAGCGGACTTTGCAGGAAGCGTTTTTGCACTACGACATTCCGGTCAATCCGGCGCTTGGGATGTATCCGAGCATGTTGCTGAACTTTGCGCAGATGCTGAACGGACTGCCGGCGCAACTGGCGGGCAACGGCACGACACCGGGCGTGGAGACGCTGGGCGGCCAGGAGATTCAGCAGCAATCCGGGCAGACAGGCCTGGAGCCCTTCTGGGAGAATGTAAAGGAAGAGCACGCGGCAGCAGCCCAGAACGCGATTGAGTGCCTGACCGTGCTGCTGAAGTGCGGCGCGGCACAGGAGATCAGCGAAGTTATCCAGGATAAGGGTGCGCAGTTCCGCACCAACTATGTGAACCTGCAAAAGATGCAGGGCCGCGTGAAGGTGTATCCGGACGAAGACCAGAGCCTGCCGCAGACGCCGCAGCAGATCCGCGAGAGCTTCAACATGCTGGTGAAGGAGCTAAGTGCGGGCAATCCGGTGGCGCAGGCGATCTTCGACGTTCCGGCAAATCAGGAAGTGATTGGAGCAACACTCTACCCCGGCATTGTGAGCCCAGTGAGCGCGCAGCGGGCCAAGACGCTCGAGGACATGAACACGCTGCTGGAGCAGACGGCGATGCCGGTGATGAACGACGACGGCTCGATCGGGTCGAAGCTGCCGGTGGAACCCTCAATCATGGAGAACTTCGATGTGGTGATTCCGACCATCACCGAGTTCTACATTGAGAACGCCGATCTGCGCATCAAGAATCCGGTGGGCTACAGCCAGATTGAGCAGTACTTTGGCATGTGTCAGGATATGCAGGCGCAGCAGGGCGTGCGCAAGGCGGGGCTCGACTTGAAGGTGAAGGCTGCCAGCCAGCCGCCGGATCCGAACGCGCCCGTACAGCAGCAGACTTTGGGAATGCTGCGTAGCGCGGCGGCGGACATGGTGCTGCTGTGCGAGCGGCTGGCGGCGATTGATCCGGCGATGACTTCAGGGACGATTACGGGCCAGGTAGCGGCGGCCGGCAAGGTAATCGACACTGCGGGCAAGGTGGAAACGCAGCTTTTAAAGCAGTGATCAGTGCACAGTGGTTAGTGATCAGAAAAAGCAAAACGAAAGGATTGAACCATGACGACAACGGAGATGAAGAACATCAAGTTGGGTGAACCTGTGGTGTATGCGGCGGCGGACAAGGAGTACAGCGCGATGGCGCTGGGAGCACCCACAGAGGGATACAACAGCGGAGCGAAGTTGGGCAGCCTGTTTCTGAACCTGATCTATCTGAACGAACTGGCTGTGCCGGTGACGGTGAAGGCCGCGCCGCTGGTGGGCTCGGCGGTGGACGACGAGCACCTGCTGGCGGTTGCTGAGGCCGCGGCCGCGCATGATCCGGCTTGGAAAGAGGCCGGGAAGACGCCGGGCGAGCGGGAGAAGATTGTGGCCGCCAATTTGGAGTTTGTGAAGGCTAACCCGCGGAAGATTGGATGGCGGCCGGTGGAGACTTCTGTTGCAGCGCCGAAAAACCAGAATGACGTGATTGTGGAAGAAATGTTGCCGCATTTGATCGAACTCGGCAAGACGGTTGCTGAGATTGACGACATATTGGACATTTCGATGACGGGCACGTTGATTAGTGCCGCGCAGTTGCTGAGAGGTTTGACGGCGCGAGTTGCCGACTTAACCGTACTAGCTGAGAGCCAGCAGGCAATTCTCAATCAGAAGCCAACTGAAGCGCCTCCGCAGCCCGATAACAAATCATATGCCGATAACGGCAAACCGTCTGCGGCCGATCTGGATGCGGTTGCCGGAGAACAGAAGATGGCGGAATTGACTGGTGTCAGCAACAACATATCAGGTGTGGCGCAGTTGACGGCAACTCGGGCGAGTGCTGGCCGCGTTACGATTAAGGCTTGACGCCGTTAGCGCGAGGTATGAAAATTCGTAGGACGGCACACTTTGGGGATCACGAAACAATTGGCAGGTGAATTCCCGAATAACGAAAGTGGCGCGGCAGTTTCGTTTTGAGAGGAATGTGAGATCATGGCAACTCCAGCAGCACCTGTTTCGGCTCCGGCTCCGGCGGCTCCTGCCGCTGCGCCGGCTTCTGGTTCGGCCCCCAGCACGGCAACGAAGGGGAATGCGGCTCCCCCAGCGGCCATAACCGGCACCAGCCAGCCAAGCGCTGGCGCACCGGCGCCGCAGGGACCACCGAAGGCCTCGGACTACGGTCCGGACAAGCAAGGCGAGTTTTTGACCGCCGTGCACAACTGGCGGCGCGAGCATCCCGGCGAATCGCTGAAGCAGGACGAGGGAACAGAAAACAGGGAACAGGTTGCTGCCGATACCGGCGCGGCTACAAAGCAGGCGACGGAACCAGGCAAGGCCCCCGGAGAGCCGGGCGCGACGGAGCCCGCGAAGCCGGCGGACGGAACGGAGCCCGCTGCTCCGGCGGCGGAGGCCGCACCGGCCACGCCGCGGCAACTGGCCGAGCTGATGGAAAAGTCGCCGGAGTTTGGCGCGTTTATGGAAGCGCATCCGGAGGTGAAGGGGCCCGTATTTGCCTTGGCGCGGAAACTGGCCGAGGCGGAGCCGATTCTAGCCATTGCCCCGACGGTGGGCGATGCGCAGTTTTTGCAGGAGCAGGCCTCTAACCAAGTGGCGCTGAAGACGGCCAGCCTGCGGACGATCGACAACCCCGAGAGCGTGCCGGAGTTTCTGAACCTGTTTGACCAGCAGTTTCAGCAGGTGGACGCCGAAGGCAAGCCGGTGGTGGACACGCAGGGCAACCCCGTGTTCGACCCAGATCATCAGGCGGTGGTGGGCGGCCTGGTAAACCGCGAGATTGGAAAGTGGTCGACGAAGAACGCCAACGAAATTCAGCAACTGGAGACGAAGCTGGCGGGGCACTACCCGAGCGAAGCGGCACGGGCGCTGGACGCACAGCGGCTGGAGAACTTGAAATACGCCCAGTTGGCGCTGGACGTGATTGACCAGATCCGCGATGGGTCGTTCTTTGAAGTGGGTCCGCCGGCGCTCCCCGAGGGGGCGACGGAAGAGCAGAAAGCGTGGTTTGAGCAGCAGCAGGCGGAACTGGCGCGACAGCGGCAGGAGTTGGAAGATAAGAAGAAGGGCGCCGGCAAGGAAGAGCGAGCGGCGCAGGCTCAGCAGTTCAACACTGCCGTGCGCGGCGACATGGGCACCACAGCCGGCAAGATGATTGCCGAGGCGCTGGCAAAGGTGGAAGAGTCCGGGGCCTACATTCCGGAGATGTACAAACAGGAAAAGTATCGCAACAAGAATGGCCAGGAGTGGAACACGCCGCGCATTGCCGCCGAGATCTTTATTCAGTTTGAAAACGAACTGATGAAGCCGGGATCAAAGACGCTCTACGAAATTACGCAGCACCAGTTGCTGCCGGCGAACGAGCAAACCCGCAAGATTCGGCAGGAGTACTACGCGCGCAAGGCTGCGGACATCATCCCGCGGCTGGTCGATGCGGAGGTGGAGCGCATCCAGAACCTGGTGAAGGTGGACCAGGAGAAGATGGGCGAGCGGCTGAAGGCGCGGAACCAGGCGGCGCAGCCGGAGCCCTCGACAGGCGGCTCGAGCCTGCCGCAGAATGCCAGCCGCGAACAGGTATTGCAGGCTGCGGAGGAAGCGGCCAGCAAGTTGCCGGAGTGGGCGGGCGCGAACCCGCATGACCGGCAGGCAATGCTACTGACGCAATTTCACCGGTTGCGCAAGAAGTAGCAATCGGGGGTAGAATACGGAAGGATTGAAACCAAACCGAATCCGCGCCACCGCGTATCGCCCTACCGGGGGGCTCAGGCGCACGAAGGATTTGAAAAGGTTTCACGTGGAACATCGCATCAACTTGGCAGGGCAATGGTTGGACCAGCGTGTCGTCCGCTAAAGGCGAATCGGCCTTTGGCGAGTACAAAACCATAGACCTGGCCGAAGGCCAGTGTGCAGTGAACAGTGAGCAGGCGGCGTTTTTGACTGACCACTAACCACTGACCACTGTATGCAACGGCCGCCAAGGAGAATGCGATGGCCGTTCAAGATTTTGGCACTGCTGTTGCGCAGTTGCCGCTGGACTTGCAGGTTGTAGCGGACGATATCGAGCTGAGCCAGAACATGGACGGCGCGCTCGAAAAGATGTTTGGAGTGGAAAAAGGCTCCGACGTATCCCTCCAGGAATACCGTCACGGGATTCAGTTCTCGATTGGCGGCCACTCCGGAGGCTGGCAGCCGGACGGCGGCTCGTTGCCCCAGGGCATTGGCCCCGGCTATTCGCAGTTCATTATCTCGCCCGTGCCGGTGATTTCTGCCTGGAATGCGACCCAGTTGATGAAGTGGATTGCCGAGGGCGGCAAACAGATCAGCGCCGTGGATCCGGTGGCGCGCATGGTGAACGACGCCAAAACAAAGCACGGCCACAGCCGCGACACCTATCTGCAGGGCTTCAACAACGGCGTGCTTGGCACCGTGGACGCGTCGTATGCCGGCGGCAACATTGTGCCGATGGCGAACGTGAGCTTTGGCGCGCGCCTGATTGACGCCTACGAAAAATACCAGGTGACCGACGCCAACCTGAACGTGATTGGCACGGTAACCACCACCGACAAATTCTCAACGTCGATCGGCGCCGGGGATACGGTGACCATCGACAACGTGCCGGTTGGCCTGGCCGCGGGATGCAACTTTATCCCGACGGGCGTGACCAGCGGCACGCCGCTGTGGCTGCAAGGCCTCGAGTACATTGTGGACCCGTCGAACGTGGGCGACTACGACGGCGTGGACCGCAGCCTGAGTTGGGTGCAGGCACCGGCGCTGAATGCGGCCAACGGCACCCTGACGCTGGGTACCGTATCGATCTTCAAGGCGCGGCAGCAGCAGGCCCTGGGTACCGCAAGCTGGATGGACGGCGGCGACGACTGCTTCTGGTACACCCACTTTGCGCAGGCGACCTCGGCTGAGACGCTGGGCTTTGCGAAGAGCACGTACTTCCTGGAGAACGGCAAGAATGCCAACTACGACATTGGGCCGCGGGGCACCGACGAGTGGGTGATTTCTGGCCGGAAGGTGATCACGGAATCGACTGCCGCGATCGACAAGTTGTACTCGCTGCGCAAGAGCGGTTTGCGGGCCGTGCGGTATCCGGGTTCGCAGAAGTTTTTGCCCTTTGGCGGGGGCCAGAGTCTCTGGTGGCCGAGGATGGACCCGAACGGCCACTGGCTGAGCGAGTTCGACATGTACTACCAGGACAGCAGTAACTACTACGGCAAGCTGCCCTGGTGGAACGGCGTCATCACCACGCTGGGCATCAACCCTGCCTTTGCGGACGCGGTTTAAGAACAGCTATTAGCTTTCAGCTTTCAGCTTTTAGCTAACAACCGGGCGGGGCGGCGAACCTGCCGTCCCAGCCGGTTTTTCTGGAGAACTAATGCATCCGCGTGAACGGGCACTGCTCGACATACGGCCGGCGCTTACCAAAGAGATTACTCGCTTTGGCGGCCTGAACCCGTTTGGCGGGCCGGTGTGGCGCGTGGTGCTAGCGCAGAATGTATTTGATCAGCGCTTTGGCCAGATGCGGCACATGCCGCAGGTGAACGTCGATTACGTAACCCCCGATATGGAAATCGAGCCAGAAGGATTCAGTGCCGGCGAGATGTGGGTACCGCGCTACGAGGGGAAGGGCTACTGCCTGGAGCGGTGGTTCCCGGCGTCGACGTGGGGCGCGCTGGCGGACTGGGAACACGAGACCAGCCAGGACGGCGTGACACAGATGATGGGCGAGTTTCCGCGGCACGGAGACTACCAGATGGCGAACGATGAGTTTTACGCCGAGTTACCGCCTACGGACTTTTGGAAGGAAGAGATTTTGAAGTGGATCCGCGCGCGCGCCGAGATGGAAATGGACGAGGTGTCGCGGCTGCGGCTGGCGCTGTACCGGCATCGGGTGGCGGAAGAGCGGCGTCGCGAGGAATTTCTGGAGCAAGTGAACCAGATTCACCGCGCGGTGAGCGATCCGACGCTGGCCACCATTGGCCGCACGGCGCAGAGTGTGCGCGATGGGTTGATGGCGGGGATGGGTTCAAATAGTCACTTGTCGGCCGGATGACGCTGGCAGGGAATTGGCAATAGGAAACAGGGAATAGGGTATTTTTCACTGACCACTGATCACTGTCCCCTGACAACTGTTTTAGGAGAACCGGCATGACCTCAGCAGGACTGGCAATCGATACGATCGGCGCGGCTCAGCAGCTTTTTAGCGAGCAGGTGAAGGCGAAGTACGAAGAATTGATGGCGACGGGCCAATGCGAGCCCTACAGTATTGTGAACTTTAACCCAGTGGAGATTGGCTTGCAGGGGCTTCTGCGCCAGTATAAAGTGCCATCGCCCTACGATACCCGCCTGCCCGCCGACGTGTGCCGCATTCGGCTTCCGTATGAGGGCAAGGAGCGTGTGGGCCACCTGTGGACCTGCCGCTCGCCCAAGATGTACGGCAAGATGATCGGGGCTCAGGGCCTGGGCGCGCCGGGCGAGGTGGTGCCGCAGCAGGAGGTGCAATACCAGTTGCCGATTTCGATTGCATACACGTTTCTCGAGCACTTTTCGCCGATCTTTATGGCGCCGGACGGGCTGCTGCTGCCGCCCGCGCCGAAGGCCGCGCGAAAGTTCTACGGTGTGCTGGCCTTCAAGGGCGATGTGCACACGCTTGAGCGGTTGCTGGCCGAGGAAGACGTGTCACGGCAGATTGTCCAGGTGCCGGTGGCGCAGTTGACGATGATCGGCAAGACGCCGCACAAGACCTTTCGCACGGTGAATTACAATCTACAGGAGTACCTAGACCGGATGTTCATCGGCCAGAAGCGGTTTGCCGATGCGACGATTGGGCGCGCGCAGCAGAAGTGGAGCGAAGATCAGTCGATCCGCGAGATTTCCGAGTCGGACCGCATCTGGTACCGCTGGGCGATCAACATGGGCTACGCGGCCAAGCCGAAGGCTGGCGAAAAGACCTGGCTGAACGAGATGCTGAGCATGGTGGGCGAGTCGAACGAGGCGAAGCCAGACAGCCGACTGCGCAAGTGCCAGAGCTGCCGCAAACTGGAGCCGGAGCCGGACACACCATTCTGCAGTTGCGGATCGCCGATCGACACGTTCGCAACGTACATGGCCGGGTACCCCGTGGCGGACGCTTGGCTGATGAGTTTGCGCGGCGAAGAGCGCGAAGTGGCCATGAACGAGCGCAAGATGCGGATGCAAGGGTTTGAAGAACAGGGAACAGGGAACAGTGTGCAGTGGCCAGAAAGCCCGGCGCCTACGCCGGCAGTGCAGGAACACTCGGGCCGTGGGCCGTACAAGAAGCGTGCCCGCGGCGGCGCGGAAGCGATCGACCCGAACAAAGAGATTCCGGTGGCCGAAACGACGGCTCTTCCGGGCGAAGAATAACCGACCCAGGGCTAAAGCCTTGGGCTACCAAGCGGAGCGAACTTGAATACCTACTTTGATGTGAAAGCGACGGTACGATCGATCATCGGCGACGATGATCCGAACGGATGGCTGAAGGAAGGCTACCTGGGGCCGAAGATCAACTTCGCGTACCGCCGCCAAACACTTTACATCAAGAGGTCAACAGGATCGAACCTGGAACAGATGGTGGAGATTCCCAACGCGTTCGATGTGGATATGAACCCCACCAACCAGGGGTTGACGTCGCTGGCGGTGTACCAGCAGGCAGGGAAGCCGCTGAATGGCCTCTACGAGCCGCTCTATGTGTGGTGGAAGCCGGCGGGAAGCCAAGAGCGGTTCTATCGGGAGGCGCGGCAGAAGAAAACCATCCTGCCGGGCGTTGCCGTGCCTGGAGCGTACTCTGGAGCGGGGTTTATCAGCGGCGGTATGGACTGGACCTGGAGAGCCAACCAGATCTTTGTGACGCCGATGAACGCGCCAATCGATATTTTGGTGGATGGGCGATTTAATCCGCCGGTGCTGGTGAAGGATGAAGATGTGCTGGTGGTGGACCCCGACATGGAGATTTGCGTGACGGCGGGCACGATTCCGCTGATTGGGGTGGAAGCGGGAAATCCGAGTTATCAATCGATGGTGGCCGACTGCGAAGCGGCCGCCGATGATATTGTGGCGAAGATTGTGCGACAAAAACAGGGCGTGACGGCGCGGGCCGGGTCGAACGCGCGGCGCGCACGGGGCATTGGGTGGAACTGGTGGTAGGCGGTGCTTTACGCCGCAGTTTATAGTTCACAGTTCACAGTGAACAGTGAAGGCGGACACGGAATGAAGTTCATCAGATCAGCGTATGTGCATTTGTCGCGGGATGGCAGCTACCTTTGCATGGATACGGAAGACCGTATTGGCCTTGTTTTGAAGGCTGGAAATCCTGGCGACGCTGGAGAACATCAAGAGTTGGCCAACGCGCTGAATGCATGGGCAGAAAAGGAACCCGTTGCAGCGCAGCTCGACACCATCGACACCGTTTAAAACGTAATAATGCAATAACGCAGTAAAACCTGGCCGGACCAAAATCAACTCCTAGGAGAAGAACATGCTTGGATTGACGCTTGTACAAACAAGTCCGGCCACAAATCCGGATCGCAACATCGTGAAAGTCAACTTTTCCGGAATCTATCCACAGGGAGGCGACAGGCTGCCGCTTGAGAATATTCTCGATCCGCTTGCCTTGAACCAGGTTCCGCTCAATAACTCGGCGCAGAATCCGCCGCCGGTGACGCCCTATGTTTTGAATGAATGGCTGGATGGATACACCACTCAGATTCAGCGCGTGGTGACCGGCGTTGGCTTGAATCAGTTGACTAATTTCTATCTGCGGTTATTCAGTTCGGGTGGCGGAGAATTCCCGGCCGGCACAACTTATGCGAGCGCCAACGGCAATGCTATTTTGACCGGCGAAGTCTTCATTGAAATCCTTTGCCCAACGGTGCAACAGTAGAAGCAGTGGTCAGTGGTCAGTGGTCAGTGGTCAGCAAAACCCCAACTGCGGTTTGCTGAGAACTGATCACTGAAAACTGACAACTGCGCGCCGGAGGCGCGCAATGCCGCAGTGGTCCGGAACGTCGGTGCCGATCGCGCGAATGCTGGGGCAGGTGGATCAGGATGACCCGACCAACCTACCCACCGGCTGCGCGGCGGTGTGCAAGAACACCGACTTTACGCGGGACTCTACCGGGTCGGCACTGGCGGCTACGACCCGCGCCGGCAACAACCTGATTTGTCAGGGCGAGGCCGCGCCGGGAACCGGACTGTGGGACTTTCAGTACGAGCCAGAGTTTGACGGCGATCCGTTCTTTCAGCAGTTGCTACGCTTTAGCCTGACGGGCACACTGGAGCGTGAGTATCCGACGGGAACCGGGAGGATGCAGCCGGTGCCGGCCGGCATGTTTACGCCGCCGGCGAATAGCCACAAGATCGACACCCAAGCCGCCAATCTAGTCTTCAGCGCCTATTCGAGCGCTGCCTTTACAGCCAGCGCCGCCGCGTTGACCACGCCGAACTCCGGCTGCTCCGTTTATAACCCCAAAACGCTAAACTACGACCCGCTGGGCATGAAGCCTTTCGGGTGGTATTGGCTGCCAAAGACCTTTGTGTATGCCAAGGAGATGGCGTGCCCATCAATTAGTTACAGCGGCGCACAGGGCAATGGCCACACCTATCAGGCACTGAACAATGGCTATACGGGGCCAAATGAACCGGCATGGCCAAATCCGGTGACGCCGGTTACCGAGTGGCCGGCGGAGGGTGGTGAGGTGACCGAGGTGCTGTCTGTCGCGCAGATTGCGGCAGGTCTGACGCCGGTGACGTGGAAAGAACGGACCATGGTGATTGCCAACCGGCTGCCCGCGCCTCCGCAGCCGGTGGTGGCAGCCGCTGGCGGCGGAACGTTTGCGGCGGGGTTGGACGTATATGTGCGACTGACGCTGCTGAACGCCATGGGTGAGACGGTGACGAGCAGCGCGGGAGCAGTGACAAACACCGCGGCCAGTGCGGCGGTTGAAGTGACGATTCTGCCTGTGTCTGCGATGTCGTCATGGATTCAAGGGTTGGGAACAAGCTACATCCCCGTGTCGTACAACATCTCCGTGGCCACCGTAAGCACAGGGGCTGCCGCGCCGCCGCTTTCAGCCTACGAGCTAAACCAGACGGTTGCCGTGGATGCTGGCACGGCGCTGGTGACGGGGCCGGTGAGCGGAGTGGAACCGCCGGGATCGAACACCGCACGCATTACTCCCGGACAACTGCCCACGCCCACGGCGGAGCCGATACTGACACGGAACTCGAGCGCGGGATCTTTTCCGGCTGGTCGTGACATATGGGTCCGGCTCAGTTACTCGAACGAGACCGGCGAGACGCCGGTGGGACCTTCAAACTCGATATTGAACACCTTGGCAAACGACGAGATTCAGGTTGAGATCGACCAGGTGGACCTGTACCCGCAGATCACGACGATCAACGTGTATGAAGCGGACGTTGAAAACGGAGCAAATGAGCCCGACAAGACGGAGTATGCGCTGGTGGGCCGCTTTGTGCCGCCGGCGACAGCCAATATCGACAGCAGCGCATCCGGATCGCCCCCACTGACTACCAACACGACCGGCCCAGGAGGCAACATTGCGGCGGACCAGCCGGACGGCGGCATCAACGCAACGCAGGGATACCGCTATGCTGTGCCGGCGTGGATGAATCGGAACGAAACCATCTCTGGGTTTACCGAGGCGGCCGTTTCAAAGTATGTGGTGGACGAGGACGGGTGGGGAATCTCCGTCTTTAACGTGGCGACGGGGCCGCCGAATATCATAGCCCGGCTGGTGAACTGGACCGTGGCCGACGGAACGCAGGTGGGACCGTTTGCGTGGATTGGGTTGGTTAATCTGCAGGTGCCGACGCAAAATCAGGTCTACCCCAAGAGTTTTCTGTCAGATGGAATCACCATCATCCCCACCGTGTTTCTGGACAACACGACAACGTTGGGAACCTTCAACTTTACCGATGAGTGCTTGACGGGGCTGATTGATGCCGGGTCGGGTGGAAACAACACCACGGATCGGCTGAACTTGATGGCACCGCCGTTTGCGGTGCGCGTGGACTACCTGCTGACCTGCGATCGGATTGCGCTGAGTGGGGTGCCGGGATACTCGAGCGGACCGGTGATTTCTCTCGCGGCCGACTATGAAAGCTTTAACAGCGCCACGAGCGCAGTGCCGATCACGACCAGCAGCGGCGAGATTAGTTGGGGGGTGCTGGAATATCGCAACCAGGTCTACGCGATGCGCGAACGCTCAGGAGTTGTGCTGACTCCAGGCAGTGGAGATCCATCGAGTTGGGATGCGAAGGCGCGCTGGAGTGGCGATAAAGGCAACGGCGTGGGACCGTGCGGACCGCGGGCCTTTGCACAGAACGGGCAGTTTATAGGCTTTGTGCATCGGACGGGATTCTACAAGTTCGACGACACGACGCCGGACATGATGACCAAAGAGATCCCGCGCGAGTGGGCAACGATCAACTGGAAGGCCGCGACAACCATCTCCGTGACGATCGACGATGACACGCACACGGTGCGCATTCAGGCGCCGGTGGGCAACTCCATGGTGCCGAACAAGGAATTTTGCCTGAGCTATATGGAAGGCTGGCTCAACCCGATTCACTTTTCGACGTTTGCGCAAAAGGCAGTTTCGCAGGAGGCCGCGCGCCGCTGGAGCTTCAACGACGTCTCCGCCTACATCTGCAAGCGCATCTATAGGACCGTGCCCAACCCGCCACCGTTGCCGCTGGGGCCCACCGGCATTTCACAGACGACGTCGGACTTTTACGTTTCACAGCTTGCCTACACAGCAACAGACCAGAGCGGCGTGGTGAATGCGCGGACGCCGGGAGTGTTCAACGACAACGGCGCGGGCATCGACTGGGTGTACGAAACCTCGTCGGTCCAGGCAATGCAGAAGGTGTGCAAGCCGGAAGGCGTGGTGACGAACTGCGTTGGAAACGGGCCGATCAATGTGAGTTTTTTGGCTGGACGGCAGAAGATGACCGACAACCGCGGCCCGAGCCGGGTATTGCGCTGCCAGCCGATGACGCTCGATCCAGAGGGTCCGATTGACTACACGCGCAAACCGGACAGGGCAACCGATGAGTATTGGCGTGTGCGCTACGACAACGGCAAGCAGCCGGACGTGTGGTGCAGCCTGAAGGCAGCGCAGGTTTATGTGATTCCAGTGAAGGCGGCGCGCGGAAGTCTGGAGGGTAAGTGATGGCCAATACCCCTTCGCAATATTACGATCTGATCGAAAGCGCCATTGGGGGCAACAAGAACGACCTGCGCACGCTGCTGCAGCAACTCAGCCAGAACGATACGCAGGTTCAGAGCGTGTTGGGAATTTCAAGCGGCACCAACAATACAAACACAGCCACACCGCCGCCAGCCGCGATCAGCGTGACTGGCACCAACGGCGTCTACACGATCACCATCACTCCGGCGAAGGCGACAAACTCGTCGACCATCTACCATCGCGTGAGCTATTCGACGGTGAAGGGATTTACTAGCGATGTGACTCTGATGCAGCCGTCGACGGCGACAAACATCACCCTGAGCTTGCCGGGAAAGGCACTATTTTTTGGCCTGGAGTCCAGCTTCAACAACATCGTATTCAACCAGCGCGTGCTGGCATCGCAGACGGCGATTTCATCTGGGCTCGTGTCAAGCGCGGCGACTAGTAATGCTGGAGCCTTTAACCAGACAAACCTGGGCGTGGTGACGAGTGTGGCCGTGGGTTCAACGGCTGCGGTATCGATTCAGGGCGCCGGCGGCCCGCTGACCAGCATGTCTACGCTAAAAGGCGGCGCACAACGGATTTTGCCCGCAGCTACGATTGTGGGCGTGGAGCCAGGCTCTAGCCAGTTTGTGGGAGCGGTGGATACAGCGCAAGGCGTGGACTACATTTTGAGGCCGACGCTGGCCAGCCTGCTTGGGGATCACGTGACGCCGATTGGCAAGGTGAGCGTGGTGGGCACGGGAACGCCGACGCTACCGACAATTGACCCGATTATATCGAGCGGCCACATCATTGGTTACAACGTGACGGGAGGCGGGGCCGGGGCAAGCGCTGACTATACCTTGACGGTAAGCGATCCGGGCGGCTCTGGCAGCGGCGCGACGACGGGAACGCAGACAATTGTGGGTGGCGTGCTGATCTCTGTTACTGCAGGCAACCCCGGAGCGAATTATGATGGACACACAGTGGTGACGGCCGCCGGCGGAATTTTTCCGGGGATTGAAGGTGGGGGAACGGCGGACGGCGGCAACGGGGGACGGCTGACAAACGTTTGAGAGGGAAACAACGATGGCATGGCAGAGAGAATCACACCACATGAACATGGCCGAGGGCGAGCACGTGATTAGGCTGGTGAATCCACAGGTGAAGGACGCCGACGGGCAGCCACAGCGACACCTGTTGAAGATCAGGATGGGCGCCGGGGCATTTGAGTACAGCGTTGGCCACAACGCCATCCACGTGAAGGTGGGTGGAGATTTTTCTGTTGATGAAAACGGGCAGTTGATTGACAGCAGCGGAAACGTGTTTGACCCGCGGCACTTTGAGCAGGAACTGCTGAGTCGGCTGAACGATCACCACGGCAATATGATACGGTATGCGCAGCGACACGGGGTGCCCGCGCTGCCGGTGAGCAACGGAAGCAAATGAGAACTGTGCGCAACATGGAGCCGCGGGACCTGATGACGCTGATGCGGATCGCGGCGGCGCAGAACCGGCGGGATGGGACGAGCTACCCGCTGCCGCCAGTGTTTGAACTGGACGAAAGTAGCCCACGATTTGGGCAACTCGTCCAGAACGTTCCGCTGGCCCTTACGACTGAACGAGATGGGCGCGTGCGAAGTGGAACAGTTTTTCTGCGGACGATTGAAGCGATGCACTTTGGCGGTGGCCGTGAAGATATGGAGTTTGACGCGGGGCACATTCCTTTAGCCTTCGATATGTTGCGCCGGATGGGGTACGATGATGTGCATTTATTTGTTCCGCCGCTGCGCGTTTCACCTGAACACCGGCAGCGGCTGGAAGCTTTCGGTTTGACCCGGCTGGACGAGCGATTGGCCCACTTTTTCAAGATGCTGTGAATGGGAGCGAACGATGAGCCGAGGGCAGGAAAATCAGGTTTTCAACACGTCGAGCGATCAGAATAAGACGGCGGCGACGAATGCACAAACCAGCTACAACGCGGCCCAGACCGACATCGGAAACTATCAGGACCAGCTTTCCAAGTTTGCGTCGGCCAACCCTTATGGGCAAGGTGGCGAGTACCAGACCGCGACGAATCAGGCGACGTCCAACACGGCCGATGCGGCCAGCCAGGCCGCTGCTCAACAGATGCAGTCGCAAGCAGTACGGACGGGGCAAAACGCAGCCGGCGGCATTGCAGCGGGTCTCCAGGCCAACCAGACGAACACTCGCAACCTGATGGAGCAGCAGGCGAAGAACAACGCTAGCCGCATCAGTTCCGGCGCCGACTATGGGAAGTCAGTGTTGAGCGCGAGCGAGGTGCCGGCAACGCTTGAGGCTGGGCTAACCGGGCAGCAGTTGAATGCACAAAGTTCTACTCTGAGCGATGAAGAAAAGGCCGCTCAGACGCCTAGCTTTATGGATGAATTGACAAGTGGCCTAATCTCGGCAGGTTCGCGCTTCGCTGCCGGTTACTGCCCGGCAAAAGGATCGCTTTACCTGATGCACGACGGCAGCGAAAAGCCAGTGGAGCACTTGAAAGCCGGCGAACTGCTGATGGGCATCGATGGCGAAGCGGACGAGATTGACTTTATAGAGTCAGTCTGGACGCTGGTGGTGAAGGTGACTACGGAAAACGGACTTGTGGCGCGCAACTCGCGCAGCCACACCTACGCACGGCCCATGGGTGGCTTTGTGGTGGCATCGCGGGCGCTTGGGGTGATGATCTTGACTGCCACCGGCCCCAGCAAAGTGGTAAGTGTTGAGCCAGACGGCGCCGACGACGTGTTTAATGTGGTGAGCAAGCGGTCGCACACGTACTGTGTAGACGGCATGTGGGCGCTAGGCAACGGCGACGATGAGTATCCCAATTCAACCGAAAGACTGAGCCGCATGGCGGAGATGGAGGCCCACAATGGCGTACGGTAACGACTGGGCCGATCCCGACGAACTGGGGGGACTGAGCCGCGCCAGCGATGTGCTGGGGCCGATGGGCTACAATCCCGACGACGTGCGCGGCAACCCCGCGCTGCGCGCTGAGGTGATGGGGAAACTTGGGTCACCGTACAGCCAGGGAACAGGTGCTACGGCGGCGCAGCCGATGCCGAATGCATCGCCGCGAACTCCAGCCATGGCGCCCGCGATGATCCAAAGTTCCGCGCCGGCGATACCTGCACAACGGGAAGGCGTTTCGACACCGCCAAACGGTGGCCAGGTGAGCGACGCCGCGCCAGTTATGCCGAAACCACCGCAGACAACTGGGCAGAGCAGTTCGCAGGTAAGCCCGACGGGGACCACGGGCGGCACATCGCGCGACATTCCGGAAACGCTGAACCTTGGCTTGCAGGGAGTGCGTGGAGCGCTGTCAGCGGCTCAACAGGCAAGTGACGTGGCGTCGGAACTGCGAACCGATTCCGCACCAAACACGGCGCCGCTCGATACGAAGATTGCCGGCGAGTCGACGACGACGCCCTACTACGATCCAAAAACCGGAAAGGTGTCCGACGCGGCCAAGGCTGCCGGATATGCGCCGGGAACCGGGACGAAGATTTTACGGGGCCTGCGCAGCGGCGCGATTGGGCTGATGACGGGAGGTATCCCCGGCGCTGTGGTGGGAGCGATCGAACCGCAGGACATTGAAGGTGGAACTGCCTACAGCGCTCCGGATCGTGCTTACCAGACAACGGAGCAGATGCGGCAGAACTCGCTGGCGTCTGATCAGGCGCAACGCGCGTCCATACTTCAAAACTTCAAAGATCAGACTGATCGGCGCAAAGAATCGACCGGCATTCTGAAAGATGTGGTCACGGGCTACAACGATGCATCAAAAGGCGCGACAGGACTGCAGAATGCGCAGACCAACGTAAGCAAAAATGAAACGCAACTGCGCAAGGCTGGATACAAGACCGACCCGCAAGGAAATTTGATGCCTCTGGATCGTTCGGAGATGAGTCCGGAACAGCAGACGCAGATGGACCTGCACGGTGCTTTGCAGGAACAGGCCGAGGCGCGGGCGGCTTTGGCGCGCGCGCAAAACGATCCGACGAGCCCGGCTTTTAAACTTGCCCAACAGCGAGCAAGTACAGCGAATGCCAATGCGGGAGCTGCGATTCAACGCGCTCAGGCTTATGCCTTGAATGCCGCCGGGGCCAACTACGGAACAGATACTGCCGGAAATGCCTTGCAGGGATCTACGGTGGTGGGCAATAAACCTGTGGGCAGCCGCTTCCAGTCGACCGTACAGAACCAGCAAGGCCGCGTGGCGCAGTTCAATGATGTTCTGGGCGCGACAAATAACCTGGAGACCACAGCGCGGCGTCTGGTGGGCACTCGCGGCAAGGGAGCGCTGAGCAGTTCGAAGGTTGCAGCCGCGTTAGCCGAGCCGGAAGGAACGTTCGGTAAGTGGATGCAGGGGCAAGTAGCGAACGGCAATATGAGCGGCGAAGAGCGCGATTACGTCACTAACCTGCGCGCCTATCGTGAGAACTTGCAGGCTCTGCGCAAGTCGGCAGGCGGCGGCGTTTCTGATTCTCAAGTGGACCGCCTGATGGAGATGGCCCCTGGACCGGCGACGCCGGATTTGGACTACTTGTTGCGCCAAACCGGACAGATCCGCGCGACGGCAAACCGGTTGTCTAAGGGAATTCCGAATGTAACAGGCGGAAATCAGGTGGAAGGGAACGGTGCTCAGACCGCGCCTGGTGGATCACCTCCGGCTGGCGGTTCAGTGTTTGGCGCACATAGAAGGATTCAGTAACCATGCCCGACAAACTCAAAATCGAAGGCATACCGGTGATGGGTCCAGACGGACACACCTACGACATTCCCCAAGCGGAAGTCTACGACGCTCTAAAAGAGGGCGGTCAACTGGTGGTGCCGATGGCGGGGCCGGATGGCGCGCGCTATTGGATTCCGACACACGAGGTGGAGAACGGTCTTAATGAGGGTGGTCAACTGCTGAAGTCGGACGGGACGCCGTTTGAAGAAGGAACGGCGCCGCGCATCGTTGGGCACAACGGCGCTGGGCAGCCTATTTGGGGATCGGCAGCGGAACCTGAGAAACGCGGGTTTGTTGGATCTGCATGGGACGCGGTAAAAGGCGCATGGCAGGGCGTTGGCAACCTGATGAATCCCATGCCGACGGATGAAGAACGGCAACAAGGGCTTACGACGCCGTATGACTATGCCTTGCGGCCTTTCGAGCGCGTAGTGGAACCTCAAGTACAGATGGCGCAGCAGTTCTCCGACGAACTGGATAAGGCGCGCGCCGGCGGCCCGGATGCGCTGCAGCATGGGCTTGAGGCCGCACGGCACTTTGTGGGCGCGGCGGTGCCTGGTGTCGGGCCTTGGGTGGTGGAAACACAGGATCAGATGGCGCGGCAACTGGCCGAAGGAGACACCTCAGGCGCACTTGGAACCGAAATAGGCAATATGGCGGTTGCCGCTGCGCCGGAAGTTGGAGAACGTGTGCCCGGAGCTGCTAGAGCAGCACTCGACAGAAGCCGCGGATGGATTCAGGAGAAGATGGTCCCACGCACAGGACTCGAAACGCCAATTGCGCCGGGAGAGATGTCTCCTCTGGAGCGATTCCGCGCAGCGACGAAAATGGATGTGAACCTGGACCTGGCGCAAGCAACAAATGCCCCGATTCCAAGAATGGCAAAGACCTTCACAGAAAAATCGTTGTCTGGAGGCCCACAATTTGAGGCCAACAACGCTGCCAATGTGCAGGCGCTGCATGAGCATGCGGGCAATATCCTGAATTCGGCGGCAGAACCCATTGATCGACGTGCCTTTGGGGAACAGGTTCAGCAGAAGCTGGCAGCGCATCGTGCAGCGCTGACGGATGAGCCCGGCCAGACGGCGGCGGCACAGCAGTTGCTGGACGGTATCCATCCGCAGGCAATGACGCGGTCGCAGTTTGGAGCGGCGGCAAAGGGTGCACTCGAAGAGCATCTGGCTACAGTTCGCGACCAAGAAAACCAGATTTACTCCGACCTGGACCAGCGCATCGGTGACAAGCCACCCAAGGTAAAGGAAATTCGCCAGTCGGCGCGTAATATCTACGACGCCAACAAGCGCTTTTACGATGAGCATCCGGAAGCGTTGACCGGCGGAGATGCGCGGGCCTGGAAGTGGGTAAAGGATGTAGCGGGCATCGATAAGGATGGCAAGGTGTCACCGGTCGACGACACGACAGGATTGCGCAACTGGTCCGACTTGCAGACGGCGCGCAGCCACCTGCTGGATCTGACACGCGGCAAGGACGTGGTGGGCGCGCGGCCGACGGCCTGGCTCAAGACGCTGACGGGCAAGATTGACGAGACGATGACCGACGGAGCCCGAACACCTGGGATGACACCGCAGGACGTAAAGGATTTCCGGACCGCCAACGAAATGCATAAGGGGTTGAAAGAAACTTACGACAACAACCAAAGCCCATTCTATTGGCTGCTGCGCGATGACCCGTCAGCCGTAGCCGACAGAATCAGCAGCATGAGTCCTGAAAACTTCCAGCGGATGCAGGAATCGATGAACTCCATCAACCGCGGCGACGTAATTTCCCAGGCGCGCCGGCAGTTTGCGAACAGCCTGCTTGATCCGAAAGGCAGCGGAACTATCGACCTCGCAGGACTGCCAAATCGCTGGAAAAATGCTGATAAGCCAACAGTGGAAGGTATCTTGCAGCCGGATCACATGGTGGCCCTTGGGGATATTGCCGACAAGGCTTCGCGCAAAACCGTCTACGACACGCCAGGCTCACAGCTCAAACAGATTGTTGAAGCGCCAGACGGAACGACAGCAGCACAGAAGATGTTCGATGACAGCGGCAAGATGCTACTGACACCAGAAGAAGTCCGCAGCATGGAGCAGGCTGATCCTGATCTGGTGCCCATGCTACGCCGTCAAGCGATTGAGCGGCAGTTTGATCCGGCTGGAAATGGAACAGTTGACTTGCGCAATTTTGCTTCTCGTTGGGGTCGAGCACAAAAGGAACCGCTCGAGGGCGTGTTGACGCCGGAACAAATGAAGGATTTGAATGATCTGGCAAGTGTATCGCGAACCGTGAACATGCCGGTTAACCCAAGCGGAACCGCCACGGTGTTGCAGCCTGCATCGGAAGCGGGACATCTGTTAAGCGCCGGGACGGGGATGGGTTTGAGTACCGTTGGAGCTGCTACTGGGGCCGGATTTGGCGGCCCATTGGGAGCGGCTATAGGGAATGCTGCGGGAACGGTCGCAGATGTTGTGGGCAAAGGCATTATTGCGCACCGGTTAATTGACCCTGAAGCTACGGCGGCAGTGATGGAACATACACCGCCCACACCGATGGGCACGGCGATTAAGAATGCCGCGGTTGGCACGGTTGAGAACCTGCCACAGTCGGCAATGAAGGCATCGTTGCCTGCGGCACAGAATCAAAATCAGCGGGAAGGTGTGTCAACGCCGCCAAACAGCGGGCAGGTTAGCGACGTGACCGCCAGCGAGCCGAATGAAGTACACAATGCGGCCAAGGAACAGGCGGCCATGGCGGCAACGGGATCGGCAGGTGCGCCGCCGCCTGGTGGTCCAGCGCCGGGAAGTTCGGGCGGCGTAGTCAATCTGCAAGACCCGTCGGGAAACGTGATCTATCGCCCCAGTCAGGCGCCGGAGGGTGCAACACACGAAGTGATCCACCCGGACGGAAAGACCGTGCTTGGGCACGTGGTGAATGGAGAGTATGTGCCGCTGGATACTGGAGGAAGCGGAGAGTGAACAGTAGACGGAAGCCAGACCAATTATCGTCTTACTGCATACATGAAATTGATGATCGTGAAAAAAACGATCCAAACGCCGATGAGCACGTAGACCGTAGCTGGAAGAAGACTGGAAATGACCCAAGCCGCAATTCCAAGAACGGCCACGAGGATGGGAGCGACAAGCAGCAAACCCGAAACAGTGGAGGCAACGTCTTTATTCCAGATGCGGGTGACCAGCCATTCAACCAAGGCACAGAACCCAAACCATCCAATGAATGCAAAAACTGCGCCGATCACGCAATTGACGATTAAATCGATCATGGGGTAAATTCTCCCGAAGTACGAAGATAGTGTACCACAGGAATCAATAGGGATGGCTACAACTTTAGCGGAACTCGGTAACGCGGAATGGGCAGCGACGCCGAAAGGCTTGCCGCCCGGTGCGCTGATGCGCCCGTTGGGCGCTGTGCGCGGACTGCCGCCGGGGGCGCTGCTGCGGCCGATAAAGCAGGGAACAGAGATCAGGGAACAGAGATCAGGGAAAGACAAAACCCCGAAAACCTTGACGCATCCGGCGGGGACGGTGACGGGGATTGACGAAGAAACTGGACTCCCGATCGTGCGGCGAAACGCGAAAATCAGGGAACAGGGAACAGGACTTAAAGAACAGAACGACAACGCCTCAAACAGCGGGCAGCGACCGATGGTGCAGGGGAACGAAGATCCAAAGGAGATTCAGGCGTCGGCGAAGGAGCAGGAGCCTGTTTTGACGGCGATGGCGGAAGCTGTGGCGGCCGAGGTGCCGGGAGCGCAGGTGGAGGGTTTGCGGGTAAAGTCGGCGGCTAGCCAGAAGACAAAAGAAGAGCGTGGCAAGCCGGCGGCGACCAACATCGACAACCTGGGTGCGCGGCTCTCGGCGAACTCGCGCAAGGCCCTGGAGAGGTTGAAAGCGCACATCGAAGCGAAGTTGCCGGTGGAGAGCAAAAGCAAGATCACGTCGAACAGCCTGAATATGGACCAGTACGCCATCCGCACTGGCGGCAAAGGCGCGGCGAACCAGGTGTCAGAGTTGCAGGTGGGCACCAAGGATCAGGTGGAGGCGCTGAAGAAAACTGAACCACTCTACGAAAAACAGAAAAAGGCGGAAGCCCGGGGGGACACGGCGGAGGCCTCGCGGCTGGGGATGGAGATTACCGCCATCCATAGAAATCAGTTTAAAAAGGCGGCGGATGCGCGCAAGAGCGAAACGAAACCGGCTGCCGGTGAGACGAGATACAAGTTTGGTAATACGCAGGCGAACATTCCAGACGACTCGGATGCGGCCGCGGCGCTAAACGAATTTCGCGACAAAATTCCGAACGAGCACCTGGCCGGAGACGGTAAAGATGTGGGCTCGGGCGGCAATCACGTGACGGTGCGCTACGGAATCCGCGGCGACGACACGGATGGAATTCGCAAGTACATTGAAGTGCAGAAACCGTTCACCGCGCGGCTGGGCAAGACGGACGTGTTTCCGCCGACGCCAAACTCAAAGGGAGCGGCGGTGGTTCACGCTCAGGTGATATCGCCGGAACTTGAGCGGATGAACGAAGAAATCCAGAAGCGTGGCGATTTTGAACCGCCGAGTTTTGACAACTACACGCCGCACGCGACGATCGCTTATATCGATCCGGATCGGGCAGAAGAATACAAGGGCCGCGGCGAGCTCGAAGGCGCGGAATTTCCGGTGGACACGATTTCAATTAACGATCGCAACGGTAGCCAGACTGCTGTGAAGATGAAGGGAGGCAGCGATGCCATACAAAAGCCAGGCGCAGGCGGCGTACTTCAACACGCACCGCAAGGAACTCGAGAAGCAGGGGGTGGACGTGGGGGAGTGGAACGCAGCCAGCAATGGAATGGACCTGCCGAAAAAAGCAGGGAGCAGGGAACAAGCAAAAGCCCGATTCAAAGCAGCGGCGGCGAAGAGAAGCAAGTAAAGCCGGGAGATGTGGTGCGGCTGAAGGATGGGCGCGCGGGCGTGGTGAAGTATTTCAATCCGACCAACGGGCAGCCGGCGCGGGCGCGGATTCGCGGGGCCGACAACAAGATCATCCAGAACGTCCGGCCTGAAGAGATGACGCCGGTAACAGTTGCGCCCGTGGACCCGGAGAGCGGCTGGTACGGCTGTGACCTAGATGGAACGCTGGCCGAGTATCACGGATTCGAAGGCCTGGACAAGATTGGCGCGCCGGTGGGCGTGGACTCGCCCGACAGCGCGCTGAACACGGTGAAGCGGTGGATTGCCGAAGGGCGCGACGTGCGCATCCTGAGTGCGCGTATCTCGCATGACCCGAAAGGGGAGGCGAAAGCCGCGATCGAGGCCTGGACCGAGCAATATTTGGGCAAAGCGCTGCCGGTAACCGAGAAAAAAGATGCGAAAATGATTACACTGTTGGATGACCGTGCCGTGCAGGTGGAAGAGAACACCGGCCGGATCGTAGGCGGCGCCAAAGCGCTGCAGGCGGCCGGCGATGCGCACCGGCAAGGTGAGAAAGATAGGTAGCGCAACTGCGCGAACCGGCAAGTTGCGCAGTTGCGCTACTTGTTCTCCGCCATCAAAAAGGGAGCACCACGAAAAGCGGAGAAAAATGGGAAGTTTGGGCTTAGGACACTATGCCGTTATTGTGCTGGTAGTGTTCGATGAGGTAATCGATGCTGGAGCCTTCGCGGCGCGGGAGCTTTTTCATGGGCACATATTCAGCAGATGCCGGCGGCGCAGAGGCCTGCATGGTGGGTTCAGGCTTGGCGGTAGATAGGGGCGAATGGGGAGGGTTGATCATGGGGATTTTCCTGGGATGGTTCTCAACGATTGACACCATTCTTGAAACTCAGCCCGCTCTTTTTCTGTGCAAAACTGACCACGCATCGAAAATAAGCATCGGGGATTAGGCACAACGCAGGCAGGACAAAGGCAATGCCAAGGAAAGGCCCACAATCGACGGAAGAGCCGCTGACGCGCGAGCAGGAGAAGTTTGTCGCGGCGTATCGCCGATTGAAGGACATCTACAAAGCCGCGGCGAAGGCCGGAATTCCCAAGAACATGGCTGTGCGGACCTTCAACCTGATCCAGGTGCAGGAAGAGATTGAGCGCCAGGATGACGTGGTGCGGCAGGAGCGCGCGCGGCAGCAGGTGGAAACCGAGAACCTGACCAATGCTTTTCTGGACGCCGAACTGATCAAGGTGATTCGCGAGGAAAAGGGCACGCTCAAAAAGGAAGCTATTCAACTCGGCTACATTGTGACCGGGCGCATCCAGGCCGGGGCGACCAAGCTGCTAGAGCCGGCAGGAGACGGCATCGCCGCGAATCGCACACCGTTCTACCAGGCGTTTATTCCGGTGGGCGTGGCGGCGGCACCGATTGTGCCTAAAGACAGTGAACAGGGATCAGTGGTCAGTGGTCAGGGAATCGACGGTCAGCCACGCTCGCCGCTCGCGGCCCAGCCGCCGGAGCCCACGCTGATTGTGCCGGTCCAAGAACCTTTGCAAAATCGAGCACAAAATATTCCAGTTTTTATTCCAGGGCAATCGTTTTCGAGTCAGCAGCCTGCGACGAAATCGCGCAAAGACGGTGTGGATTATTCTCAAAATATGCAACCAGCGCCGACGCCAACAAAGACCACCACCCCGATCCGCAAGGCTGGAAAGTTGCAGATTGGATGAGACCAACTGTCTACTGTGAACTAACCACTGACCCAGGGATAAATCCCTGGGCTACCGAGCGCAGCGAGTCATGATTACCGCGCACGTGCCGACGCTGGCGTGGGCTCCACCGTCTGCATTTTTGACCGGTGCGATGCTGGTCGAGCCTGCCAACCTGACCATCCCGCACAACTTTCCTGCCTGGGTGCCCCCGCCGCCCGGTGTGGATCCGTGCTGGTGGCCGATCAATCCGGCACAGCAGGCGGCACTGAGCTCGCTGGCGGAGATGTTGCTGTTTGGCGGCCAATCGGGCGGCGGCAAGACGGACTTTTTGGTGGGCGATGCGGTGCAGGAGTACCACATTCCCACGTTTCGCGGGCTGCTGCTGCGCGAGAGCCTGGGCGAAATGGACCAGATTGCCGATCGTCTGGAAAAGCTCTGCCTGTCAGTTGGCGCGGTCTATAAGCAGCGCTCCGGCGGTGGCCAGTGGGAGTTTCCGGTCTTTGACGAAGTGACCCGCAAGGCGGTGCGGACCAAGGGCGGCGCGCGCATCCGGTTTGGGTATCTGGCGCAGGACAAGGACCTGGGCCGCTACCGCGGCAACCCGCGCAGTTGGATCGGCATTGACGAGAGCGGATTGCAGCCGGAGCGGCGCGTGCGCTCGATCGTTCCATGGCTGGCGCCGACCGATCCGCGGCTGCGCGGCCGGATGCGGCTGACATCGAATCCCGGCGGCGTGGCCCACGGGTGGCAGATGTCGGTGTTTCTGCGTAACAAGTGTCCGCTGCACTTTTCGGCGACGGAACTGGACAACATGGTTGACCGGTCGGTGTGGCCAGGCCGCGTCTACTACGGCGCGAGCTGGAAGTGGCCTCCCTCGCGCGCCGAACTGGTGCATATGACGACGGCCTTCTTTCCGGCCGCGGTGACCGACAATCCGCTCTATGGCGAAGACAAGGTCAACAAGCTGCTGTCGCAGACGGTTGAGATCCAGATGCAACTGTTGCACGGGTGCTGGTGCAACGCGGAGAGCCTCTACTACGGCTTTATGCGGCCGGAGTGGATGATTCCCTACCAGAGCATCCAGGACGAGTGGTGGTGGAACCACTTCCTATGCATCGATTACGGTTACGGCAGCTCGGCGGCGGCGGCGGGCCGGTTTAGCGTGGATGACAACGGGCGCGTGTTCGGCACCGGCGAGCTGGTGGAACGGAAGATGGGTGCCGTGGACTTTGCCAAAAAGGTCTGCGAACTGTGGGTGAAGCCGAAGATGGGCGAGCAGAAGCCGCGGTTCCTGTTCTGCTGCATGGACTCTGCCATGGACCAGCACCACGACGTAGGCAAGAGCAACTTTGAGCAGATGGCGGAGGTATTTGCCGGGTACGGGGTGACCTGCATCTACGCGCACAAGAACCCCGCCGACAATGCCCAGGTGCTCTACACGGGGCTGAGCAGCTTCCACATTGTGCTGACCTCGGCGATGCGGAAGACCTTCAACTCGATTTCGACGCGCATCATTGACGAGCGCCATGCGGTGAAGAAGATTCACGGCGACGAACTCGACGACCTTTACGACATGCTGAGCTATGCCTATAACACCTGGGTGCTGGAGAGCGTGAAGCCGGACCTGATGAAGCTGCAGGAGTCGCTCGAAAAGATGCGCCTGGCCGGGGCGGATGCGACGGCGCTGGCGCGGCGCAGCCTTATGGAGATGGCGAAGTTGAGGAAGAAGGTGCAGGCTCAGGCGAAGGGATTACCGCTGCGGCGGTGAGGCGGTGTGGGTGTGAAGTGTGAGTGTGTGCAACATTTACTACTCACACTCACACTGCCTTTCCGCACTCACACTCGCTTTACGCCGCGTTGCGGCGATGACGGTCGAGGGTTTCGTCGAGACTTTCGAAGGCATCGGCGGGCAGGTTGGCGCGGGAGACCGGGAAGTGGCGGGTCAGCGCGCGCGATTCGTCGAGAACGTTGCGGGTGAGCATGGGATGGGCCAGCGCGGGACGGCGGCAAATGCGCTCGATATCCCGCTGGCAGGCGCGGCAGTAGATTTCGTCGAAACAGGTGGGAGAGCCGCAGGCGCGGCAGACAGCGACGACACTGACAGGGAAAACAGGGGTAGAAGTGGCCATGACGGACTCCTTTCTACCCAAAATCGTACCATAATTTGAATTGCGAATCTACTAATATTCATAGAAACGAGTGCGGCGGCGAGCCGGGATTCCTCCCGGTGTGTTGGTCCAGCGGAACGGTGGGCTGAGGGATTTGCAGGCGGAAACTGCGGAGGCGGGAGGGTGATGTGGAGGAGTGCGAGGGGCTGAACGATTGACAACAGGATACACCCGGCAGCGGCCAACGGAGCGGCAAAAACTGGAAAAAAGCGAGTTAGAGCCGCTCCAGAAGCCTGTTCAGGAAAGTTTCGTTGGCAAGGTCTCCTTTCATTGAATTGTAAACCAAACATCATTCGGCGATCTCGGCCGCTTCGTCTTCTTCTGTGCCGAGATCAAACAAGGTGGAAATGGCCGCTTCGCGCTCCGCCGCTGTGCAATATCCGACCGCATCGACATGATAGTCCGGAGAGAGCTCGTGCCCCCGGCCGCGGCGTCCCAACTTAACGGCGCACATCGGCACGGTGCCGATTCCGCTGAATGGGTCTAAAACCAGATCACCAGGCATGGAATACTGATTGATGACGCGGTTGGCAATGTCGAACTGGAGAGGGCAAAGATGCTGCTCGCGTCCCGCGGCCGATTGCGCGCCGTTCAGTGTCCGCATTCGGGAAACGTCTGTCCAGACATCTTCTGAGACGCTCTGGGGTTGCAGGAGCATGAATGTAACGGGAAGAATGCCGCCTGACCGTTTGCAGTCGCATTCCTCCCATCCACATTCTTTTTGACCGGTGTGGATGTGGCCGCACGACCGGCAGCGTTCAAGAGATTCCGACAGAGCAACATGCTTTTCGTAGTCGTAAACCTCGTTGAACTGAGCCCTGCGAAACAACTTAAAAATTGTGTTATGCCGGATGCCCTGAAGATCTTCCACGGACAGAAGCCGGTCTCCGGAAGAGCGCGCGAAACCGTGTGCATCGATTTGCCAGCGGCTGCGGGAGTACCTGCGCTTGTCTTTGAGAACCGGAAGGTCCGCATAACCGTTCGACTGGTCGGTGGGAGGCTTGCGAAAAAGCATCAAGTATTCCGGCATTCCGACGCCCATGCGGGAACCATCTTTGCATTGCTCGGTCCAACCGAGGCGATAGGTTTGGTTGTTTTCGCGGACCACATCGGTAACGATCGTCTTCATGCCGAGATAGGCAAAGCCGTGTTTGACGAATTCGCGGTGGCAGTCCATGTGAAACGGATAGACGGTTTGAAACCCAAGCCCTGTGAGGCCACCGGGGACGATGCGGTCTTTGACGTGTATGGCGGCAACTCGGCCCGGCTGAAGAACCCGATAAAGTTCAGGGATAAGAAAATCCATCTGAGTCCAGAAATGGGCATTGGAATCGGTGTGGCCAAAGTCGTTGTAGCTCGGGGTGTACTCATATTGTGTGCTGAAGGGGATGCTGGTGAGAATCAGGCCTGCGGAGTCTGGCGGCATGGACATGGTCTCAGGCACGGTGTCGTTGTTGACCAGCGTGAAGTTCTCGCCCTGGACCTGATATCGGGCGCAACCCATGGAGCGCAGCAGTTCGCCGTCCGCGGCATTCGCTGCCAGACCGTATTTACGGATGATGGCCGACATCTGCCCGCTGAGCTTTTTATGCTGCGCCCACTTGCGTTCGAGCGATCTACGGATTTCCGTTTCCGCTTCGGTATAGATGAGGTCAACGCGCACCGTCTTTTTTTGCAGGAACCTCTGAATACGATGCAGGGCTTGGAAAAAATCGTTGAATTTGAAGCCGATGCCGGTAAAGATTGCCCAGGCGCAATGCCGTTGAAAGTTGCACCCGGAGCCGCACATAACGGGTTTGGCGGCCAACTCAGGCAGAAGGCCTGCTGAAAAGTCGGCGATCTTCTGTTCGCGCAAATCGAGATCCTGCGTTCCGTAAACGGTCGCTATGCCGGAAATGGCCTCCTCGATGGCGCAGCGTTCTGCCTCAAGATCGTGCCAGAGAAGCCGGTGCGCCGTCGGATCGAGTGCACGCAGTTCCATCATTTTGGCGATGCGCGCGGGGAGAGAATCACGCTTCTCCCTGGCCGCTTCTGTGACGCCCAGGGCGGCATTCCGGAGCAAGCGGCCCTGACCGGAGGTTTCAAAGCCGGCACCGGTATGTTCGGAGGGAATCTCATGCCAGTGCACCTCGATCGGCGGCAGCTCGTATCCCTCGTCGGAATGGCCAAGATCGGACGGCCGCTCAAGGAAAACAGCCCAGGATGAAACCCATAGCCAGAACTCGCGCTCTTTGTGAGGAAGCAACGTGAGTGTGTCGGCCTTTTCTGAATTACGCTTAAAAAAGCGAGTCTTGGCTTGGCCGACATCCATGATATCGAGAAAGGCCGCATACGCCAGAAGTTCGATGAACTCATTGGGACTGGGAGTCGCCGTCGCCACAAATCGGTATTTGGCGGTGCCTTCAAAGATGCGCATGAGCTCGCGAAAGGTTTTAGTGCCGCCAAACCCGCGCAGGATAGAGGCCTCGTCAAGCGAAACGCCGTCGAAGAGGTCCATATTGATTTTCCCATCGCGCACCGACTCGTAGTTGGTAAGGTAGAAGCCGTCGCCGCCGATCTGGTTAGTTTTCTGCACAAACTGGAAAGAGACCGCGAACTCACGGCGCAGTCTCTCGAAATCGAGAGACAGTTCATCGGCGCGGGCTCGGAATTCATCGGTATCGAGGGAGGCATCCAGAGTCAAATCGTGCCGGACGCCGAGCGGCGCAACCTGAAGGAAGCGCCCGCCTGTGTGATTGCGAATGAGGCGCGCCGTCTCAATCTGCATGATGGATTTGCCGAGACCGAAGGCGGCGAAGATGGCGCGCCGGCCGCCGCGAACTGCCCACTGAACGATATCGGCCTGATGGGGTTTGAGAAGGGGATTGAGCGCGGACGCCTCGATTTGAACTCCGGAGGATGGCGCCAGTTCCATCTTGGCCATAAGAAAACGATTGTAAGCAGCAAGCTTCTGTTCGACGGAAGCGGGTTCAATATCCATAGCAGCGGTTTACCTTCCTTAAAGCGTTGCGGCTGGTGACGACGCGGAAGCCGTCGAGAAACTCGAGCAGGCAGGAGTTCGTGGTGTTACCCATACGATACCTCCGTATCTTTCAAAGTTAGTTTGCCGGCGACTCTCCGGTAGAGACCTTTGCGTGGACCGCGCTTACCGGCGCTCATGACCTTAATGCGCTCCAGTAGTTCGACAGTGGAGACGCTCTTTTTTGCGAGCATCGCATCGGCTTGGTGAAGCCTGCCGCTCATCGTTTCCAGATCGCCTAGCAGGATCATGGGAACATGACCGGCCAGCTTTTTAAGCTGCTTCACCAGCGCATCGCCATCCATTGGCTCCAGGGCGAAATCGGCCAGCACAAGATCTACTGCGGTTTTGACGAAGAGACCGATAGCTTGCTCGGCGTTGGCTGCCGGGAGCACACGAAACCTGTTGATGTCCAGTATATAACTAGTCGTCGAGAGATCCTGCTCATTGGCCAGTACCAAAAGAATTACTTTTTTAGGTCTCATAATCTCCTTGAAGAGCGCGAATACAAAATGCTTTGGTGCGGGTGCGGGTGTGGAGTGTGAAAAATGGCTAGAGAATCATGCGCAGCGGAAAGGCTTGAAAATCTGCGCTGGGCGGCCGCGTCTCCTGCAACTCGCGCTCAAACTGCGAGAGATCCTGGCCGGTCTTTGCCGCGATGCGCGTGATGAGCGCCTGAACCTTGATGCCGCTGTCGGTTGTGCCTTCCCAGACGCGGGCAGGAATGGTGGCTTGGGTTGTGGAGTCGACAATGGTAACGATTTGCGTTGTGCTTTCGAGGGTGACTTTCATGGTGTCCTTTCTAGTTGAATGGTTCAAGTGGAGTGGAATAGGGAAGCATAAGCGGGTGCCGCGGCGAACCGTCGGCATTGCGGCCCCAGCAGTACATGCCCAGGATATTGCGCTTGATTGCGTCGGCCCGATGCCGCCCGCGTTCAGATAAAAGACATGGTTTTCCCCAAGCCGCAATGACTTTAGCTGGCGTGAATTTAACGAGATAACCCTGAAGACAGTCAATCGAATTTCCGGGCCCAAACGGATCGCGCGCGGCCTTCCAGTCTTTTGGTTTGGTGGCCCGAAAAGCGCCCACGTTCAGTTTGAGAATCCCGCCAAATCCCAGTTGCCGGGCAAAACCGATTTCTTTACGTATCGTTGGATCGTCTGTTTCCTCGTCGGCGGTGCTCGGATTTGATCCAATGATGGCTAGCAGCGGGAGGGACTCATCCCACACGCGCAGCAGCCAGTAGCGAAACAGACGGTCATCGGAAAGATAAGCCTCGGTTCTCATGACTTGTTCTCCGATTCAATCCGTTGGAGCCTATCGATTTCAGCGGCAATCAGTGCCCCGGCTTTGACGAGATTGCGAATTGGATCTTTGGATGGTTTCCACCAATCGGAACTCCAGGGCCACAAACCAAGTTGAACACCTAAACTATACCGAGGATTCCGCATTTGCGATGCAGCTAAAGAGGCATAACTC